>Ga0123352_10022119_pt1 | contig 10135 bp, 8 predicted proteins | sample TergutLab28metaG_FD_89700 | JGI IMG/M metagenome (GOLD analysis project Ga0123352, IMG submission 89700) | Labiotermes labralis P1 segment gut microbial communities from Petit-Saut dam, French Guiana - Lab288 P1 | ecosystem: Host-associated > Arthropoda: Insects > Digestive system > Gut ...
CCAATCCCAACTCTCAGGAATCTCAAACGGCACCTCAATCTCTTTGACTGTCCCATCCGCAAACTTCTCATAATGTAAATTATCAGTTCTTGAGAAAGGCAGAATAAAATTGGCGAGGCACTACTTGCAAGCATAGTATTTGTAGTCACAAATACAAAATTGTGAAGAAATTGCCGAGCCCTGCCTGGCAATTTCTTCTAATGCTTGGGGCGTTCCCCAATCCCCCTACCTAAAAATAAGCATTCAGTTTTTGGATTGGAAGTAATCAAGTAAGATAAGTTTTTCTGAATAACACAGAAGCTAGAACTTCCAAAAAATCAAGTCAAAAATCAAAAATGGGGATTGGGGGTTACCCCCAAAACTTTCAAAAGGTCGTCAAGATTGCTTGACGGCTTTTTGAAAATGTTGTGTTTGTAGCTACAAATACTATGCTTGCAAAACGGGTGGTTCCACATTTTAGTGAAATGAAATTGAAGACTCTGAAACAAATTTGCTTATAGATTTTTTCGGAAAGTGATGGAATGAAACTCACAAAAAATATGGAGCTTGACACCAAAACAGCTTGCGAAGTTCTCGTCTAAGCGGTAAAATAAAGACCTAAGAACTTCTTGTTTGTTGTCAAAATCGCTTGCGACACTCTCGAAGGAACGGTAAAATAGGATTACAAAAATCAAAATAAAAAATTTGGAGGACAGCATTTGGAAAAAGAAAAATTGACCAAGCTCTACGGGTCAAAAGAGGAAATCGCCTATATCTTTGGCGTGAATGTGAAGACACTTGGCAACGACTTGACGACAATGCGACGTCTGCCAGAATTTGCAGGCGAAGTCTTGAATGTCGGACATAAGCGTGTGAATATCAGGATTAAAGGCTACGAACGCTACTTACAATACAAAGCTCATGCCAGACAGTATTGATGGGGCTGCCCTTGGAGGAGGCGAGGCGTACTGTGCGGCGGCTTTAGCCACGAGTCGCCTGTGCGGCTTACCCCCAAGGGCTGCGGGTGAGCTTGCTCGGCTGCTGCCCCTTACACCCCAAGTGTTAAACAAGGGGTGTTAGTTGTATGCAAGCCTAACCAGCAGCTTAACCACGGGAGATACTTAGTACACAGGGATATTTCGAGGCTTACGGGGGTTGGACGGCAAAACAGGTGCTCAATCGTTCCCAATAATTCCCAAAGTATCATAGAAATGAAGGAGGGTTTCACGGCAGTATTCACAGCGAACAAATGGTATAATAGAGGTGTTCTAAACGCTCCTATTCGTGAAACATCGAAAGGAGAGCAATGGCTACAAAAAATGGATTGAGGATTTACCCTGAAAAATCCACGGGAAAGTCGAAATATCGGGCTGTAATGGACTATTACCATCCGCAGGAGGAACGCTGGAAACAGGTAACTTGTAGGACGGACAGCACGACAAAGAAAAGTTTGGAGGGGATTAAAAATAAGTTGTCGCTCAAAGTCGAGAAGATTTTGGGCGAGGGTGGAAAAAGTAAGGCAGGATTGACAGTTGCTGAGGCGATGGCGGAATGGTTGACAACTCGAAAAGGAGCTGTCGCAGATGGGACGCACGTCGAGGATTTGAACGTTGTACGCCCTTTCGTGGCTCAGTTTGGACGTTGGAAAGTCTCTAAGGTCGAAAAAGACCATGTGAAAGATTATCTACTGGCTTTGCCGATTGCACCTGCGTCGATGAAGAATTACCGGAGTCGGCTCAATCTCTTCTTTGAGTTTTGTGAGGACGAGGGCTACATCAGGGAAAGTCCGATGTATCGCTTGCGGATGCCAAAGCATAAGGAAACACTTGAGGAAAAGCAAAAGCGGGAAGATAAGAACTTCACGGTTGATGAAATGCGAAAACTGCTCAAAGCCATGGAAAATCGGGCGGATTTGGCTCGGACAGAGGAAACACGGCGAAATAACTGGCGGAAACGTTATTTTGTGGAGTTCCAATTCTTGATGGGCGACCGCATTTCAGAGTCGGTGGGACTGCGAGTGCAGGACGTTGACTTTGAAAATGGCGTTCTGCATCTGCTGACACAGCTTGATGTCGTCAATTCAAGGTCCAACAGTCCTAAATTGAAAACCTTAAAGACGAAACACTCAGAGCAAGACATTCTCCTGAAACGTCGGGAGCTGGAAATCATTCACTGGTTTATCGAGCGAAATGACGAAGAGGCCGAATTTATCTTCCTATCTGAACAGGGTGCTTTGATGAAAGGGACTGTGATTAACAGCTATCTGCAAAGATTTTGCGATGTGCTGCCCTACAAGCTAAAATCGTCCTTTGTCTCACACGCTTTGCGGCACGGCAATGTCATGTTGCAAAAAGAGCTTGGAATTGACGAGCAGGTCATTGTCCAACGTGGCGGTTGGTCGGATACGCAGATGATTAGTCGAGTTTACGGACGGCATGTGACGCCCGTCCTGCTTGAGCGAGCAGACCTTGCCCTGAAAGATTTTTCTCTTCAAAATTCACGAAATATTCACGAAAAAACAGATGAAATTTGGGATTTACGGAGGAGTAAGCGGACGGGCTGAAATACTGGAGTCCCTGAGTGGAGGGGCTTTGAGGTGTTTGGAGAAATATGACCACTCGGGGCGAGTTTTCTGATATAATAAAATCAACACAATAGAAAAGAGAAGACTATGACTTTATTTGACAAAATAAAAGAAATCACTGAACTTCAAGCAACAAGTGGATTTGAAACTCCAATGCGTGAATACCTAAAAGAAAAGATGGCACCTTTAGTTGATGACATAGAGTACGATGGGCTTGGGGGTATCTTTGGCATTAAAAAATCTAAGACAGAAAATGCTCCACGTATCATGGTAGCTGCTCACATGGATGAGGTAGGATTTATGGTTTCTTCCATCAAAGAGGACGGGACTTTCCGTGTAGTTCCATTGGGTGGATGGAATCCTCTTGTCATGAGCGGACAACGGTTTTCTCTCTTCACACAAAAAGGGGACAAGATTCCTGTCATCACAGGGGGGCTTCCCCCGCATCTCCTGCGTGGCACAAACGCTACACCCTCTATCCCTGCTGTTGAAGACATCATCTTTGATGCGGGATTCACGGATAAACATGAAGCCCTCGACTATGGCGTAAATCAAGGAAATGTCATCATCCCTGAGACTGAGACCATTCTCTCAGCAAATGGCAAGAATGTCATCGCAAAAGCTTGGGATAATCGTTATGGCTGTCTCATGATACTCGAACTCTTAGAATACCTCAAAGACAAAGCACTTCCTGTTACGCTCATCATTGGAGCAAATGTTCAAGAGGAAGTGGGATTACGTGGTGCACACGTTTCTACAACCAAATTCAAGCCCGATTTATTCTTCGCTGTTGATTGTTCTCCTGCCTCTGATACATTCGGAAATACTAATGGAGAGCTCGGCCAAGGAACACTCCTACGCTTCTATGACCCGGGTCATATCATGCTTCCCAACATGAAATCTTTCTTACTTGATACAGCTCAATCAAATGCCATCCAAACACAAGCCTATATCTCAAAAGGAGGGACAGATGCAGGAGCTGCTCATCTACAAAATCACGGTGTCCCATCTACAACGATCGGTGTCTGTGCACGATACATTCACAGCCATCAAGCCATTTTCAGCCTAGAGGATTATAATCAAGCTCAGAACTATCTACGTACCATCGTTGAAAATTTAGATTCAAATACAGTCGCTCAAATCAAAAACTATTAAAAAACTTCCATTTTCATGGAAGTTTTTATTTTACATTCCTGATGTATCTGTTTGTGTTGTTGCGTTTGTAATCGCATCGGTCAATTCTGTATTTCCTAAATCAAGGAGATAGATATTCAGCTTCTCAGCATAGGTCAGTTGTTCACTATTTTCTAAGGTGTTTTTGACCAGACCGGCATTATCTGTAATGAGTCCATCTACATTGTAGAAACGCATACGTTGAATCGTATTGATGTCATTGACGTCCCAAGCATAGACCTTCTTATTGTAGCTATGAGCCTTATCTACAAACTGAGCATTGAGTGTTGACGTTTCTACAGAGAAGGCATCTGTATTAGCTTTAGGTACCCCTATAAAATTGTAAATCATGATATAGGATACAAATGTTGAAGGGTGTTTGTCTTTGACCGCTTCTGCTATCTTGAAATTCAAGCTATGCACTTGGTGCCCATGTGCGTCGATGTCTGCTTTATATCTATTGACAAAGTTTTGAGCAACGGCATTGACATCTGCATGGCTAGGCACTTTGATTTCAATCAAGAGCTTTTGATGAAGTTTATCTGCTTCTTTGAGATAATCATCAAAACTTGGAATTTTCGCTTCATATCCATGTTCTTTGACTGTTAATTTTGTCAACTCAGCCAAGGTAGAATTTTCTACAATTATATCTTTACCTGCTAAAGTCTTAAGATTTTCATCGTGCATGACAACAAACTGCTTGTCAGAGGTTTGGCGAATGTCCATCTCTACATAATCAGGATGATGTTCTTGATTGGTTTTAATCATAGCAGGAATCGTATTTTGCACGCCTTGACCATCAGACACACCACGGTGGGAGATGATGACAGGGGTGGATAAATCATTGTTGGTCAAATACTGATAATTGGCAATCATATCAACAAAGACAAGCAAGACAATACCAACTCCAATCAAGACCTTCCAAGAAATTGAAAGAATCTTACGTTTTTTGAATTTCTTCAAATCAAGCATCTCTCCTGTTGGAGATACTTCTTCTAGGAGATTTACTGCAACATAGAAGAGGTAGAGCATGGACAGAATCATATAAAGCATAGATAAAACCTGTATGACAGTCATTGAAATCATCGCAAGAGCTAATGAACTATGTGAGAGAGATTTATCAGCCACCTCCTGTAGCATAACTAGACCATGAGTCAACGCCCAGAAGGAAAGATAGATAATGGCTGACATGATAAAGTAACGAAAGGCAAACGTCCACAACTTTCTTTTAGTAAGTTGCCAACTGTTTCTCCAAGCCGTTTTCAATTTTTCTTTCCGAAGAATGATCAACGGCAAAACAAAAATCAAACGATAAGCAATATACATGATGATGATTGTAATAATCAGATAAGCGGTCAACAATTTCCAGTTGCTTGATGCGATAAATTGGACAATAAAATTAGGCATTCTAATGGTTGAGACAATATCCATATTGCTTGCCATTCCACTAAAAGGCATGACAATCAAAAAATAGAGCAAGAAAAAACCAATGGTTGATGGGCGAATGTGCTTAAGTCTTGAAAAAGTGATATAGATCAACTGCATCAGTGTGATTTTCTCTTTTTTATTGATGAAATGCACCAGTACAATCAAGAAAGTGAACTCTAAGAAAATGAAAACCAAGGTCAGAGCCAAAATGACTAAGAGCGAGAGGGCAATAAAGGGATGTTGAATAATAATAGAAAAGACATTATCATAAGACAGATAATCAATCTCTCGGCTATTCAATACATAGTTCGTCGCACCAATTAAAAGCGGAACAACAACCCCCAATAAGACAAGATGAAAGAAAAGAACAGGGCCAATAAATTTGAAAGTGCTTTTAAAAAAATCTCGGGTAATGGTCAATAATTTTTTCAATTTGATATATCCTTTGTTATAAAATAATAGACTAATTGTACCATATTTTGTGTTATACTATTTGAGTAACTCAATCTAACTAAAGGAAATTAAAAAATGAATAAAAAACTTTCTTATACCATCGGAACACTTTCTTTACTTATTTTTCTTGTTCTGCTTATTGCCGTAAAACTCAATTATAAAACCAGCCCTATGCCATTCATTGATCCTGCTATTCAGTCATGGGCTCATAGCCTTCAGGGGAGTCATACCCTAGTTTCTATCTCATCAGTCATCGCCAAATTCCTTGGAGATACAATCGGAGCTATCGTCGGACTCGTGGTAGTCATCTTGCTCTTCATCTTCAGACAAAAAGCTGGAGCTCTCTGGCTAGCCATTACTGCTGTTATTGCGGTTGGAGGGAATACCGTTATCAAGAGTGTAATTGGTCGTGTTCGTCCAACCGAATATCGACTCCCCACCTTTGCCAATGAATCAGGAAAATCTTTCGCCAGTGGGCACTCTGTCTTTGCTACTGTTATCTTCCTTTGCCTCTTTCTTATCCTCATACAACATATAAAATCAGGATTGGGTAAATTCATTCTCGGACTCCTCGCTTTTGGAATGATTTTCCTCACCATGTTCTCACGTGTGCTTATCGGAGTACATTATCCATCAGATACACTCGCAGGATTCCTCCTTGCAGTTGCAATCATTGCCTTTATCTATCCAACATTCGTAAAGAAAAATAATAAAGGCTAGAACTGAGGGCAAATAATGTTTGGAAAACCAAAAAAAGTAAAATTTTCAAGAGAAGAGCAGAAATTGATGGAAGATATTTATATTCTTGTTCAAAATCCAACACTATCTGATAAAGAGCGAGAAATTTTTATTAAAGCAAAAAATCTAATGGAAACAGGTGAATATGTTCCCAATGTGATTAAACGCCTTTATTATACTCTTGCTCTTCCCGCTGTTAAATCAGAATTAGGCAAAGATAGCTTAGATTTTTTTAATTCACTTTCAAAAAGATTTTATAAAATTGCTCCGCTTGGTTCAAATATAGCAAGTTTACAAGTCGATCCACTTTGATAAAAATCATCTTTGATGATTTTTTTATTTTATATTTAGTGATATAATGAATATTACTGTTATTATGAAAGGTATAAAATGAATATTTTTGATGAATTGAAAGCTCGTGGGCTTATTTTTCAAACCACTGATGAGGAGACACTAAAAAAAGCACTTACAGAAGAAAGTGTGAGTTTCTATGTGGGATATGATCCAACTGCAGACAGTCTTCATTTAGGGAATTTGGTACTCATTCTCACTATGAAACGCCTACAGGAAGCGGGGCATAAACCCTATGCTCTAGTTGGTGGAGCAACAGGACTCATCGGGGATCCTTCATTCAAAGACGATGAGCGTTCTCTACAGACCAAAGAAACTGTACTCAACTGGTCTCGTAAAATCAAAAGCCAACTTGAACGTTTCCTAAACTTTGATTCAGGAGACAATAAGGCTGAGATGACTAATAACTATATTTGGTTTGAAAATCTCTCATTCATTGACTTTCTACGTGATGTAGGAAAGCACTTTACCATCAACTACATGATCAGTAAAGAATCAGTCAAAAAACGAATGGAAACTGGGATTTCATATACCGAGTTCGCCTATCAAATCATGCAGGGTTATGACTTCTACGAGCTCAACCAACGCCATAATGTTACCCTGCAACTTGGTGGTTCTGACCAGTGGGGAAATATGACAGCAGGGACAGAACTTCTGCGTCGTAAGGCTGACCAATCCGGACACGTCATTACACTTCCTCTTATTACAGATTCTGCAGGAAAGAAATTCGGGAAATCAGAAGGAAATGCCATCTGGTTAGATGCTGAAAAAACCAGTCCTTATGAGATGTATCAATTCTGGCTTAATGTGGATGATGCCGATGCTGTAAAAATGCTCAAAATCTTTACCTTCCTTAGTCTTGATGAAATTGCTCATATTGAAAAAGAATTCATTCAAGCTCCGCATCAACGCCTAGCTCAAAAAACTCTTGCCAAAGAAGTTGTCACACTCGTACATGGTTCAGCCGCCTTTGAAAAATCCGTAAAGATCACCGAAGTTTTATTCGGTGGGGGAGATTTGCGACAGTTGGATGCTGCTTCTATCATCACAGGATTCGGTAATGATGTGGCACGTTATCAGGCTCAAACTAATGAAGACATGACCTTGATTGAACTTCTTGTCAACTCAGGCATTGTCCAATCTAAGCGTCAGGCACGTGAAGATGTGGCTAATGGTGCCATCTATATTAATGGAGAACGTATCCAAGATTTAGAGTATGTCCTTTCTGACAATGATAAGATTGACAATCAATTAACCGTTATCCGCCGTGGGAAAAAGAAAAATACAATCATTACTTATGAAAATTAAAAGAGGTTTTTCCTCTTTTTTATTTTTATTCTACTGTGATATAATAGTACTCATACACATCTATTCTGAAAGGAGTAACTATCATGGAAAACAAAAAACTTGAAGAGCAGCTCAATCATTTACGAGATCGCTATCTAGCCAAAAACAACGATAATGTAACATCTGAAGAACACATACATGCTCACATGACTTCTGACGAAAAAGTGAAGAGAATCAACGAGATGTTTGACTTGATGAATGAGAAAGAAACACTTATCAAAGAGCGTTTAACCCAATTACAAGAAAACGACAAAGATCAAAAAGAAGATTTGAAACATCACTTAGAAGCCATTTCCGAAAAGCGTGCACTCTTAGAGCAAAAACTCGAATACATTCAAGAAGGGGAGTTTGATACAGCAAAAAAAGAACGCCTTAAACGTCAACTGGCAGAGTTAGAACTTAAACGCTGTAAGCTCATGCTTAATAAAAAAGATTGTTCAAAAATCGCTCAAAAAATCGCTCAAAAGAAAGAATTATTTACAAAAAATAATTAATCCCAAACTATCTACAAGAAGGAGGGTATGTGTCTCACGTCTTACTCTACATCATCATATTTCTGGCCGCATTGGTGGTTTCAAATGTAATCAACAAAGTATTTCCTAAGCTTGCACTTCCACTTGTTCAAGTTGTTATGGGACTTTTTCTTGGATTCATGGGAGCTTCAAACATTCTTAATGTTGATCCTCACTTCTTCATTGGATTTATCATTGCTCCTCTACTTTTTCGTGAGAGCGAAGAGGCTGACATCAAGCATATTTTCAAACAATCTAAGACAATTTTAATCCTGATTTTCCCTTTGGTTTTTATTACCACATTAGGTCTGGGGGGGCTTTTTCATTCGCTCTACGCCACTGTACCTTTGGCAGCTTGCTTTGCATTAGGGGCAAGTCTCTCTCCTACTGATGCTGTAGCAGTCGGAGCTATATCTAAGCGTGTGACCTTCCCCAAGCGTATCATGAGTATCCTCACAGGAGAGGGTTTACTTAATGACGCCTCAGGATTGATTGCCTTTGGTATCGCCATCACTGCCCTAGAAACAGGAGAGTTCTCCGCAACTCACGGTACAATCAATCTCATCGTATCTGCTGTAGGGGGAGCTGCTGTAGGGTTCATCATTGTCCTTCTTAGAAACCTCACTCTCCGTATTTTAGAAGATGTAGATGCCAGAGATGTGACAGGATACCTGATTATTGAATTCATTGTGCCTTTATCTGCCTTTCTCATTGCAGAGGAGTTCCATCTATCAGGGATTATTGCTGTCGTGGTTGCAGGTGTCATGCAGGCCAATGGTATTAAGCAAGTTACTTTATTTGATGCACAAGTAACCAAAGTAACACATACCATTTGGGAACTGATTACCTATTTGCTCAATTCTGTCGTCTTTCTTTTCTTAGGAATTGAACTTCACGAATTTGTTGTACCTCTCTTACTGGATCATGATTACTCTAACTCTTGGTTGATTTTCATGGCTCTAATCCTGACTGCTGCACTCTTTCTTATACGGTTTGTTATCATTGCTCTTTACTATCGTATTTCCACTTGGCGTAGAAAACAGCAATTCTCATCCTATTGGAACGACATTCTTCTCCTTACTTTCTCTGGGTCTAAGGGTACAATTTCTATTGCCACTATTCTTCTTCTTCCACGATTAGACACTTATGCACCGAGTCTTCTCATCTTCTTCTGTGCCTCTGTCACTGCCCTCACTTTCCTAACAGGTTTATTGGTTTTGCCACTACTGGCTGCAAAGAAAATAACGGTCATAGACAACACTGCTAAGCTCTCCATCTTAAACGATGTGGTCCATGAGCTTGAAAATGACGCTCAAAAAGTACAAAATAAAACAGGATATAATAAAGTCGTATCGGATTATCAAGAACGCATTCAACGCCTGATTATTCAACAAGAATCTTCTGGGACTTCTACTGATTTTAATGATTTACAGCTTTTCATTGCACGTGCAGAAGTTGAGGGACTAGAGACAGCTCTTAGAAATGAAGAAATTTCAATTTATACCTATCGTGTCTATCAACGCTATATTCATTCACTCGAGCAGTCTATCTCGCATAGCCTCGTATCAAG
>Ga0123352_10022121_pt1 | contig 10135 bp, 4 predicted proteins | sample TergutLab28metaG_FD_89700 | JGI IMG/M metagenome (GOLD analysis project Ga0123352, IMG submission 89700) | Labiotermes labralis P1 segment gut microbial communities from Petit-Saut dam, French Guiana - Lab288 P1 | ecosystem: Host-associated > Arthropoda: Insects > Digestive system > Gut ...
CAACCTGGAAGACAAAAGATTCTGCACCGAATGATAACAAGCATTTCCTGACCTCAATCTGCTCTTAATTTCTTCCGCAATAGAATTTTGATTTGTTAAAGTTGTTCCCAAATATTTAAACTCGTCCACCCTCTCGAAGGTACTTATTATCCATCCTCACACTCTGAATTCGTCCTGCATTCTGATCTAATGCCAGACAACACCAGCATGATATGTTTTATTATGCCTTTATAACCTTCTTCTTCCTTCGCCCGCTTTCTTGTACAATCCCGTAAACTTGTCCATGTTATCACTATTTCTTTCCCCCTACCTTCCTCACTTTCCTTTATTTGCAACAGTTAAGATGATTATCGTTCGAAACGTGAATTTTCATACTGCCTACTGAGATTCAGCATAATGTTGACAGCTGATTGTCTTGAGCACAGGCCTTCTAAAAATTCTGGCCCTTAAAGGCGAGGACTGTACGTGTCTCCGAAACGTCAGGTGTCATTATCCCTGCTACTGAGCGTAACAACTAAGAAGACCCGAATTCTTAACATGAACACATTATAAACCTCCAGTCTCACACAGTAAAATGCCGATAAATCATAATTGCAAGGTAATTCATTGCCACAATCCATTTATTGTTCTGTATGACACGTTTAATTACTAAGTCCCTTTAGCCATTTGACGAATTTTCACGAAGCGTAAAAATATATTCCCTCGCATTTTCGTGCATTTCAGTTTACTTGCAACCAATAATCGGGTTCCAAGCAGGAAGAGGCGATGAAGGAGTCATCTGTGAAACAATGATAGACCTAGCCGTGAAGCACATGCATCATTTCGTGTGGCAACTCGAAGAGAGATACATTACGAAACTCGATATATTTGTTACGTTTCGAGTAGCAGCAGAAGTGTCTTTTTAACACATACCTTCTGCGACGTTAAAAGTGCCTTTCTCCTTGAACTAGTTCCTTAAAATGCGTTATTTAGTATTGAGCTGGTTGGTGTGTTCGCACAGCTCCAGTCTTTTGGATGATTTCAGAATTCCGCTGCGGTGCAAAAAGTCTTCTCTCCTATGTTATATTACGCAGAGTTCACTGGTAGTTACTTTCCGACGTTTCGGCACAATCTATCGGTTCCGTCTTAAAGGATCAAGAAGTTCAAGAAGAACACAAGAAATTCTTTTTAGACTGCTTAACACTTGAAGATGGGACCGATATGCTGTGCCGAAACGTTGGTAACTAACCATCAATCAAAGCCACGCAACATACCAGAAAATAGAAGATCTCTATTCTTTCTTTCGGGAGGTAAGCTCTTCAAGTCTCGGTCGATGTACCAGCTATACATGTTGAGGATTTTTATGGTTTCTTTATCCCTGTGGGTGAATGATCAGTCAGTAGTTCGATTAGGCCACGACGGTTTCCTTCCGTGTCCCTCCCAACTCGTCATTCTTCGTGAGATGTTCGATGCCTCCGTAAAATAGAACAAACTGTTACTGAGTACACTCGCAACCAATCTGTAAGACCGGATAACCTGTCCACCATCAGCAACCTGAGGACTCTCCCTTCTTTGGTGAAAACGGGTCCATTTAACACAGAATTATTACCGTATTAAGCGAATAGCGAAGACGTTTTTGTCGCCTGTTATGTAAATGAGCAGTTGTTTCAGTTCAGTTAAAGTTAACAACTTTGAATGTGTAACACAAATCTAGTCACAGTTTGTAGGTTACATCAGCGCAAGTATCTGAATATTTGTACTATATCATGAATACTCTGCCAGCCCTACCCTCAACAGGACCAACACACAAGAGGTAGGTATCAGTTAAACAGAAACTGCTATTGTGCTGGAGGTCCTGATCAGGATAACATCTGAAATACTCACATTCATTCCAACAAAAGCATCTCATTCGACCTGCAGTATGATATTTACATATCACCTTATCTTGAATCAATAAACATCGCACGCTCTCTGTAAAGCCTTGATATGCTTCGAACGTGTACCGTCAGTTGTCATTTGGGTCCGGCGTGGATGGCAGTTTGGGAAGACGACAGCTCTGGAAATAATACAAGTAGCCTTTAGAAGTCCAACTGCCTGAGACATGAAGCTTGTAAAGAAAGTATCGCACTATTGTACTGCCAATCAAAACCACGCCTTCAGCGAAATCAGCGCAAGAGAGTCCTACGTTCGGATTGTTACTGGCAAGACAGTCGTTCGATTAGCTTCGCTATTAGGTTTAGTTAATGATGCCTCTTAATATGCGTAATTTATATATCCGTAATAGTGAGAAAAGACAATAATTTAGAAGCAGATGATCATGGAATTTGTATTTACATAGCTCCGTAGCATCACAGAGAATCATAATTATAAAAAATCAATCGAAAATGATACGGAAGGCATGCGTTAGTTTACACCCAGTTTTCCTAAAGGACTAATGGAACATTATGGTCAAGGAAACCGTCTTTGGGGGCTGATAAGTGAATCCGGAACTTCCAAATACAGATCAACAGTGCAGACTGATCAGAAGTATTGTTCAATAAGGAGCAACAGATAGGAGGGATGTAGTCATCGGCGCTAAATGAGGAGAGAGATGTTGTGGAAGAAAGGGTTTTTGAAGGAGGCCTTAACTACAGTATTTAAGGGGAAAGTAGAAACTGTAAATTGTAATACACGTTATGCACAGTCCTTTTATGTTTTCTGGGATACCACAAGTTTTCCAATTTTTACAAAATATCGAAAAATAATACTGGTCGACAGTAACTAATTAGTGATTATAAATTATTAACTTATTAGAAAAATGCCATGTGTATAAATTTTTTCCTTAAAAGCAACTGGTAAAGGAGAATTGTTTTATTTTTAGTTATATATATATATATATATATATATATATATAGTAAAATATAGTTCGAGGATCTTAAGTTGAGGCATTCCCGTTGTGTGTCTAACAATGAAGCAAAAGGACAAAGTAAGTCAAAACACAACTAGTTTATTGGTTAGGTGTTAATAGGTGTTATTAACACCTAACCAATAAACTAGTTGTTTTTTAACTTACTTTGTCCTTTTACTTCATAGTTCGGGGATATTAAGTTTAGTTAGTTAGTTATTTAGTCGATAAGCCAGTCAGTCAATTAGTCAATCAGTCAGACAGTTGGTCAGTTAGCTAAGTAAGTAGTTACGTAAATGTCAGTAATTTCAAATCACACACAATCAAAACCAAACTCTTCACCGGTGGAATACTCTGACTTGTTGCTGTAGCAAGCCCATTCTCCGTGCTGTCGCAGTTGCACAAGGAAACTACACAATTTGTTTTCGAATACGTTAGACCCTACCTGTCCTTCTACGCTGTCATGCTGTCTACGAATTCACAGGAAGAACAAAGGACTTAATCGCAACTGTCCGTTTCGTAAACCCATTTCCATATTTACAGACGTGTCTGATTTAGATTCGTTCCACGCATGCGCGCAGACTCCATGTTACCTACAGCCTGCACAGCTGAAGTGATAGAGCGCTGAGTTTAACTGTGGGACGGATCGTAACCCGGCGTTCTCTTTTAGCTATTTATGTGGATTAACTTGCTGCATCTTCCTGTATCCAAGACTCAGATTTCTTGGCGCTGCACGTGCATTGTGAAGCATGAACGGAATTACTAATAAGGACGGAGCAAATGAGAATCAACATTGTCTACAGGCGGGTAGCAGAATTGCCACTTTCGCCGTGCAAGATATTACGTGACAGAAATTCCCTGCATTATGATAACCGCATGTTTATTCCAGTGAACTCAATTCTGGGCCATCTGAATCCCATCTTCAACTTCACATCAGATTCCTCTACTCAAGTAAATTTCCCTAGAAGTATGACGTCCCTGTACGAAATCAAGTAACGCGACATAAAGTTCCGTGGAGGAGTAGAGGTCCTGCTCCACACATTCGTGTCCCCGACGTCAGGACTAAGCTAGTGGTCAGCTTTAACATTACCCCCTGTGGAAGGAGGTCATGGAATCCATTTAATAGGAAACTTGGCAGGATGCAGAGCCAGTATAAACGCCCTGAAGTAGAAGCGAATCCGATGAACCTTCTGGGATTCGAACCACGATTTATCTGTCGTCCTGCCCGCAGTCCTTAAGTTGAATTAATTAACAAACAAGTCAGGAATTGTTTAACACATGGCGATAAGATTTCAGTATTCAAACTTTTGCTCTAGATGGAGATAAAAGTTTAGCTGCACGCTCCGGCCATTTTACCCTTACGATAAGATCCTCAGTACCCACTGAGAGGAGAATTGTACGGACCTTATAATCGGGCTACATACAGTGGCACATAGACAAATCTTAGCCCGTGCAGGAAATTAAACCTCAATTCTCTAATCTTCCAGCCTGTAGCCTACTCACGGTACCAACTGAGCTACCCTTGTTACCCATTGCTCTGTAATCTATTTCTGTTTGTCTCAAATCTTTGTCTAATCCTGAAAAGTGTTCCCATACATTTACCTTTCCTAACGATATGTTTGCTGGCTTTTCCATTACTTTCTGCCTCTGTTCTAAATGTCCAGACACTCAGTCCGCTACAGTTTGTGATCCCGCTAGTATTAATTAAAGAGTGTAGGTCTGCGCGGTATTAATCTGCGCATTACCTTACTCTATCCATACTCTTGTTGAGGGTATTCAATTCTGTTTTTGCTATAGGTCTATTCGCTGCGGAATGTGATTACCGTAGAAAAATATTTGTGATAATAAACGGTTTACACAAAATATGTTTGGCTGTGTTTAGATATAATTTTCTCGGCACAGGTCTGACATAAAACCTTGTAGATTTACGAAAATCTCACAAAAGAAGCAGTAAGAAACTGATAATATTAGCCGACACAAGTATGCGAGTAACACTAGCGCTTCTACACGGTCACCCTCCGTAACTTCGTTGTCCCGACGTGCTCAGTCTGGTAGGTGATCCTCTTCCGGGAAACGGGTGTGGTTCACCGAATCACATATAGTTTTAATTATTGTCCTTTCACTTACGTTTTATTTATTCATTTTATTCTTGAAATAAAATAATGTAGCACTATATCCAGTAAAACAACTAGATCATTTCTAGGAAACCGACATAGTCACATTTCTGTACTCCTACCTACACCACACTCATACGCGACTGACTTCCTTACTAGACTCCTAGCGTCCGTTATCATTTCCTAACGTTTTCTCATTTAAATCCGTCCCCTCCTTCTTAACGCCAACGGTCCCGAATATACGCTGACAGATTAAAACTTACAATGCTTGCCATGAACCGTCCGTAACTGACGCCAGCATTCCTAAGAAACAACTATACTAAAAATGATCAGATAAACGCTAAAACTAAGAAGGTATGGAGCTATATATACACCCCCCCCCCCCAAGTCTTCGCGGAACTGTACCTAAATGCAAAAACAAGGCGTGGTTTAAAAACAGCAGTGTTAACCTTGTGAGGCAAAGTCCTTTTCGAGGAGTTTGCAATAGAGCAGTCAATCGAGCTAGTCCTGTCATTTATCGAAACTGAAGGTTTTTGTTTTACATTGTTCACTATAATCCGACACTGGAGACTATTTATCACCAAATTCAGCACTGATCTTCAATATTATGACTTTAACATCAATTTTGATATTATTTCCCATCTCCGATTAGGCCTCCCATGTTATCACTTCCATTCAAGGGTTCAAAATACATTTTTAAATTTCTCGTCCTTCTCATGTATTCTATTTGCACAGCCCATCCTTCATTTCATCACCCTAACAGAATAATAGTAGATAAATCCCTCACTGCCTAGTATACAGATTTATATGCTGAACGCCCGAGGAACGCGTATCGATATATCGATATCAAGCAGCTGCAAGTGACTGTTTTGCGCGACAGCGTCAAGACCGACTGAGCCTCTTATTTAATCGATAACGGGGCAATTTCCCTGGAGTAAAGCGGCCGGGGCGTTAAAGTAACCACCGACCTCCATTTGCTGGCAAGGGTAGCAATGTGTGGAGCCACAATCCGACTTCCCTTATGCGTTCATGCCGTGATCTTTTTTCTGCAGTTGATTGTTTTTCATGTGGGTGGAAAAATCACCTGCTCTTGATCAATTATTACTCTTCTTTGTTTTTAATTACCATATACATATTAAGCCAAGCAATTCATTATACAACGCTATAAAAAGTCACGGTTGTGGAAATTGCTTCTTGTTTTCCATGTTCAACATAATATTATTTATACCCTTGTTATTTTCGTTATTAATCCTCTAAATCACAGTGTTCACTGTATTTACCATCTGCTTTAGCATTCAAAGTCTCTGCATTTTGCCTACACAGTGTGTTATTGTATTAGTTTCGTATAGAACATAGATTTTTTTAAAATCTTATGTTACGCATACCGTAAATGTTTCTAAAATCAATACTTTATCCAACAAATACCCTTCGTGATACAATATACTACATAACATACATAAAAAGTCCTACATGTTTCGGCACCCAGATGTCATCTTCAGGTAGTTACTATTAGAAAGGTGTACGAGCTAACCTGTCAAATTATGTTTTTGTCCGTAGTTATGTGCTTAATTACAACTTAGTTGTTAAAATACATAAAATGTATAAAGTTGATATTTTAAATAATTTACATTGTTTTGATAGGAGGTTAACTATGAGTCGCCTCGGTAGCTTTCAACTCTTGGTGTCAGCATTTTTATGTTATACACTAATTAATGATCACTTAATTTTTTATAGAGTATTTTAAACGGGCAGTGTATACAGACATCGTGTTTTACTTCGTACGAGCTGTCCGATATCATTTTGATATACTGCGCGATGTATTATTTTAAATGAAGCAGTAAACTTTTGTATTTTCTAATGGACATGGACTTTGTTCTCTATGATGTAGGAACTGAACTATTATGTATTAATTAGATAAAATTCCTGCTTCATGGGGTTAAAATAATTGTTCCGAAATTCGGCACTTATGGAGCACTGCCAGGTTGTGCCGGGATAGCGTAGTCGTTGTATTGACTAGGTTATGAGATGGATGATCCGGGGCCCGATTCTCGGCAGAGGTAGGAGATATTCCTGTTCTCAATGACACCCAGACCATCTCTCAGTTCCACTGTATTCAATGGGTACCAGGGTTTCTTTTTCTTTGGGTTAAGCGGCTGCTAGTTGATAAATACCACCCACCCTTATCAAGGGTCAAGGTTAATAATAAGTGAAGGTACAACTCTGCTCCTTCTATATGCCTTCATGGGGGGCACACGGCCAACTTCACCCTACTTTTTAACATCTTATATTGAGTATGCCACCACAGGCCTCTAATGCAGTGTATATTTTGTAATTATGTTGGTGCCTTTCAGTTGCAGTAACTGGAACACATAAAAAAAGTTGCTTTCATTCGGTGGTCACGATCAGTTGCTCTCAGTTTTTTTTTATATTACCATGATTCATAATGAACGGCAGCACCAGATTACTTTTATCCGGCGGGTGACCAAAGGCTGAGTCATTTCGAAAGGCACAAATAAGTTCTACTTTAAAATCACGTTTAGAAATTTAAGAAATGGCTCTGTGCAGTTACTTGGCCAAATCTGCAAGTAGAGTAGCCTAATTAAGGCTTACAAACGATTATGTCTACATTATACCGACAGTGACCCAGCTATTGCAACATGGCGCAATCCATGTTAACAGCCATTTATAATCACCAGCCTTAAGTATGAGCGGAGAGCAGTGTTGCAGTGTTATTGATGGTAATGTGGACGATGCACAGACAAGTGGGAAGAAGTCTATGGCTAATATAATAGTGTATTTTATGCTCCTGGGATCGAAACCCCAGGCTGAGATATTACACTACTCCTTGATACACTGTTTAAATACGACCACCCACCCGTACCGGACTTCATAATGACCCTGACCACTCACATCAGCTCAGCCGAACATCAAACATGCATCAGTCCTTGAACCCGGCAATACATGTGGTGGGGCACCTGTATGGAAACGGGTAGCTTCATGTGATTCAGGACTATGTCACAGAAAGGAACTGTGTACGGTGCAACTGGAGACGTTACTGTGGACCAAGACTTGGTGTCAGTCACTGAGCGAGAGGCGAGATGAACAGACCCGCCAATGAATAAGTCGAAACGGTAGACGGAGACTTATTTTATAATACTGATTTTGGTTTATATTTGGTTTTATTTAGACTGTAAAGCGAAATGTCTTCTTTACATTTTCCTCAAGACAGTGATTACGTAAAGGCGCGTAGGGAGTTTCATCTCTTCATGCAGGAATCCTTCTCTTATCGCGAAGTCCACTTACTGAGTTATCGTAACTGCCTATCATGATCATGATCATGGTCATCGTCATCGTCGTCATCATCATCATCATCATCATCATATCATCTTTATTGTTGTTTTTATCAGCAACGTTACTATTTACTAATTAATATTAATTATTGTAATTAATACTTATAAAGTAATAATAATAATAAAATAAAGTCCAGCTCTGTCAAGCTAGTATGACTATGGAACACACAGTTTCTCTTTTAGTTCACAGAACAGATCACTGTCGCGCACTCTTACGCAAATAAATATTCGTATAATATATTTCTGTTGCATTTAGTTTACTTTGCAGCTAATGCTTGAAAGACCTTCATCGAATTTCATGATTTATTTTGTACTTTGCAATGAAGTTCTCACTAGGTGACACTGACAGTAAATAAAGAATTGTAAAGGATTTGGAAGAAATCATTCTTCTCCTAATTGAAGGTACTACCGCAGCATATTCTTGGAGGTGCTAAGGAAAACTAGGAAGAAATTAAGTCAGAATAGTCTGTGTTCCTGCTGAGATTCGAATTAGGCGTCTCCCGGATTCAAATCAGAAGCACTACTGGGCGTACGTATGCCAACTTCTTGAAAACTCAAGAGAAAAGACCATAGATGTTTCTCCAGTGTTCGGGAAATGAACCATTTTGATGATGGTTATGTAGATAATATTCGCTCAGATTATGACACACCCGCGAGTATATTTGAACTGTCTTACCGGATGTTCGATGGTTGACTTCCGTTATAAAGTACTGAATACTGAGTTCACATAACAGGATATTTTGCGATTAAGCGTGTACCTATTAATTGTTCTACTCAGGCCCAGTAGTAGCGAGTAAGTACTGAAGTAATCGAAAAATCTTTTATATTCTTGCAATTTTGAAGAACCTGATGTCGTTTATTGCGGTAATATAAACAAAGACCACTTCCCTAACCACCTTGAACGGAAGACAGGTCAGTTTGTTGTGTTAAAGTTGGGTAAGGAATGTTTAAATCAGCTGAGGTCTCCATTTTTCCGGAATGTGGTGCTGTACCATTAGGTGACTGGTGTCCGAACATTTAAGATTCATTCATAACTGTTTTTCGGAAAGTTGCGCACCAATTTCCCAGTAAAGCGGCGCCATATCCCAGGAGAATGGAGATCCAAACTGTACCGCTGCGAAAGTCTAACAACTCGCATGTCACTTAAATCACTTTCGTCCTACACGGCGTTAAACGGAGCAGCGCATAAACAACAATACTTCAGTGAGCACAAAAACTTTAGGTCGCATCTCTCTTCACAGCAAGAAGGAAATAAGAGTTGGCTGACTTCGTTTTTCAGACCCCTCCATCTACTGACAATTTGCCTGAGGAAATTCTTCCTGCGTCTTCCTTTTGAAGGAAAGTAGGGAGCTGCATGATTAAGCCATCCCTATCCCACTTTCCTCTTACCAATAATAAATTCTACTCGGAGGCAGTGAAGAGAATGTCTGTTATTGACCGTTTATCCGCATACCCCCTTCCCCCTTTAAGCCTTGCCTGTGTGCAGGATTAGTTCCACGTCTGTGATCAATGTATTCTTACAGACGCCAGAAACTATACATGCTGTGTGTGAAGGCACGCGGCATACTGTTAACAGACAGACAGACATAGCTGCATGAATGTGTCGAATATCGTGGTACCATACCCTAGTTGTATTTGGGAAGTCCCCATTTCGATTCTCATGGATGAAACCTAAAAATGTAATTAACGTGTGTCATGGTGTTATTACGGTAATTTCATTCAGGAAAAATTTGCAGCAAAAACAACGCTGGGAAGAGTAGTGAACTATGCATGTGGGTAACGAAATGATAACAGTAGGGAGCATAAAG
>Ga0123352_10022122_pt1 | contig 10135 bp, 5 predicted proteins | sample TergutLab28metaG_FD_89700 | JGI IMG/M metagenome (GOLD analysis project Ga0123352, IMG submission 89700) | Labiotermes labralis P1 segment gut microbial communities from Petit-Saut dam, French Guiana - Lab288 P1 | ecosystem: Host-associated > Arthropoda: Insects > Digestive system > Gut ...
CAACAATTTTGCGGTTGTACATTCAAATAGCTCTATCTCGGAAACCGTTCGTAATAGGACACATGTTCATATAAACATTTTTGCTTAGAATGACCGATACTATGACCTCCCAGAATATTGACCTTTCCTCCTGGGGACACCCTGTATTTAATCGTCAAGAGGCCGCCACTCGAAATGCATGCTTCAGAAGGCCTATATATAGATACACTTCTGTTGGTTTGACCGCGCATTTTTTATTCATCTTATATACGTTTATTGCCGTTTTCTGGGTCTTGACACCGTAGAGTCTGGTATGTGACTAATAACCAACGAATGGAACATTTTGCCTCAAATAGTACCAGTAGGCCTCATAGACGAATATGATGGGTAAGTTTCAGATGGTTTTTTTTAATTACGCTGTTTCAGCTACACCAATTAGCGTCGAAGGCTTCAAGAATAAGAACGTCAAAATTTTGTGCTCTTTTTCTCTCTTAACAAGCTTTTGTTTGTAAGCGAATAGCGAACGGTTTGGACAGCGATCGGATGTTTACGAAGGACGTACTGGATGCGACGGTGACAGTATTTTTGTTTCCACGTTGGGATGATCAGATAGGCGAAACACGTAGTAAGCATGGGAAATGTGTAGAAGATTTCAGCCCAGAAGCTCGTCAGAACTTACTGTCTGGGGGAGATAACCATACCTGTAATGGTAATGTAGAAATGAATTTGAAATAAATAAGGTGTTGGTTTGTGAAATGTATTCGTTGGTTTAAAATAGGGTATGGCGTTGGGCTACTGTAAAGATTCCAATTAACCTACTGCTTCCTTAAAACCAGCTGCCAGCATGGTCTGTGCTCCGTGGATTTGGTCAGGCGTTTCTTTATATTCTGTTGTGGTAAAATGTGAATGTTTCTTCATTTTGGTAAATAAACGTTTCACAAAAAAATATTTCCTATCAAAGTTTCATTTATTCACCCACTGATGCACTAGTGAGTTGTCTTAAAAACAGTATTAAAATTGACATTAACACGGCTGCGACGTGTTTCGGTGTTACAGTTACACCATCATCAGGGAGCGCATTAATTAGTGCTTACTGAAGTTACAGTTAAAATAGTCCATTAAAATACATCGGTGTGTGGTTAATACGGTGGTGGTGTGGCTGCATGTGTTAGGTTGTTATTGGTGTGTGTATGGTGCACTGTTCGGCAGTAGGCTACTAACAGTACTTTTTAATGTACATTTTAATATTGTTTTTTAAGACAACTCACTAGTGCATCAGTTGGTGAATAAATGAAACTTTGATAATATCAAGATGCATGGTATGAATGTGAAAAAAAAAGCTATTTCCTACTTTGTAGACAAATTTTCCACACATTTACCTTCATTATAATTGATTCTGAGGGTATCGTACACCACCAGTACACCACCAGTACACCACCAGTACACTCCCGACGGGCAAACAATTAACAAGGAATTCTACGTGGAGGTCTTGCGACGTTTGCGTGAATCAGTTCGCCGAAAACGACAGGGAAAATGGCGGGATGGCGACTGGATCATGCACCACGACAATGCGCCCGCACACACTTCACATCTGTGCAACAGTTTTTGGCCAAACACGGCACCGCTCAGTTGCAGCAGCCGCCATACTCACCAGATCTCGCACCATGTGACTTTTTCCTATTCCCAAGGCTTAAGAAATTTCTGAAAGGACACCGATTTGAGGCAACGGAGGACATGAAACGAAATTCGACGAAGACACTATTAGACATCTCGAAAGAGGAGTTCGCAAAGTGTTTCAACAGTGGCAGAAACGTTGGGCGAAGTGTGTAGCTGCGGAAGGGAACTATGTTGAAGATAATTAGGGTTAAAACCCCGTAAGTCTTATCTACTTCATGTACTGTGGTCAGTCCGGATACTTTTTGAACAAACCTCGTATATAGCAGCGGTGGTTACTCATTCTGTAATCATCTAATCAAACAATGTTAGTTGAACCACTAAAGATCTGAATTATCCAAAGAGGTAAGAGGTTTGGCTCTCGAGCAGGTTGTTACGTCAGTATTATTGAGCACTTCCATTTTTCTTTCTCCATAGTTTTCTATCCTAGTGCAAGGTACGATCTTTGCCTTGCAGATGGACTGTCGACTCGTATTAACGACGTTTCCTACTTGCCATAATTATAACATCTGAAGCTGATGCAACGTTGTTCTACGAATGATCACAGCACATAAATAATTCAAGGAAGTATTTGGTTACCATTTCCATTACTCAGCGCCTTTTGAAACTGAGCAACATTTGTTTTCTGAACACACTTGTAGCATTTGTTTAAAGAAACCCGTGTTAATGTTGGTTTTTTTTTGACCTGTGCCTTGTGGTTAATATATTTATCTTCCTTAACGCTGATGCTCTCCAATTATAGTTATTGCCGTCGTCCATCTGTTCCACTGACCCCGCGAACCTTTACTGGAGGCACTTTATTCAGTAATTTATTTTGTATTTGACACGCAGAAGTTCTGACATGCCATAACACTGTGATTCCTTATGTATTTATTGTCTGTACTGCTACTGCCACAAACACCGCCGCCGCCGCCACCACCACCACCATCACCATCACCACCACCACTTATCAGATAGCTAATTTTGTGCAGAAAGTCCTTGAAAAACTCTTGGTTGCTAAGATATTTGTAAAAATTTCCAACCTCCCGTTCGTGGAACCACAGGTTGCTTGGCCCATGCCATGGCTGAGGCGGCTAATCGCCGGGCTTTCACCGCGGAGGTCCGGGTTCGGTCCCATTCTAATCCACCTCTTGTTTGTAATGGAAAAAATGACACTGTGACAGGTACTCCTGCGAGTACTGCGGTCTTTCCCTCTCAGTAACATTCCACCAATGCTGCTTACTTTATCTTCATAGTTACTCTTAACAGGACAAGCTGTCCAAACCTGGAAATCTTACAACAAAAATAATGCTGTGGCAGATTTCGGAGAACACCAAGGAAACAAAATAGACAATGTAAACACAATGTTACATTGTGACGTTTTCGCTTAACCATTTATCCCATGGAAAGGCAACAATACATTCCGATTGTATTGCTGTCGATGTTGCTCTGAATAGTGTCAGTGTGTTCATTGTTGTTATGTAAATGCAACAATTGGTTCCCTTTACAGTGTTGTCGAGTTATTAAATATTTCCTACTGCTGTTAATAATTTAATATTATCAGTGTTTTATTCTTGCCTTACTTATCTGGGGTGCATTTCGCATCTTCTCTGCGCCGTATTATTTAGTCATCTGTGGCCTGTCTGGCTGTACCATGTTTAGTCATCTTTGGCCTGTCTGGCTGTACCATATTTAGTCATCTGTGGCCTGTCGGGCTGTACCATGTTTAGTCATCTGTGGCCTGTCTGGCTGTACCATGTTTAGTCATCTGTGGCCTGTCTGGCTGTACCATGTTTTCCCAATTTATATCATAAACGAAACGATTTTCGGAAAAAATTATTGAACGTAAAACGTTTGTTTTGATTTTCTCCACAATTTTAGTCTAAATCATTTCTCATTCTAAGAGGAACTGAGCGACGCATTATAATGAATGTACAATACACACGTCTTCATGAAAAGTACCCGTCATTGTTGTCAGATTTAATAAAACTCGAAATTTCTCGACAGATTTTCGAAAAGTTTTGAAATATCAGATTTCGTGAAAATTCGTCCAGTGGGAGCCGAGTTGTTCGAGGTGGACGGACGGAGGGAAAGACATGACGAAGCTGGTAGTCGCTCATCGCAATTTTGCGAAAAGTGCGTAAATCACTGCATTTTCCCGCACAGTGTGTTTGTGTCGCTTACGATTCTCACTGACAGTGCCATTTATTGACATAGACAACATTTGATTGGTGTTTCGGAAGGGCGGTGTTTGCTGACCGTGAGGTAGGCACCGGGTGCTTGTATAGACGTAATTTGGACGAGACTCAGTCGCCGTGCCGTTATTTAGGCGGTCAGTCGCCGGCGTCTCGTCTGGGGGAAATGGGTTCCATTCCGGTGCCAGATCATGTCAGATTTGTGGTGGACATACCGTATCATTGCACCAACACTCCATACTCGCCTCAGGTTCCGGAAATCGGGAGCACTGGAAAGAAATGTACATTCATGAATTTAATTGATAATGGAATTATTATTATTGGGGGGGGGGGAGGCAGAGTAGGTATATCGGCTACGCCACGGGCTGGACGGTCCGGGGCTCGAATGCCGGTGGGAGGTGAAAAGTTTTTCTTCTCTCAAAAAGTCCTAAATGGCATCGGGGTCCATTCAGCCTCCTATTCAATGGGTATCATGGTTCTATAGGGTAATGGTAAAGCTCTCCCTAGAACATGCCACGAATGGCCAGAGGAGAAGTAGAGGTAAAGCTCTACTATGTCTTTAACCTCGGCGTTAGATGGGGTGTTTTAGGCATCGTCCCGGCCGTTTTACCCCCGGGAAAGACCCGGTACCCATTGTATTGGAGGCTGGGTGGGCCCCAGGGCAGGTCTGGATGGTTGTGGAAAATGTCGCCCCTACCAGGATTCAATCCCCGGACCGTCCAGCCCGTAGCGAGTCGCTATACCGACTACGCTATCCCGGCCCACACCATGGTTCTGTACCGGGGTTAAAGCGGCCGGGAAGTCAAGTTGACCACTCGCCTCCATATAGTGTTCCATGATTTGTTACACCTATTTTTCCCCTGTATGCCTTCGTGGGGTGGGCAAAGAAAAAACTTTCCTTAACTTATGGAGTAATTATGGAATTCTTTCATGTTTGTGCGTGCCATAGTCCCATCATTTATCTGTTTTATATATATATGCCGTCAAATGGTGTAACTACAAATTAAAAGCCAAGTCATCTCTAACAAATATATATTCCGTACTCGATACCGGATATCCTGAATTGCTCACCCATTATTCATAAAGAGCCTGTGCGAATGAAGCATCATCTCAGGCCTCTTCGTCATTTGCATTGAATCATTTTGTTAAAATACTTAACATTGCAAATGTAGCTGTTAATTAGGTTGTGTTCTCTTTTATTATTCGCCATTACTTTTTTTGTCGTTGCTCTGGTCAACAACATCTAATGAGCATAGCAGGCCATAGCGATTCTAGTTATGTCTGCAGTAGGCCTGGGGATGTGCGGGTTTGGCTGTGTCCTTTGGCGGCGACGCGACGGAATCTGAGACTGTGTTGTCGCAGTGAGTCTGGTGTTGCTGAATAAAGCGGTGTTGATATCATTCTGCCAATTATCATGTCACTCAAGAAACAATTTTCATCTCAATTCAGGACACATGTATAAACATGGATGAACAAAGTACATAGCGTGCAACTGACCACAACCAGTAGTGATCAGTTTCATGAAGAAGTTAAGAGCCGGCTAAAGTTGGGGAATGTTTACTCTCGCTTGGTACAGAATCTTTTGTATGGGTGTGAAACTTGGCCGCTCACATTGAGGGAGGAATTTATGCTGAGTGTGTGCTGAGGAGGATATTTGGGTCTAGGAGGGATGATGTAACAGGGGAGTGGAGAAGACTACATAATTTGGAGCTTTGTGATCTGTACTCCTCTCAAAATAATATTCGGATGATCAAATCAATCAGAATGAGATAGGTGGGGCATGTAGCAGGTATGGGAGACAGGAAGAGTGCATACAGGTTTTGGTGGGGAGACCTGAGCGAAAGAAACCCTACGGAAGACCGAGGCCTAGATGGGTGAATAATATTAAGTTTGTTCTTCAAGAAATGGGATAGGGTGACATGGACTAGACTGATGTAGCTCAGGATAGGGACAGGCGACGGGTCTTTTGAATGCGGTAATGAACTTTCTGCTTCCATAAAATGTGGGGAATATCTTGGGTAGCTGACTAACTGTTAGCGTCTGAAGGACTGTGCTCCATGGAGTTCATTAGTTAGTTAGTTGGTGACAAGATTGCTCGCTAGGATGAAGAGCCAAACTGGTAAGAGCGAAAGAACCGAACCCTCACCAGCCGTCGTTTTCTATGCGCTTCTAAAGCGTCCTATAATTAATCTCCTAATAGGGTAAATGTTTTTCAAATAGGTAAAAAGCTGCCTAAGCAGTAGCCAGGCAAGGCCGACTGCAGCTGTGCAGTGTCACGGAGTTCAGCTACCAAGTTTTCTGGTTATTCCAATAGGTTCGGTTAGGTCGAGCGCTTTTTTGTAGGGAAATATGCACAAAGTCTTGTGGAAGGTATAACTCCACTGATTCCTATACAGTGGGTACCAGGACATTACCGGGTGTTAAGCGGCCGGGGCGTGGCGTTGAACACCCCCCCCCCATCTAGCGTCGAAGTTAAGGAAAGGGTAGAGCTATACCTCTAGCCCCCCCCCCTCCCTGGGCCTTCTTAGCCTATTCTAGAATGTACTTTACCTTGATCTATATAGCTGCACTCATTCTTAACCTCGGCACTAGATGGAGGTGAATTATTAACGCTCCGGCCGCTTTATCCCCGTGAAAGAGGGCCACAGAGACGGCCCTAGTGTTTTGGAGAAGAGGATCTTTTCCCTACCGGGATTTGAACCGCAAACCAAGTCCGTAGCCTAGTCACTACACTGACTGAAATATTCCGGCTGTACCTTTTTGAAACTTAGGAAAAATACCTTTAGATTTCAAAACCTAAAGGTTGTTTACCGTTTGTGTACATAGCTATGTATATAAGCAGCTTGTTTGATGCATTCAGCATAAGTCACAATGTACATACGCGGCCCAACTGTCGTCACGCGATTTTGTCGTCCCGCGTCTGTAGCTCCCTTGTTCTTCTCACTGCATGCTCTTAAACAAATACAACCACTGCATATTTCTCTTTGCAGAGGTTCAAGAGGTCCTGACGGTTTGTTTGACTACTCAGCGAAGTTAAGCATGAGTGAAACTGTACTTCTGCTCTTTATCTACCCTCTTCTCTATGCCAATCGTGGCATGGTATGGGGCGACCTTTACCTTTAGTGTATATTTCTGGTTTTGTTTTTCTCCGAATTTCAATAGCCCAGTTTCCCTATCCCCATTATTGACACGCATTATTAAATTCAAACAACAGAGTTACGCCGAACGCGCCCTTTCCCGGAACCTGTCCTTGACGCTGGCCTTGTGTTTGTTGTATTTTTTCGCAATTTTCCTCTAAATGAGACACATCGGTAAATATGGATTGTGTCCAGGAAAGTGTTGACTGTTTGGCGCGAATTTTAGTTGAGAGTAACTAAGGTAAATCACGATAAACGTGGAGCATAATTGAGGAACGAGAATTGTACAAGATTACTATAGTTTTGTACAGCTAATGAGATTATTGGGATCTCTTTGAAGCTGAAAACCTACAGAAACCTTTTGTTCGTTTCGCGTACAAAATAAGACTTTCGCGTAGCTGTGTTTGGCATGGTTAGAATTTGGTTGGCTGGATAGCTGATATAAATGACGGCCATACATCACAATATTATGTTATAAATTTCGTGGTACGGTGTGCAGACTCTTTGCGAGTTGGTGTGAGTCCTTGCCAGAAGAAGGGCCAAGCCTGTGACATGGCTCGTTTGGTAATGCGTCGCATATAAATGAGTTCCATTCAGCTCTGAGACGGATTTTTTCGATACATGATTCCCTTCTGCTCTATTACATAATCTTCCAGCTTTTAGAAACGTGACGTAGCAGAGTTTCTAGTTACATTTTGGACCTTGGGCGGGGTGAGGGGGCGGGCTTTGAAGTAAATCAACAACAGAGGTGGTTTATTATGTAAATAAACGTGTCAACTTTGCTGTTCATATTATTGACCTCTTCAACACGGAAAACCTTTGTATCTACACCTTGTCAGCAACAAACATTCATTATTTTGTTCCACTCATATTCATAACGGAACATGAATATGTAACTCTGTCTGAAGATGGCGTTGCCTCTTCATTATGTCGTCTGGTATAACTCTGTTCATTTCCGTCATTCTGAGTACAACGAAGCAAGTTGGCCCAAGCGTTTGTTTTAAGTTGCAAGATTGCAGTAAGACTGACCCCCCCCCCCCCCTGTAACCAAAAGTTCACCCTCGAACAGGCCATGAAGGCCCAGAAGTTGGATTAGGTGTATAGCTCTACTCTTTTCTTTAACCTCAGCTCAAGATGAGGGTGGTTGGTCCACACCACGTCCCGGCCGCTTTACCTCCAGGCAAGAGGCTCGACATCCATTATATAGGAGGCTGTGTGGGCGTCAGATATGGTCTGGACGGCTGTGGAAAATCTCGCCCTCACTGGGGTTCAAACGGCGGACCGTCCGGCCCTCTAACTGAGTCGCTATACCGACTGATCTGTCTCGGCCCCCAGTCTCCTCTTACTGCAGCTGCAAATGGGCCTATTGTACCAACCGATTATGATAGGTGGTTATGGAGCATTTGAGGAATGATAATTGGTAGGGAATAAGCCAAAATGCCTGGATATTAACCTGCCCCAGTAACACTTTGTTCACTCACATCCCTCAAGGATTACACTGGGAATGAATCCGGGCCTCTGGGTTAAGAGGCCAACGACAAAGTGCCTTTTCGCTCGAGTGATAACTCTGCTTAGTATCCACAAAGTTCCTGGTTTGAATTTGGACCTGAATACCGACAATCACGAATTAGATGTTACACGTTTTTGTTCAATCCCTCCATAATTGTTGAGATACTACTTCGCAGTAGCTTGGAACTTCCTCCTTACATAAAAACTGTATTTGACAGTTTTTAAATTATACAGTGAAACTTGCCCGTATCAGGTCTGAAAGGGATCCAAGGAGAATGCGTATGATACAGGCACTTGAAGTCTGGATCCTCGTATTTGGTAAAAGTTTTCTGCTCAAGACAGGTTTCCTTTATGGCCAGGCAGGACTCTAATTCGCAAAATATCTAAGACAAACGTGCTGATCAGTCCGCTAAAATCGTGCCACGCTCTACCGCATCCACGTTTTGCCTCTGTTGTACCGCGGTAACTGGTAACAGCTCATTTTCAAAACTGCATTTATGTGTAAGATATTTGTGCAGTGTCATAAAGCACATTGTGTAATCAGAGTGTTGATTTCTTTGCGCTTTTTTTACAGCTTTGCTTGCATAATATACTTGCACAGTAGGCCTCTATATATAATACAGCCTTATATATGTATATACGCGGTTAGTTCAACGTTAATTTTAGTTTGACCACTCTGGGTTCGAATCCCAAAAAGCCTTCCAACCAAAGTTGTTAATTCTGTTGTTCTATATATTGTTTGTGTGTAACTGTGTACTGTACTGCTGCCACCGGGTGTCAACCCAATTGCAATTAACAAATATATCAGTATCAGTATCAATACCCTGGAAGCCCCTGTACCTATACTGTGTAATTTCTGACTGCGGTCCTATGCCCAGATGCCGTTTACGGCAGGTTTCACTGTATGTAATTCTTCCATTTTCTTACCTTCAGTGTAGCCACTGAATGGGAACTGAATACCAGAGTAGACCTGCATTGCCTGGGCAAGGTTCAGCCTGCTGCATTCCGAAGACAAGTTAGTCGCCTTTCCACCAAGCCTCTTAGTACGTTTAATGCAGTGAAAGTGCTGGGGTCATGAGAGAGAAATGACACTAATAATCTTGTTGGCTGGTTGTGTGTCTGCTCACACCATTTGCTACTTGTATTGGGAGTAAAAGTGGAGTAAGGGTACGCCATGATTGAATGTGAAGGTAAAGTGAAGTTCACTCTAGAGCAGGCAAAGAAGGCCCAGAGGGGAGTAGAGATCTACCTCTACTCTTTCTTTAACCTCGGCGCTAGATGGAGTGGGTGGTCAACGCCACGCCCCGGCCGCTTTACCCCCGGGAAAGACCGGTACCCATTGTATAGGAGGCTGGGTGGGCGTCAGAGCCGCTCTGGAGAGATGCAGAAAATCTCGCCCCCCACCGGGATTCGATCCCCGGACCGTCCAGCCCGTAGTGAGTCGCTGTACCGACTGAACTATACCGGCTTCCGAATGTGACGGTAAAGCTAACACAATCCCTGTGCAGGCCTGTTACCGGCCCTGAGGACTCCACGAGGTTGAGGCTCCCAGATTTCGAGACATTCGGTGCGTCAAGGTGACAAGGCTGTCAGTCGTAAGCACCGGCCACTTTAACCCCCCCCCCCCCCTAGGGAAAAATTTCTATTATCACTCGTTGTTAA
>Ga0123352_10022124_pt1 | contig 10134 bp, 8 predicted proteins | sample TergutLab28metaG_FD_89700 | JGI IMG/M metagenome (GOLD analysis project Ga0123352, IMG submission 89700) | Labiotermes labralis P1 segment gut microbial communities from Petit-Saut dam, French Guiana - Lab288 P1 | ecosystem: Host-associated > Arthropoda: Insects > Digestive system > Gut ...
CGCGTTGTTGCGTCTATACAAAAGCTAATTCACTACTATCCATCAACTTTCTCGTGGGTTTTTCTTGTTAATTTTCCAACTTGATGCACAATTTTTTTTACAATAAGTTTATTTCATGCCTATACATGTTTCGAGCACCATGTGCTCATCATCAGGAGGTCAAAATTGTATTATACAGCCTCTGGTATAATCACACCTATAGGTGGCCGTCCCGTGCACAGGTTGAGAGAGGACTGCAGTTAAGATAAATATACTGAGATGCACAGTCAGCAAAACATCAAAATTTCACGTGGATGTTGGCGTTCATGTCTAATTACTGTATATTCAAAATTCAGTGCCCAACTGAATGAAGTTAAGTGCTCAAGTACTGCACTGTAGAGGGTCTGAACGTAAGAATGCTTGGTTCACATGAAAGTTACAGACGTCCATGACAGCTGTATTCGCTATCAATTGTGACCACTTACTTGTCATAAGACGATTTGCTTCCCCACTGTTTTTGAGGAAGGTGACAAGTTCTGTCTCTACTTCGTGTTGCCATAAGTGCGATGTTCTTTAGACCAGTGTTTCTCAATCTTTGTGAGACCGCGGCCCGGTAAATTCTTTTTTGCGAAAGAGGAGGGCCGCGGTCCCAACAAATTTACTCGTAAATACCTTTCCATTTTTTAAAGTTCATACATTAAACTAACATAATTATTAATAATTAATTATGTCATAATCTTAAAGAGTATGAGTACACTTATGTAGAAGTTGTGGCATGTTGACAAATATAAAATTTCATATAAATTAGTTATCAATCACTGGACTAATGAAATCTCGTAGCATATTGTAGTTTCCTCAGGCCAACAACTGGGTCTGAGTTTTTCAACACATTCACGAATATTTTTCTTCTCAGAATATTTCCACTATAAAACCTTTATTCATGAAAATTGCTCAGTAAACTAAAATAACAAATTCCAGGACAACCTCTAGCGGCCCGGTATAATTGATGTCAGGGCCTAATACCGGGCCGCGGCCCGGCGGTTGAGAAACACTGCTTTAGACCGGTTCGCATCAAAATTGAATTCATAGAATTTAGTTTTGACTTCCCGTTCTATAGTTGAAAGACTCTGATGTATGAATGGACCCATCACATAATGCGTGCACTTGATACACTTAGCTCATAGAATGTATAAAAGTTAACACATGGCATGGATATGGAGTTCGCGATAAGGATGTGAAAATGTTTTACTTCTGTTATCCTAGCTGTAAATATAAATACAAAATGGCCCCGCCTTAGTACATATAGAAGAACCAATCAGTGGCGAGAAGGCGGAGTCAGTTTTGGGAAGTATACTGCACCCTTATCTGGTGCAAGGTCCCTTCTAGGGCTGAATCTCTGAAGGGTAGGCTAATGGACTGGCAAACGTACCAGTCAGTTTCCGTCCGGAGTGTTGAGAGTACTTGTCTGCGACATCACAACTAGATAGTGTTCGGGACTTCAGTTCTGTGTCAAGGTAAAGTGAACATGCCACTCAACATCTGTGACTGTTGAATAAAGAGAGACCAACTTCATGTCACTTGCTTTATTATTTCATTATTTACTGCTCAGCATATTTCGGATGTTAATACATCCATCCTCAGGAGCTTGCGACTTATTTGATGAGTTATTTCATGGGTTGTATTGTTCTGTAAGGATAGAGGTTGATGCATCAGCGTACGCTAATGCATCAACCTCTATCCTTACAGAACAATACAACCCATGCACGCTAATGCATCAACCTCTATCCTTACAGAACAATACAACCCATGCACGCTAATGCATCAACCTCTATACTTACAGAACAATACAACCCATGAAATAACTCATCAAATAAGTCGCAAGATCCTGAGGATGGATGTATTAACATCCGAAATATGTTGAGCAGTAAATAATGAAATAATAAAGTAAGTGACATCAAGCTGGTCTCTCTTTATTCAACTATAAAGATGATGCACGGTCCAATATACATAAGATTCATCTGTGACTGTATTAAGGAACCAATAAATGTGGGAAATGCGGTAATTGTGCTCAGCTTCTAATTCTAAAGTAACCCCGATGCACATATTTTTCAAAGCGCTGTGTGCTGTTTCGCATGCCATGGTGACCGTGACGTTCATTTGTTGCTTCTACATGTGTACTATTGCCAACTTAACAAAACTACAAGTGTTAGATCTCGTGTATGAAGCCATATCTTATTTACTGTAGTTGCCTTCTTCAGTATTACTTTATCCTACAGAAAAACATTGGTAATAAAATTTTGTTCGATGTGAATGAGCTGTATTTTGTGTTGTACGCCTTTTTTTTTTTAAACACATTTGTTATGTCTTGTGATCAGGATGGTTCATGCAAGAAGAATGGATTCCTTGGGACATGTAGTACGCATGAGATGATGACTGAGCTTAACGTATAACGATTTTTGTCGGGAAGATCTGCAAGGTAGATACAATGGTAATGCTTAAAGACCTAGAGGTAACATGGAGGATAATACTAAAGTCTGTGCTAATGAAATTTGATGCTAATATATGCAAGCACCAAATTTAAATGCCTCCGAACAGGGATCAGCTGAACCCTTTTGTGGAGAGAGTAATAAAACTGAATGCCTCATACAAGCAGGACATTTCTGGCCAGCTGATGGAGTGTTAAGTTCTTGAAGTTATCAGGCAACATAGAATACATGGCTTTCGTACATTGTTTCTTATAAAATATAAATTCTTATAAGTTCATCTGTGTTTTACATTTCATCAGCATCAAACTGCACGTACAGGCGAGGGAAAACGATGAGTGGTTTAACGTTCTGTAGGCTGGATTTACAGCGATATGGCTGCTATTCTGGAAAACTATTCCTGTGTGACGCTCGACCACATTTAGATTCTTTCACAGAATTACGAAAAGCGACTGTTAGCTTCGTCGTGTGCGTCTGTCCGTCTTCCCGCATGGGACAACTCTGCTCCCACTGGCAGGATTTTCATAAAATTTTATATTTGGGCATGTGTCGAAAATCTGTCCAGAAAGTTCCAAGTTTCATTAAAAACTGACAAGAATAGCAGATACTTTACATAATGGCGTATGTGCTTTTTGATATCTCAGTGAATTCTCCTTAAGTATGAGAAATGTATAGGAAGAACGTTGTAGAGAAATCAAAACATTTTATATAATTATATATATATTTATTTATTTATAATTCATATATATTATATAACATTCAATATAACCAGTCTAGAATTTTAAATTATGTATTAGTATTAATAGCAGCGTATTTTACTCATTGCAGTTAATCAATACCATAAGCTGTAATTACAGCTGTACCAGCTCCTGATGATGGGTGTCAACACCCGAAACATGTAGAGCTGCCTACAGTAATGTAATGAACTGAATAAGTCGCATCTTGTTGGAAAATTATTAAATTAAATCAAAACATATTTGTTATTCAGTAAATTTTTCCCGAAAATCGTGCCGTTTATGAGATGATGTGGGAAAATGTGATAGATCCAGACAGGCTACAGAAGACAATATAATACTGCGCATGTACATTGCATGCTGAACACCTAAGGCTGCAGAGACACATTCAAAATATGTAATACTTATTGCTTTTGCACTACAACAATGGTTGCGCTAAAGCGCCTTAATGTTATGTTATACGTATATTGTGTGTCTTGTTAAGTTTGTATTAATTTCCTTCGACAACCCTCATTTCCGTTACGCCTATGTCCAAACGTTATTCTCTGCTCTTTCTTCTCAGGCAACCTCTATGTGTTTTGTCCTTAGTATGAGACACCAAGTTTGTTACCGTACAAAAGAACAGAAGCTAAAACGGTAAATCAGTCGCTTGTAGTCTGCGGGGTCGAGCGGAAACGATAGATATGCAGTCACGAGCCGGCCAAATAAGACAGCAGCAGTATGTGTAATGGCGGAAACATGTGATGGAAGACAAAATACGCAGGCACTTACCCTGTCTTCCGTCTTCGTCACTCTGCTTCACAGAAGTGCCGCCTGCCATTTATAAGTGTTTACGTGTTATTAAGAGTTTTGAGCGCATATTGTGGTACAGACTGACTGAAAACAGCTTCATATTTTGTAAATTTATAAAAGTGACGAAGTAAAAAAAACGTTTAAGTTTTGTAAAACACGGGTTTTCTGTTATATGTGGCGGAAATGAAAATCGGTTGCAAAAATTTTGGTCCAAAATCTTAAAGGAAATGGTCACTTACTTTCATAGCCCACGACTTCTCTGCACCCTCTCCACTCACTAGGCAACTTATTGCTTTTGCTGGCTCCAAGTTGTCACTGAATCTTCTCTAGAGTTTCCTGTAGGTTTACGCTGGTAGACTGTCCCATGCTGCAATCCTCCGAAGAATGCGTGTGTCACGTCACTTGACTTTCACTTTGCCACTGCACTGTCTTCCCACCGACGAGATTTATGTTTTTTGATAGACACCACGAGTGGCACGACCAAGCCCTTCTGGAGAAATGGGGGTTAGAAGAACCGCGGTCGGCTGTAACACACAAACGTACGTAACAACAGATCGCACATAAAATGCGCATGCACAAAATTGTCACAACAGGTTGCATTGCAACGCTACTCTACACAGATCAGAATCGACGGGCACACGAAGCCAGACAGCACGACGGTAAAACCTGGACACATACGGAAAATTTGCGGGTGTTTGAAACCGCGCCTGGCCGGCATTTACAGTTCTTAACCGTTAGTAAAACCGCGTTTGATAAACTGATGCCTCTAAAATGGTCACTTTTGTTGTGCGTATGCGCGCGCGCGTGTGTGTGTGTGTGTGTGTCACACCATGTCCGTCTCTTACTGTTACGTCTTGTGAATATTTCAACCGCAATGCTGTATGATGTAGCATGATCCTGGATTGTCGTAACTCCGGCCCTGTGAGTTACGCTACTTGTATCGTGACGTAATGTGTCACAAGAACGTATATTCGATTTTGCCTAACTAAAATATTGGCGACCTTATTCATTCATTTAAAAATAACTTGACCCCTCTGCCCTGCCGTCCCTACAGCGTGCTAATTCTGGATCCGAATCGTCATTAAGCGTAGTTAAATATGTATATAGAGTGGACAAATAAAAGATTACAAATACATAAGCCAATAAATGCATTACCACGCGCAATGGAAGCTGGGCTAAGCACATTCGGTGTTTACACTGGACAATGGGCTGGACGTTCGAGAAAACGTGCTTTGAATCCCGGAAGGGACCAAAGGTTCTCCAAAACGCCCAGATCATCTCAGGGTCCCACCCACGAGCCTTCTATTCGCCGAGGGTCGGATGTGTTCTCCTCGGGTGTGAAGCGGGTGGGACGAGGGGCATACAACTCCGATATATTGCCGACGTTAAGAGTGTGTGGTGCAGTACGTCAGGTCCACCATATGCTTTTGTTGCCTGCACAGGGACAACTTCACTTTACCCCACGCAGCATTCAGCAAAATGCTTCTGCTCCTTTAGGTTTCTACGACCGTGCACCCTGTGCTCGCACCCTACAACGCAGCGCCCCACAACCGCTACCAGCAACATCCAGCAGAACCAGCGCAGCACACCACATGCAGTAACACACTGTCTTTGTTCTCCTGAAGATGGGCATAATGATACCCGAAACATGTTGAGACAGTGTTGATAATAAACATCTGATTGTCGCATCTTGTTGGTTTTCTCTCCCACTTCACAATTTGCTTCTGCTCTCTCCCTTTGGCTGCAGTAATCATTCAGCTGTCACTCTTTACCCGGCTTCAAGAACAGGAGGAGATAGCCAGCCAGTAAATGATCCGAAACCATATTTTTATCAAAGTGTCTTTAATTAATCCTGGTCCTTCGAATGTGTAAAAGTCAGACTGTACTTGTACATTCCGTGAACTGTAATAAACAGCTATCACTCTATGATCTCACCGCTGCTCTCTTGCAGAGAGAAGAAAATAAAAGAAGCAGTGAGAGAAGAAAGGCTCCCCCCTCCCCCCGCGATGTCCTTCAATACAACAAGAATTCGCCTTCCAACACCATTTCTCTTTATTGCCCACCGTTGTTTCAGATGAGGACCGTCGTTCAGGCGTGTCATTAGTGGGGCATAGACCGCCGGAATCTCATCAAGTGCTGCCGACTGATCACTCACTCACTCACGTCTCAGACAGATGGACAGGCACGCTGTAGTATCATCAGACGGAAGGCGTAATGATTGTCGGTTTCGAGCGAGGAGGACAAAGGTGGCTTGGATGTCCATGTTGTATAGTTGTGTTGCTGCATCCTGTCTGTTGGTAACGCGGCGCAAGAGGCGACTGTGTGTACTTTTTATTTTGGATTTACGAGCCGCTAATTGTTGTGAGAGAAACACCACGCAAGCAGAGGTATGGAATAACCCAGTCACTGATCACAGGCAGCCGGCATGAACGTTGTTTCTGTTGCTGCGTGTTGCGGCTGAAACTGGTCGTCTTCAGGCAATCCATGTGACTGTGACAAGTTCTTCAGTTACTGTATATCTGTCGGAAAGGGTTGCCTTAATTGCAAACTGTGTTGCAACAAGGACAGCAGTTAGGTTCAATCCACACCGGGTACAAACTAAATGGTGCCGCTGCTTGGGGTTTCATCAGCGGCAGCAGTAATAGGAAGCTTCGAATGGTGATGATGATGATGATGCTGATGATGAAGCGCACGTTTTGTTCTTTCTCTTCTTATTTGTATTTTTTCTTTCTTCCTTTATGTCTTTCTATCTTTCTTTCTTTCTCCATCCACCCATCCCTCTACACACACACACACACACACACACACACACACACACACACACATACACAGACACACACAAACGCACAGATATAAAAAGTATATAACTTGTGTGGGGGCCTGTGTGTGTCTGTGTGTGTGGTGTGTGTGTGTGTATGTGTGTGTGTGTGTAAGAAACAGTTAAGTGCAAAAAGAGACAATAAAGAAATATATATCCTACTGATAAGTAGAAATAAGGTCACTCCATGACATGCTGTAGTCGGTGGTGCAGTTGACTGAGACACTGTGGTATATGCCGGAAGGTTGGTACTGTGGCCCTGGGATTGACTCACCCCCTAACAGAAATGAGTACAAGGGATATCTCCGGTGGCTGAAGGCGGCCGGTGCTTAGGGCTGACAACCTTGCAATCTCCTTGTGCCGATTGTCTAGAAATTCTGGGAGCCTCAACCTTGTGGAACCCTACGTCCTGTCCAGGCCTGTACAGAGATTACTTTACCTGGACCCATGATATTCTCAACCTGACACTAGAAGGAGGTGAGTGGTCAGCACCATGCTTCGGCCGCTTTGCTCCCAAGAAATACCCGGTACCCACTGTACAGGAGGCTGTGTGGTCCTCGGGGCCGATTTGGCACCACCGGGGTTCGATCCCCGGACCGTCCAGCCCGTAGCGAGTTGCTCTACCGACTACGTTATCCCTGACGCCCCTACTGGCAAGCGGAATAAACGAACGCATTTGTGTTTAATCATCTAGTTTTGTGCACCGTAAACGAATTGTTATTTAGTTTCTTAAACAATCCGCTAGTGAAATCTTAAGCTATTACCACAACAGTGATTGGACAGTCTGCACTTTCGAGGTTGCGACCAGCCCTGTGTAATGGCAGCAATATTGCGCAGGTTATGTGACACAACGCGCCCTTGCTGTCCAGTGCCACCAGTTAGCGTACAGTGGACGTTATTAACAGCACGGGCCTCCAGCTCGTTAGGGAGGGCAGAAGAATGGTTAGTGAGGCAGACGAGGCACCGGAATCTCAAGGCCCCTGGTATTGGTGCAGGGGGATGGAACGATAATGTTTGTAGTGCTTGGTGAGATGTAAGGGGTGGGAAAAAAGTACGATCCCGCTCGTAACGTTATGGCGGCAGCGGTGGTGGTGGTGATTTGGCCCTTTATGTATATATATTTTTACTTTCTCGTGCATAGCAGAATGGAATGTATCAAACATTGCGAATGAAGTTTGGCTAATTATGTCTAGTGATGAAAGTCCAGATTTTAATGAGAGTGCAGTTTTGGGAGTTCGTAATGCTCTTGTTTAGTGTAATATTTAATTCAACATCACTGCAGCTTGGCATGGGAATGTCAGGCGACTCTCATTACGTGTGAGTAATTAATGTATGCCTTAACACATTGAGAACACCAAAAGGAGCTTCCAACGTCGTGCTCCAGTCAATAGCGTACCCCAGTAAAAATCTGGTAATACCGTCTATCTTCTATATGTGCCTGACATGCGTAGACAGACAGATTTTACGTCCACCTTCCAGATAGAGCGAGATCTCAAAAATTATTATGACGGACATGATTCTTTGACATACTGTTTTCAAACTTTGCGTATATTTGGCAGTAGACATTAAATTTTCTTCACTACTCGCGGATTAGAATGAGACAGCTTCCAAACCGGCCCTTATTTGATCACGTTTGAGGACGCTTGCTCCCCAGATAGTATGATCTGTATCAGAGGCTACAGCTACAGTTTTATGTACTCCTAATGACGGGCGCGATGGACGCCCGAAATATGTAGAGTAATTTAGCAGTAAATAAATATCTGCATACTGTTGCGTCTCGTTGGATTTTTTCAACCTTCCAAATACCAGTTTACTCTCTTTGTTCGATGCTGTAGGGTTTCGTGAGACGTACTGTTCTCGTTTCCAGATTGTCAGGATCTTTATACAGGGTGATTCAGGAGGAAAGGTCAATATTTTGGGAGGTGACAGTATCTGTCATTATGAGAAGAAAAAGTTTGTATGAACATCTGTCAAATTCTGAGTGGTTACCGAGAAAGAGCTGCTTGAATCTGGAGATCTTCGAACACTTATTGTGAACCGTAACCAAATTTTCCTTTATGTATAACAAATCTGTCATTTGAACATCACATTACAATTAAAATTAAATTAACAGTAAGTAATTTTACTTCATATTATACCATTCACAAGGCATGTGTTTTTGTAGATTCGAGCACATTATCTCGCTGACCATTCAGAATTATTTCGTATAATAGAAGCCAACAAGATGCACTATTTCTCGACTTTATTTTGATAAAAAAAACTCTACATGTTTCGGACAGACTTACTGTCCATCATCAGGAGTCTTGATAATGTATTGACAGCAACTGGTATTTGTCCTGACCTCGCTAGCAGACCGACAACATAACTAGTATGACAAACACCAAATACTGTGAATACAATATCAAGACTCCTAATGATGGACATTAAGTCTGTCCGAAACATGTAGAGTTGTTTATTAAAATAAAGTTGAGAAATAGTGCATCTTGTCGGCTTCCATTTTACTAATGTATCACGGCGCACGGTCCTCAGACTGTCACATTCAGAATTAGACACATGTACATATGAAATTTGTTTCTCAAAATGACCAATACTACCACCTCCCAAAATATTGACCTTTCCTCGTGAATCATCCCGTAGGAGCTTGTACTACAGGACCCAGGAAAGAATAGCGTTTGGTTATATTACGTTCCTTACGATGTCAAGATCCCGAAAATCCAGGACAAAGCTAAGAAATTACGATGCTAGAATTTTGAACTGTCTTCTGGGACATGACGCCATGTAGCCAGTTAGAATTTTAATGGCGTTGTGGGGGAGCTTGATGCCTAGATCACCAGAAAGATATACCTGATATTTTTCTGTAGGCTGTATAATTTATGATATTGTCCTATAGGCTCTGTGATTCGTGGGATTGTCCTGCCGGCTATATAGTTTATGAAGCACGTTATGTAGTCTTTATAGTTGGTGGTAGTTGTCTGTAGGCTTTGTAATTTGTGGTAGTTGTCTGTAGGCTTTGTAATTTGTGGTAGTTGTCTGTAGGCTTTGTAATTTGTGGTAGTTGTCTGTAGGGTTTGTAATTTGTTGTAGTTGTGTGTAGGCTTTGTAATATGTTGTAGTTGTCTGTAGGCTTTGTAATTTGTGGTAGTTGTCTGTAGGGTTTGTAATTTGTGGTCGTTGTCTGTAGGCTTTGTAATTTCTGTAACAATACAGAAAAGTAAAAAGGTAAATTGATCCCGTTACAGGCCCGGTGTGGCCCAGAGGGTGGGTAGAGGTATAGCTCTACTCTTCCATGACCGCAGCACTAGAAGGGGGTGAGTGGTCAGCAGCACGC
>Ga0123352_10022125_pt1 | contig 10134 bp, 6 predicted proteins | sample TergutLab28metaG_FD_89700 | JGI IMG/M metagenome (GOLD analysis project Ga0123352, IMG submission 89700) | Labiotermes labralis P1 segment gut microbial communities from Petit-Saut dam, French Guiana - Lab288 P1 | ecosystem: Host-associated > Arthropoda: Insects > Digestive system > Gut ...
GCTGAGTGGACCCCGTTCCAGACCCACTACTACTCAGAAAATCTGGTAGCGCCGGGGATCGAACCCGGGACCTCTGTATCTGTAGCCAGAAACTCTGACCACTAGACCACAGAGGAGGTCCGTCATTGCGTTCTACAGGACTAAATCTAGTTTGAAAAGTTCTGTGATAATTGTAGCGAATTTCAAGGGTACGATATGCAGACTATATAATTTTACGACATTTTGACATAAGCAATTACGATTTATTTGTCAGAAATGCAAATAATAAGATGACGGGGACCGGAAATACACGAAGGAAACTAGGGACACTTGTGCAAGACGGAAGATCTTGCCACTGTGTTTAATGCTTTCCACGCCACTGAGGGGAGTAACTACTTAGGGCTGATTGTTGCTGATTTAGTGTTTGAGAGTTTCATTGAAAGAAAAATTACCCACCGTGTCTCATTAATTGATTTTTTAAAAAATTAAAAAACTGTATGTACATAAATTAGGGCACTTTGCCACTGAAACCCACTAACACGAGAACTAATTAACCAAGTAACTTACACGATAATTACATGCAACGGAGTCCCTCTTAAAAAGCTAACAGGCTCTCACTTAGTCAAGAAATTCCCCGCAATTTGTGGAACCCGAAGATTTATCGTCGTTTCCACGAAATCCCGCGACGTTTCCGCATCCTGAGTCAGATGAATCCAATCCACGCTACTCCCATGTTATTTCTGTAAAATATATATTAATGTTATCCTCTCATCCACGCATAGTTCTTCCAAGTAGTCTCTTCCCTTCACGTGTTCCTAGCAAACCCCTGCACGAGTTTCTCTTCTCCCCTAGAAGTGCCACACTCCTCACACATCTCTTGCTCCTTGTTCTGATCACCCGAATAAAATTTGGTGATAAGCACAAACAGTACAAATAGCTCAAAGAGAAAAATTTATTGAAACATATAAAGAGGGGGAGGTTAAAGAAGGTGGCAAACCATCGTTAGGGAATTTCACAGGATACCCTATTCTTTGCACATATCCCGGACCCTCGGGCTCCATCAAAGACGAAATAATCCAGTTCCTGGAGGTTCTAAGAAAAACTGGCTCTTTCTGGTTTATTTTTTTAACTACGGCGGAATTGGTACGTCTGCTTTAAATGTATATATTCGAAACTAATGCAGCATTCAGCGTAATGACAGTCGTTGGACCTTGCACCATAAGATAACAGGATACTGCACATTAAGTTTTGCCAGAATCTGATCCTTGGTGGGTAATTTGTTTTGCTTACGTAATTCCTAGATGTGATTGTAAGTGTTGCCTGATTTATTTGGACCCATTAACGGAGAACGAATTTAATTTTGGGAGACATCCTTAAAATGTTTTCTGTTTAACTGTGTTTGCAGAAAAGGTGTATTGGACATAAAATATATTTCACTTTTCTCAGCAACGTATATTCGAATAAGTTTGGCCTTTTATAAATATTCAGCCGCACATTGGAAATAGGTGCTCAAATGCATGTAGCTCTTTGGGTATTTTCTGTTACCTTGGCCTGATTTTAATTAGGAAAAAAAAGACAGGCGATGTAGGTATAACGTACTGAGGCGCGTTCTCTTAACCATCGTTGCAATGAGAAAGCAATAAGTATTACATATTCTGACTTTACTTTTATAGACATATGTATCCAGCACGCAATGAGCATGCCCCATATTGTCATATGTGGCCTGCCCGGCTCTAAAATATTTTTTCCACGTTATCTCATAAACGGCACGATTTTCGGAAAAAAGTTACTGAACACAAAATGTGTGTTTTGATGTTCTCTACAACTTTTGTCTGAAACATTTCTCATTCTCAGAAGAAATGAGCGAGATAGGATCAAAAATGTATGTTGGTCTTCATGTAAAGTACCGGTTATTCTTGTCCGATTTTAATGCAACTTAATTTTTCTCGACAGATTTTCGAAAAATATTCACACACCAAATTTCGTGAAAATCCGTCCAGTGGGAGCAGAGTTGTTCCGTGCGGACAGACGGACAGACAAACATGGCGAAGCTAATAGCGGTTTTTTTAAATTTTGCGAAAGTGTCTAAAAACTGTATTGTATCCACATGTTTTATTACAAAGACAAATGTGATACAACTTACTTAGGATACCTCTCTTTAAGGCCAGGAATCGAACCTGGGCACTCCGGCACTAAGCAGGATTGCTGACCATTTCTGTGCAACTGTCGCTGTTGCGAGTGGACCGATACAGACATGATCACGTGGCCATGGATTGACTGTCTTTTCCCGATCGTGCTGCAAACTTTGTACGGTGAACGGCTTGCTGCCCCACACGATATCCAGCAGTACATTGAGCGAAGTGAGCATGAGTGAACCGGACATCTCAGCACTGCTCTCTGTAAGTGACACTACTGTCATCATACTGTTAGATACAAACTGGAAAATTAATTCCTTAACACACAGTGCTTATTGGTGGCCGCCGTGAGAGTAGAGTAGAGTACAGAGAGGTGGAAATATTGTAATTATATAGTAGTAGTAGTAGTAGTAGTGTGGTGGTGGTGGTGGTGGTGGTAGTAGTAGTAGTAGTAGTAGTAGCAATAGTAGTGGTAGTGGTGTGGTATTGGTAGTAGTAGTAGTAGTGTGGTGGTGGTGGTAGTAGTAGTATCAGTAGCAATAGTAGTAGTGTGGTGGTGGTGGTGGCAGTGGTAGTAGTAGTAGTAGTAGTAGTTGGTGGTGGTGGTGGTAGTAATAGTACTAGTGTGGTTGTGATGGTAGTAGTAGTAGTAGTTGTTGTTGTGGCAGCAATAGTAGTAGTGTGGTGGTAGTAATAGTGTGGTGGTGATGGTAGAAGTAGTAGTAATGTGGTAGTAGTAGCAGTAGTAGTAGTTGTTGTAGTGGTAGCAATAGTAGTAGTGTGGTGGTAGTAGTGGTGGTGGTGGTAGTAGTAGTAGCTGTTGTTGTGGTAGCAATAGTAGTAGTGTTGTGGTGGTGGTGGTGGTAGTAGTAGTAGTAGTAGTAGTAGTAGTAGTAGGAGTGTGGTGGTTGTGGTAGTAGTAGTAGTAGTAAAGATGGTGGCAGTAATATTACTAGTAGTAGTAGAGAGAGTAGACCCTAGCACATAGGTATATACTGAAAGAATCCTGTTCTGCGTTGACCTCTAACAGAGGGGCATGGGCTGAGGTACAGAATTAACGACTCAACAAACAGACAAATCAAATACATTTACACAAATAAGCCTACAGTACAGCTGCTTCATCTTACAATGTCACTGACGTGCAGACTTTTTTTAAAGATGTCAATAAAGTGAACGCACAAAGAAGATGCCACTTTTCGTCACATTTCCGTGTTTATTGGTTTTTGATTGAGTCTTGTTAGCTAGTACTCCACAGTTGTAGATCATATTTAATTCTGATCCGTATCAATCAGTAACAACCATTATTGTACAAAAAGTTCAAATCAATTCATAAAACTTACCGAAATAGGCTGGTAGCACTAACATTTTGTACAAGACATAAAATCAGTCACCCTTTGGCACGGTACGGCGTGGCACCAAGTGGTGGATGGTGACATCTTCCAGATATGTACGGTAGCTGCGAATATGCATGCAGCCGCGTGTAACCGACAAGTGGTGGTTCTCTGACTTTTGGGTCGATGAAAGGTTAACAGTCATCCGTGGAATCAATGCGTAGTACCTACTGTATTTTTTTTAGATATGGCAATAACGGAATTTCGGTTCTGCAGAACGTCATACCTCACCTGGTGATTGGTTTGATTGTCAGTGAGTTTTACTGCTTGTAGTCATTTACCGTATATCAATGGACGATGAGAAATCTCAAACAACGAATTTCTTAGATTAATATTTTGCAAAAATGGGTAGGTCACTCATCCCTGCGGGGCGCCTATTACTCGTAGCAATCACTTTGTTCTTCCGTGTGTAAATGTCTATTAAAATCGCCCTGTCCGTCCGTCTGTACGCGCGTAAGAACTCTAGAACCACAAAAAGGGATTTTCATGAAATTTCGCATTGCAGGACTCTTCAGAAACACTTGAATTCTCATTGAATATGGGCAAGATTAACCATCCACTATACGAAGATCTATTTACATAACTAACTGACTAATTAACTAACTCTTAACTAGATGTAGCAGAGTCCCTCCTGAGAAGCTAACAGTTTCTCAGCCAGTCAAGAAATTCCCCGCATTTTATGGAACCCGAATGTTCATTACCGCATTCACAAGCGCCCGCCACCTGTTCCTGTCCTGAACCACAGTAATCCGGTCCATGCCTCTCAATCCCTCTTCTTGAAAACGCATCTTCCCTTCTAAGTCTAGGTTTTCCAAGTTGTCTCTTTCCCTCACATTTCGCCAACAAACCCTGTGTTCACCTCTTCTGTCTCCCATACGTGCCACATGACCTGCCCATGTCATTCCTCATTTGATCACCAGAACAATATTTGGTAAGCAGTACAGATCATAAAACTCCTCGTTAAGTAGTTTTCTCTACTCCCCTGTTACCTCGTCCCTCTTAGGCCCAAATATCTTCCTCAGTACCCTGATCTTGAAATCCCTCAGCATAAGTACCTCACTCCATGTGAGCGACCAAGTATCACACCCATACAACAACGGGCAATATTATAATTCTGTAAATGTTAATCTTTATATTTTGAGATAACAAACCGTGAGACAAACGATTCTGTACTGAATGATTGCAAGCATTCCCTGACTGCAATCTGCTCTTAATTTTTTCCTGGATGGAATTTTGATTCGTTAAGGTTGTTCCCAAATATTTGAATTGTTCCACGCTTTTAGAGGACTTATTACCTGCCTTTGTGAAGACCTAGACGTAATTAGTCCAGAGATCTGGCAATTTCAATCACGCTGAGGGGAAAACCTCTCTAGTGTCTTTGCTAGGATATGGGGAAACACCCCGAGAGACCTTTCAAGTAACGCTGTTGTATTGTGCCACAATGTCTAATATAGGGGGTACAATGCAGTCCTCCGCTGTGTTGCGTGAGGTTGCAGGGGTAATGAATCGGAAGGGTAGAACGAACCAGAACTGTTACACCATGCGTACGTTTTCTAATTTGTTACTTTTGTCACAGACGGGAGAGCAAAAAGTACCTCGAATTTCTTGCAGTAGGGCCGTCTGCGTCTAGCAGCTACTGGACACGTGACTGGCTTTTGTTCGTAAGGCACTACGAAGCTGCTCTTACCAGATAATAAGGAAGAACAGACCGTCTATCGCAACTAAACTTCCTCCCTACTGTTTAAATTCACAACGGGACGTGACTGATAAAGACAATGGTCTCTACAGGGAAGATCCAGCATGTGCAGTGGGGCTGTAGGCCAGCACCATATCAAGCACTCACGATTAAAACAATAATTATTTATTTGCAAATATATAAAGAGATGTGTACCGCAGAAAACTAAATTTTAGCAGAGTCCTTGTGGAGACCGCGGTAGCACAGTGGTTAAGGTGCTGTGTTACAAATCGGAAGGTCGCTGGTTCGATCGCACATGATGTCATGGGAATTTTTCATTAACATAATCCTTCCGATCGCACTATGGCTCTGGGGTCGACTCAGACTCTAACAGAAATGAGTACCAGGAGCATTTCCTGGGGGTAAAGGCGGCCGGTGCGTAAGGCTGACAACCTTACCACTATTCTGTGCTGTTGTCATGAAATCTGGGAACCTTAACTTCCTGGAACCCTCTGGGCCACTCCAGGCCTGTAACGGGACTGTTTTACCTTTACCAGAGTCCTTGTAGTATGTGTAAAGAATTAAGAACCAACAGATATTCTTATTCATACAAATAATCCTTAAGGACCTGCACTGTGGCTTCCTTTGTGTTTGCGGTCAGATTAGAAGAAGAAAAAAATAGATAAATTCGAAAGGTCCGCATTTGTCAACAGCAATCATGAATGGCGAGGGCCGGGATAGCTCAGTCAGAATAGAGACTGGCTACGGGCTGGACGGTCCGGGGATCGAATCCCGGTGGGGGCGAGATTTTCCGCACCTGTCCAGACTGGCCTTGAGGCCCACCCAACCTACTGTAAAATGGGTACCGGGCCTTTCCCGGGGGTAAAATGCGGTCGGGCCGTGACGCTGACACCTCACCCCCTTCTAGTGCCGCGGTCAAGAAAGAGTAGGGCTATACCTCTACCCACCCTCTGGGCCACACCGGGCCTGTGCAGAGCCTGTGCCTGTACAAGGGTGCGCTTTATCTTTTTACCATTTTAAATCATGAATGGCTGTCGTACAGCGCCCAGATTGTTTACTATCTACGTAATATCGCTGTTCAGTACCGTCTCAAAAAATGTAAATTTTATGCCTCGAATAATTCTATCCCCTTCCCCGTATCCTAAGAAAAGGAGCTAGTCTGGGCTTTTCCCGAACGTGTCTAGAGTAGCCTCTTAAGTGTTTCCTCCGTTTGTTGGTTTAGTTACGTGCTGGTTGAAACACTCTGATATCAATCAAAATGACTCGACAATTTTGGCCAATATCCTCCACTATCTAATCTCGCGAAAATGTGCGATTTTTGTCTTCCGCTGTGGTGTATATTGGAGCTTCGCTCTTCTGGGACTGTACGCAATATAAACTGATGGTCATCTACCGACGTTTCGGAACAATCTATCTGGTCCCATTTTAAAGGGCCCAACAGTCCAACTTTGAAATGGGGCGGATAGGTTGTCCCGAAACGCCGGTATCGGACTACCAATCCACAATGCGTAAAATCCCAGAACAGCGAATATTTCATGAAAATATTTTCAGTGATTTTCGCGTCGTTTCATGCCTACAGACGGAAAGGCAGAGCGATTTTTAGGGGGTCCGCAGCGATGCATACGTGCCTGAATTGACGAGGAGACGTTCGTATTACGTAAATGTGGGATGGAAGTGGGGGGAATCACTGACACACGTGGGGGGGGGGGATCACTTACACACGGCCATTGTGATTATTTATTTATAAAACAAACGTACAGCAGCAGGGGGGCTATCTACTGTTATGCACAACCACTGACCTTGATATTCGGTCCTTCCAGATACGATTTATGATACCACAGACAAGCTTATCAAATTACAGACAACACAGCGAGCTCCAGAACTGGTTTCTACCAATGACTGATTGTCTAAAAACAGTAGTCACGCTTACTGTAACGCGCCATCTTGAGAAACATTTAGGCTGAGTTTAGCTCTTTGGCGTTTTTTACGAAGGAATAACAATTTAAGCCTTCTATGGACAGCAACTCCGTCCGCGATCTGGCCGTGTGTCGGCGATCTGGTATCAGTGACTATGCTGCGTGCTGGATATTTTTTAACGAAATTTGGTACAACAGTCCTTCACGGTATATCGCCGATGAACCCCGATTTTCGTGAAAATATGCCCAGAGACAGTCGCCCTTTACTCAGGGCGTAAGTGAACGTCTGTCTGTGCTTTCCCGAATACCGCATATCTCCACTTAATGCCAATGATTATTCAGAATTTTCGTGAAAATCGGCGCAGGACGTTCTTTACTTCAGAGCGCATACGAAATCTTTGCCCGTATTTTCTACGTTCCTCGTAGGATTTGAATACAAATTCGGCACCGATGCCCACAATAAAGTAATGAGTGACTGTGAATTTCATGAAAATCGACGCAGCGGATGCCATACTTTGCTCAGGGGCTTCAATAAGCTTCTCTCCATACATTCCACATTTACTGTCCGATTTGCATGCCATTCGATACCAAAGATCTACACATACTGCTGTTCAGCTTCTTCGAATTTCGTGAAAATTGGCGCAGGGAAGGTCGTACTTCTGTAATGGACGTAAATGTAAGTACATTTTCGCGTGTACCGAGGAACCTTATGGCATTTTGGAAGTAAAGAACGCTTTGGTGAAGTCTGTGCACTTCCTCACAGAGTTCACCACTTTCAACCTTCCTCTTCGTAGACATATCTCCTTAAGTATCCACCACACCAAAACAAGTTTCAACTGAAGGATACACATCTTAATGGGGTTCTGATTTCGACTTTAACCTTTTGGCGCCGGAATTATTTTTTAATTTTAGCACACCCTGTATAAAAAATGTAATAATACAAGAACCAAATATGTTAGAATTATGAAACAAACTGAATTTTGAAGAGAATAAAACGGAGAGTATACACCATGTTTAAAATATTCGATACCAATATTTGTTGAATAAATATATAAAATGCAACTTTGGAAGTTAGCGTTGCGGTACGTCAACTACAGTTGACGTTAGGCGTCTAAAGGTTAATACACTTTCCGTACTGCTGATGATACTGTACAGCAGTAATAACGATCATATGAAAACACGAGATATATTAAGCCTTAACTATCCATATTTATTCTATAGGTTTCAGTATGTCGTTACTTAATGACATTGTATCAGGTATATCAGTCATTTAGGATAAAGTTGTACTTCAAATTGATCGCTTTCAGATAAAGGACTGAGAATCGATCGTGGTCTGTCTGCAGGAAATGGCTTGAACTGGATGAAAACGACACGACAAACTTCCGACCAGTCATTACCACAATTAACCATAGATATAATACAGTAACTGGCATACAGTCCACTGTTACAGCTGGTGTTTGCTGTAAGATAAATGATGAAATATGCAGCTATATTACAGCACGCTTATCTTCTTTTCAATACACGCATTAGCTTATGAAACAAGCTACATTGATTGAACTTTTTTGACGTCAGAAATTAATGTCCTTTTTCTGTTTCCAGAGCCCAACAAACGGAACTTGCAGTAACGAAACCAGAGAGGGGAAGGAACGAAAGGAAAATTGTGGCGATGTACAGAACGTAAGTAACGGAAAGACGTGTCCGAGGTCACGTATCTCGCAAGGACGCGGTGCAGCGTCTAGACTTCGTTGTACTTAACAAGGGACGTTCCATTTTGCATCTCGGCCGAAAGCTCGGCTGTGCTTATGCTCACTCTCCCCGGCGACATGATGACTATAGGATATTTCGAAGGATCCACAACTTACACATCCTTCTCAATTCATCATACGAAAGAATCATCTGATATAATGAAGTCTGTGTAAATACGTCACATCGTGGTTCACTATGATGTAGGCGTTAAGGCTGAAGAAATAACTGAGCATACGACATATACATATAGGGGTACGCGGTGGTGCAGTTAGTTGAGGCACTGTGCTACAAACCGGAAGGTCGCGGGTTCGATTTCCGATGGTTTCACTGGAATTTTTCTTTGACATAATTCTTCCGGCCGCATTACGACACTGGGGTAGGTTCAGTCTCTAACAGAAATGAGTAAATGTTCGGTAAAGGCGGCCGGTGTGTAGGACTGACAACCTTACCACCCTCATGTGCCGACTGTCTTGAAATCTGGGAGCCTCAAACTCCTGTAACCCTCAGGATCTGTCCAGGCCTGTAATGGGATTGCCTTACCCCTTCATATATACGGCACACACAGTGTCGCTGGGACGGTATAGTGTAGCCGATATAGTGACTCGCTACGGGATGGAAGGTCTGGGGACTGAATCCTAGAGGGTAAACTGATTCTAAGCCCACTCAGCATCCTGTACAATGGTTACCACATCCCTTTCCAGAGGGTAAATCGGCCGGGGCGTGGGGTTGACCAAACACCCCATCTAGGGCTGAGGTTAAAGAAATAGTAGAGCTACATCTCTACACTCCTGTGGGCCTTAGTGGCCTGTGCTGGGGTGAGATTTACCTTTAAATTTTACGCAGAATGTTACTGTTGGATAAGCAGTTCTCCGACGTTTCGAAAGAACGTAACACGCGGATGGCAAATAAAAATGAAGGCATGAGTCACCAAATTTTGCCATTTTGCAAGTGATTATTAGTTGAGGGTAACAAATTGAGTGCTGACGCAATTTTCATTAGCATAGTTCACAGAAGTTCCCAGTGGAAAACATAAATCTGCCACAAAAGAGATAAACACATCATACAAAATACTTTACACTTTGATAAGTGACTCCATGCAAATCATGTGCTAAGCTAAAAATACAATTTGTACGCTTGAAAACAACCAGGAATAGCCTATTAGACCAAAGAATAGCCTATTAGACCAAAGAATAGCCTATTAGACCAAAGAATAGCCTATTAGACCAAAGAATAGCCTATTAGACCAAAGAATAGCCTATTAGACCAAAGAA
>Ga0123352_10022128_pt1 | contig 10133 bp, 6 predicted proteins | sample TergutLab28metaG_FD_89700 | JGI IMG/M metagenome (GOLD analysis project Ga0123352, IMG submission 89700) | Labiotermes labralis P1 segment gut microbial communities from Petit-Saut dam, French Guiana - Lab288 P1 | ecosystem: Host-associated > Arthropoda: Insects > Digestive system > Gut ...
GCAGATATTTATTTACTGCAAAGTCACTCTACATGTTTCGGGTGTCACAGCACCCATCATCAAGAGTACTAAAAACTGTAACCGCAGCCTCCGGTACAGGTCATAATACTGGTACAGCTACTTCCCTCCAACGTGGCCCGATCAGGCCAAGTTGGAGGGAAGTAGCTGATGGGTGCTGTGACACCCGAAACATGTAGAGCGAGTGACTGCAGTAAATAAATATCTGCATACTGTTGCATCTGGTTAAATTTTTATTAACATCGAATGAAAAATGTTTTAGACGAAAGTGGTAGAGAAAATCGTAACACATATTTTATGTCCAATAACATTTTGTTTTTTTTTTTTCGAAAATCGTTCCTTTCACCTATGAGATATTGTTGAAAAATGTTTGCAATGCGGAGCATGCCCCAGATGACAATGTGGCGCATGCGCATTGCATGCTCGATACCAAGTGCTGCAATTTCACGCTCCGGTTGTGTAATGCGTATTAATTTTCCACCGCAACAATGGTTGCACGAACGCTCCTCATTGTTGCGCTCTACTTATGTTGCCTCTCTTATTTAACATATTCAGGATAATATTAAATACACTGGAGTGCCGTAAGAACTTCTCGGCGCCACTGTACCCAGAACCTTGATCGCGAGTTTTGCGTTGACTTCGCCGTGAGCGTGTGACGTAGCAAGGCCCGGTGCAGAGAGAAGAATGTAGCGCTGTTGTCACATCTTTGAGCGTCGTACAGGCTGTTACTAGCTCAAGCGATCGGAAGGGAGCTAAGGTTATCTTAGTAGATTCATCGAACTAGCAAGTAAAATGTTTAAGAAGCAATATAACTGTCAGTGAATTCGTCGCTGATGGCTGGGACTATAATGCATGCAGTTGAGGAATAAGAGAAAAAAGAAAGCGATGCCGCTATGCCCGTGGTTGCAATTTGACAGGGCATTTCTGTTGTATGGGCTGTAAGACAATCTGTAATTAATTTGTAACTTTATCCACTCTCTAATAATGGAAGTACATGTTGTAATGTAGTCTGTAGCTGCAGTGTGAGAGAATGGCGTGTTGTGATTTAATATAGCTACAGTGGTTTACACTTACTACAGTTTTTAATTAAGTGTAGCTTGATACGTTTCTCTCAGCCACCTACAACCGGGCCAGATCCATTAGTGTAACAGTGAGGCAAGTGCGCGCCAAGAACTGGATGGGAGGGCAGGTTTAGGGTCTGGCGAAAATGTGACGAAATCTTGTAGGGCGAATGCTGGAATTCGGAATCGAAGTTCGACGTTTCGGAAACCTCTGTCTCCAACATATGGGCCGGCGTAGTATAATCGGTATAGCGACTCGCTACGTGCTGGACGGTCCAGGGATCGAATCCCGGTTGGGACGACATTTTCCACAACCGTCCAGACCGGCCCTGGGGCCCACCCAGCCCGCTGTACATTGGGTACCGGGTCTTTCCCCGGGGGTCAAGCGACCGGGACGTGGCGTTGACCACCCACCCCATCTAGCGCCGAGATTAAAGAGAGAGTAGAATTATACCTCTTTTCCCCCCTGGGCCTTCGTGGCCTGTTCTAGTGTGAACTTTACTTTTACATTTACCTTTATCTGTTTCCAACATCTGTGAAGGTTGTAGGCTACTGGATAGCACGATGATTTGCATTCTATATCGTGTCATACGTGAAGGATAGCGTTTTGAGTACATAATTTCCTAATGATGGAAACATAGAATGTCTCCGAAACGGTGGGACTTCGAATTGACTGGGGATGACCAGCAGATATTGTCCGGTACGTCATTTCCTGATGATAGAGCAGGTAAAGGTGTTAGATGCTGAGGAATTCGCGTACGACTTGACGTGGCTAGTCAGTACAGAAAGTTGTCTTCCCAGTGCCGGTGTGAGCTCTGTTTTACGAGAGACGAGAACTTGCTACTTCGGTTGAGTAGCACGTATCGGATTGGACGTCAGGGATTTGTGGTTGGAAATTCTGCTTCCTAGTTCGGGAGCTTCGGATTTGATATTGAGCGGATATATTGGTTGTCTTTTCAGATATATTCTGTGTTTACTAAATCAGGGGATTCTGGTCGTTTGGGGTGTCACCGTGTGCAGAGAAGGGTTCCTCAACTCTTGGTGATGAAGGCACTAGTTTCCTTCGAAACGTCGGTACCTGTTAACTCCACCACACAGCGGAACACCCATATAGACCAGAAACTTCAATTTCAAACGCTATGGAAACCTCACATTTTGCACGTTGGCTGAAGTGCGTTGGATGTCAGATTGAATTCCTGATTCATTCGGTAACCATCATCATTTTATCGTGTTTCATCAGAGGTCATGCAATATCTCTGGGCGTAAATGAATATTAGCTTCGGAATAAAATGACAATTGGATTTTTACAGCAGGAAAATTCTGTAATTTTAGGCGCTGAACTGCCTTGCTCTGTGGCAAAACATCAACGCTAAAAGGGCACATTCACAGCCAATCAAAACTTACGTGACCTCATTACGGACCAATTGTAGCCTGCGTTCACTTCTATTGGCCATTGTGTTTCAGCAGTGGAACAAATGGCTAAGTTAGTGTCTCACTGTACCAAAAAAAAAAATTCTTGGACCATTTCCCAACTTTCATGTCTTGATAAAAAAGATATCGGTTCTGACTGTTTAACGTTCTCTTTTTTGCAGGTAAGAAGCTGTCTGACAAACCCACGTGCACCGTTCATAAGGGAGAAAACAGGAGTGTCTGAATTAGAAAGTAATTCTCATTGGCCTTCGCAGTATCTACTGTTTCAAAATGTAAGTGGTATATGTATGTATGTATGTACTATGTTTGTATGTATGTATGTATGTATGTATGTTTGTACGTATGTACGTATGTATGTATGTATGTACGTATGTGTGTATGTATGTTTATATGTGTGTATGTATGTGTGTGTGTGTACGTATGTTTGTATGTGTATATGTATGTTTGTATGTATGTATGTATGTCTGTACGTGTGTTTGTACGTATGTATGTGTGTACGTATGTATGTATGTATGTATGTTTGTATGTATGTACGTATGTTTGTATGTGTGTATGTATGTATGTATGTATATACACACACCTCCACACTTTGTGTCTTACAGTACTACAGACTCTTAAGGCAGCAGCGATTCTTAGGTGCCGTCGGAAGGGAAGCGGTTTGAATCACGGTAGTGTCACCGTCTATCCGTGCTGAGGTTTTTGACGCTTTTCCTCAGTACTGTAGGTAGATACATTAAATTGGCACACTGTCACTTCCTTCCACATTCTCTCCCATATATTATTCGCTAAGTATGTTCCGGAGTATGTAAGTATATACCGAAGGATCGTTCCTTTCTTCCGTATACACTAGAACAGTGTTTCTGAAACTGGGTTCCCGGAAGGGGTGTCAGGGGTTCCGAGAAATGAACATGTGTAATGGCGAAAATGTTTTATTGGCAGTCCTGAATTTGTACATGTGAATTAAAATTCGTGTGGCGACGTTCGACACTGACCTTCCCGTCACTGCTAGCACGTAGACTATCAATCGCTGCTTCAATCCAGAAGCTTCGTGATTGTGCATTCACGTCATTCAACACCGCTCGCCATAGTGTCGATGTGTCAGTCAAAACGATCAGGTTATCGATCAGTCTGAGGTTAGCCGCTGATTTTGTATATGTAACGAATGTAAATGATTAACAATTTCTGGTATTTGACAACTGAATAATAAAAAACCAGTTAGATGCCACTTGTTATTTTATTGTACTTCTTATAGGCTCAACATGTTTCGGGCATTATTATGCCCATCATCAGGAGCTCACGACTATAATGTTGATTACCACATTGGTCGTTTCATTCTTGGCTTGCTGTAGGTTGGAGGTAAGGTGCGGGTAGGCTGGAGTAGTGTCCGGGCTGCAGGCTGTAGCACGAGTCGTGCTACAGCCTGCAGCCTGGACACCACTCCAGCCTAACCGCACATAACCTCCAACCTACAGCAAACCAAGAACGAAACGACCCATGTGGTAATCAACATTATAGTCGCGAGCTCCTGATGATGCGCATAATAATGCCCGAAACATGTTGAGCCTATAAGAAGTACAATAAAATAACAAGTGACATCTAGTCGGTTTTTTATTATTCAGTTATCACAGTGATGCACCGTCCAATAAGCATTAGATTGGTCTCTCACATTGAGGGAGGGTGAGACTGCTGAGGGAGATAGAAGAGGTAACAGGAGACTGAAGAAGACTGCACATTGAGGAGCTTCATGGTCTGCACTTGTAACTAAATGTTATCCAGATGATAAAATCAGTACGAATGAGATGGATGGTGCATATGGTACGTAAGGGGGAGAGAAAGTGCGTACACGATTTTGGTGTGGAAATTTCGTGGAAGGAGACCAATTGGAAGATCTAGGCCTAGACACGAGAATAATACTGAAAAGCTTTTCAAGGAATCGGATTGGAGCATGGACCGGATAGATCTGGTTGAGAATAGGGACAGGTGGCGAGCTTTTGTGAATGCGGTAATAAACGTTCTGGTTCCGTAAAATACGAGGAATTTCTGGACCAGTTGCGGAACTGTTAGCTTATCAAGATGGAGTGAATTTATTTAACGACTCCTGTCAGTTGCGCAGCTAGATGGCCTAGGATGATTAGTGGTTAATGAACCGAAAAGCTGCGAAACACAGGGATCGTGGCCTAATTTGAGGTTATCTTTGCCTGATGGGACTGAGGAAAACCGCATTAAGCGTTAGTCGGTATATCTGCCGACATTCGAAGTGGTTTCCTCCCAATCGGAATTTCCAAGTGTTACTGGTTGAGCCATCTCGCTCGTTAGTTTGCTCCCTATCTTTATCGATCTAGGTGTCATTATTTCGAACTCTACTTCTTCTGTATTTACACAACTATTACGGTGAGAGCCACTGTGTTAGCACTTTGTTACGTGTATGGTGGATGTTTTCTTCCACGTTGATTGGCTGCAAACACCTGAAGTTATGACGTAAATAGACGTAACTATTAAGTCTAAACGCAAACATGGAGCGTTGTTTTTACCGTTTTTAGCAAATGCACCTTGGAATGATTACAGTGAAAGTAATGGAACCTAAACCGGAAGGTTAAATATGTTCATTTAAAATTTAAACTCATGGTTCCGTGCATCGTAATTCAATGTTAATAAAATTCTAACCAGATGCAACAGTATGCAGATATTTATTTACTTGAAAGCCACTCTACATGTTTCGGGTGTCACAGCACCCATCATCAGGAGTAATAAAAACTGTAACCGCAACCTCCAGTACAGGTCATAATACTGGTACAGCTACTTCCCTCCAACTTGGCCTAATGAGGCCACGTTGGAGGGGTCACATGTAGAGTGACTTTGCAGTAAATAAATATATGCATACTGTTGAATCTAGTTGGATTTTTATTAACATATTCTCATTTAATTAACACACCAACTAATGCACACATATATTATTTAAAATTCTAAAACTTTTACATTAAAACGCTCCTACATGTCTCGATCATAAGATCATCCTCAGGGAGCATACACTGTTCCTTGCTAAAGTTAAAGTTTAAAACCACTTAGTGATTAGCTTCGTTATGTTAACTTGGTGCTGTGGCAGCATGTCGTGTGTTGTGTGTGAGTCGTACGCTGTTGATTCTCAACAGCTTACGACCCGCACACAACACACAGCACCAAGTTAACATAACCAAGTTAATCACTAAGTGTTTTTAAACTTTATCATTAGCAAGGAACAGTGTATGCTCCCTGAGGATGATCTTATGATCGAGACATGTAGGAGCGTTTTAATGTAAAAGTTTTAGAAGTTTAAATAATATATGTGTGCATTAGTTGGTGTGTTCATTAAATGAATCTACAAAATTTACGGTGCAGCGATAAATACGTTAAATATGTGTATGTGCTGTATGTTAACCAAATGCTACAGGGTGTTGCTGTAATGATGGTCACTTGATTACAGATATAGAGCCAGCTTCCGAAAAGTCATTTATGTTACATAATTATTCCTCATGTGTCTCGAGTCCAAGATAATATGAATACTGACACGGAATGTGAATGTGGAATGGGGGTTGCTGTGTGCCATACTTCCCACATGCACATTTTGAGCCAGTGCTGTGATGTTTTGGATGTGCCTGAAAAAATGTGTTAAAGTAGTTAAATTTGATCAACATTTTTTTTTCTGAGTACCTTCATAAGTGCAAGTCATAATCAGAAGTATCAGTGTTTAGTTAGCAAATATTGCGATTTTTGCATTTATAACTACAACATACGAACTTCGAAGTCTCTTGAAATAATGTATTTTTTTTGTACGATTTTTATATGATGTGTAGAAAGGAGTGAGGTCTGTAGAAAATATTTGTTGGATGTCGTAATGGGAGTCGGATTAAAGTCCTTTACGTCTTTGTTACATTTAACCGTGTTTCTTGTTGGAAACGTAACGATAAACTGACGTGGTTGAATCTTGTACATTGAATGCGTTCTTAGAATGGAGCAGTCAGCCACTATGGCATTGCAGATTGCCCACAAAATGAAGTAACTTCGTACCGCACCAAAAAAACGTAACTCAACTCGCCATCAAACGTAGAAAAAATTGCGTTTTTCCGTACTTCTCGCCCATATCGCACTAACAGTCTTTCTTATAAAGGTGTGGGGAAAATGTATGTTTTTCTGATAATGCCATTTCGCAGCTAAATGTGTGTAACTTAAAAAAAAACCGCCAACGCAGTAGTTTTGGTGTTTGTTAAAACAACATGTTTCGACTCACGTGCGTCATCTTCAAACTAAATACATACAAAACGCTTAAAGATAAAGGTAAAGCACTCCCATTGTAGGCCCGGGGTGGACCACAGGGTTCCAGGAAGCTAAAGTTCCCAGATTTCGTGAAAACGGCACAGGATGGTGGTAAGGTTGTCAGTCTTACGCACCGGCCGCCTTTACTCCCCAGGAAATGCTCCTGGTACTCATTTCTGTTATAGGCTGAGTCGACCCCAGGGTCATAGTGCGATCGGAAGGATTTTATGTCAATGAAAAATTCCAATGACACCACCTGAGATCGAACCATAAAACACTTAACGACAGTGTACATTGCTATCTGTAAACACTGAGATCTCAGTTTACAAATTCGTTACATTTTTACACCGTGTGTTAAAATCCCTGTTAAAAGTCTAATTAAAAGTAAGTGATGGTGTCGTTTAATAAACACTAAAACTTAGTTGTGTTAGGGGTTAAAAATTTTTATATTTGTGATATTTATATACTGCAGTTGGGTTTCCAACCCGTGGCAGTGGTCGGTAAACTTGTACACAAATAGAGAATAAACAAGTAAATACTTGGGAAGAAACAATACACAAAACAATACAGAAAACAATAAAAAAATCACAGAATGCACAAAATAGAAAGCAAAAGTACTGAACAAAGACAAGCATTGAAACATATTAGTCCAGTAATTAAAAAGTAGCAGAGAGAAGCAAATAATAATGAGATAACTTACTGCAAAGAGCCTGCATACATCACACGATTACACAAAGGGATGTCCGCTCTATTTGGCAGCTGTTGTAGGAGCGTGCGTAACGGACTGAACTTGACATTCTTGATGTGACTGTACACAACTTTAGTATGGCAACGCGTGCGTCATATGGGAAGAGAAGAATTGTAACTGATTCTAAGAACACAGTGCTGTCTCACGGAACGAATTGTGAATCGCCAAGTAACTTTCCATGTCTGTCTCTACTCACCAGGTTGTCGCCATCGTAAAAGTTACATTTATGGCATACTGAGGAGCGCTGACATCTACTGCAGCGGCCATCGACATGTCACGTGTCTTCGTAAATTAATGAAATATCGAACATCGAAACTTTTTACTCAGTGCCAATAAGATTCTCGCTCACGTGGGTTGTTTGTTAAGAAGCCAGCCCACCTGCACAGCGCAACAATTTGCAGAGTTTCGGAGATCGCGGGCATGGAATTGCCCGAAAAACAGAACACGATTTCGCGTATACGTTGAGGCGGTCACTGCTCTGTCAGTCAAGGTTCAAATCTTGTGGGATGATACGCCGTGCTCTCTAAAAGTTTTGTACATCGACGCTGTACATTGCTAAGAGTATGTAGCGTCGGTGATAAACGAATGTTTGAATAATACTAAGAAAACTTAAACCTTCTTCTTCTTTACTTTTTTCATTCAAGAACTAATCACTTTTTATTTTCTATACCTGTTTGTTCAATCGAGAAGAATGAGATGGGATGGGCATGTGGCGCGTATGGGTGAGGAGAGGGGGTGTATAGGTTCTTGGTGGGGAAACCGGAGGGAAAGAGACCATTGGGGAGGCCTAGGTGTAGATGGGTGGATAATATTAGGATGGATCTCCAGGAGGTGGGATGTGGGTATATGGACTGGATTGGGCGGGCCCAGGATAGAGACAGGTGGCGGACGCTGGTGAGTGCGGTAATGAACCTTTCGGTTCCATGAAATGCGGGGAATTTGTTGACTAGCTGCAAACCAGTTAGCTTCTCAAGAAGGACTGTGCACCGTGGAGTAAGTAAGTATACCACTTTGTTCTCTATAGAAGAAATTTCCAAACACCCAGTCTTCCATCCTGGTGGCTTTGACGTGTTTGTCACTCAGCCACTATGTGTAGGTGTTTATCTTTTTCCTGCTTTCTATGACAAGACCACCTCGTTATTTAGGGGTCTTTCCTCTATCATTCGTTCAACGTGTCCATACCATCTCGGCGCTCTGGTGTGTACTTTCCTTGAAATCAAATTCCTGAACGTAATATATGACACTAATTTAGGCATGAGTGCTCCCTGCATGCGTTCCTTTTATCCTGTCCTCGAGACCGGTACTTCTTCCAACGGAATGTCTTGGCCGATGAAGATTTTCTGTATGATAAATTTCCAGTGCTCAGGAACAGGATAAAAGGAGCACTCTGTATTATTTCCACTAAACATCCTGAAGCGGTCATTTCTTCAGACAATAATGTTCTTCCAGCTAGTCAGGATTTCTTTAAGGCCCATTTTTAATTATTATACTGTCACCAGCGCCGAATTCCTCCGTGTGATACTTTGAATGAGTTTTTCATCGTCCCTTCTCGATTCGATCATAATGATATGTGGAGGAGGAGCAATTTTTCTGTGGCACCTGACAGGCCTGTTTTGAAACTTCTGAATTCAGCGCGCTGATGTGAGTAAAAATTAACGAAACAGTTGTGCAGTTAGTTGGTTCTGCAAATGAATCATATTCACGTATGCTAATAGCACGTCTGTTGATTTGACATTAGACTGGAAGTTTTTAGGTCTGTCTTCCCATGAAGGTATTTGCTGCGAGTTTTCTGCTCCCTAATTGGCTGTGAAATGTCAACGGTGCTATCCATCATCTGTACCAGACGCGACTGATAATTGGATAAGGATTTTGGCAGTTTCTAGAGTTGAACGTTATAATGGCTGCCATGTTACGAACGGTTGGTTTCATGGTCACGATACGGAAAATTTGGTAGGGAAATGAAACATTCAACTCTTCGTTATGTGTATTCGTCTCTAAGTAATTCCAGGAGAAAACATATTCCGCAGTAGCACAAGCCAAGGATGGAATTTGTTGTGAAATTAGTAGATATTTCCTACTTTCCTTGTTTCCTTACTGATGGATCAGAGACAGTGACATTAAAGAGATGTTAGTCATCATCATCGTCTTCGTCCATGGGTTAGGTCGTTTGACCTGTTCCGGCATCGACGCGTTGACGTCGTTTCCTGGGGCGTCCACGATCTCTTCGTCCTCGGGGTTTGTAGTTGAGGGCGTGTTTCGGGAGTCTGTTGTTATCCATTCTTTCAAGGTTGTTGATCCAATTTTGTTTGTATTTGATTCTTACATCTTGTATTCCAGGGAGATGTGTTAGTTGAATAAAGGTTGACCAACTAGATGACACTTACTTTATTATCTACTGCTCAAGATGTTTCAGACGTTAATACGTCCGTCTTCAGGAGCTTGCGACTCTTTGTTGCGTTGTGTAGGGTGACTTGAGGCGTGCTGGTGTTATGTAGCGGGATTGTCTGTTGGTGATGTGGTATCCGAGTGTAGTGGTTCAGCCTACACTCGGATACCACATCACCAACAGACAATCCCGCTACATA
>Ga0123352_10022129_pt1 | contig 10133 bp, 4 predicted proteins | sample TergutLab28metaG_FD_89700 | JGI IMG/M metagenome (GOLD analysis project Ga0123352, IMG submission 89700) | Labiotermes labralis P1 segment gut microbial communities from Petit-Saut dam, French Guiana - Lab288 P1 | ecosystem: Host-associated > Arthropoda: Insects > Digestive system > Gut ...
GGGAGGATTGTTAAATGAAAAAATGGACTCAACAATTTTTTTGTTTGTGGTTTTTTTTTTTTTGCAACAAAACTATCATAGCCATAAACTGATTGTATCATTGCAATGCAATAAGCAGCGAGAATGTGTCAATTGTTTGTATGATTTTCTTTCATAACGGGTTTCGCGGATTTTACGACAATCTAGAAGCTTCCTCCACATGCTAGAAGCCAGAAGGGGGGCATAAAGCAGTTCTATGCTGGGGACTCACCGTTCTGATGTGACCTGTGTGCCCTACAGTTATCCGACGTTTTCAGCTCGATCAATGTGAACTGACACATATTTTTGTGTGTAAGAAGAAATATATAATCATTATACTAAAAACATCAGTCGCCATCTTCCAAAATGTACTAGCCTGGGGGACCAAGCTCCTGGAATGTGTGAAACCCTGCCATAATACACTATCGAATTTGTTTCAAGTACATTGAAATTGATATTTCTTTCTTTTCTTGACATTTTTAATGTATTTTTTTCTACAAAGATTAAATATTTTTTTTTATATTTTGTTTACCTGCATCCTAATATAATGATAGCTTTTTTTACCAACTTGATGCACAAATTCTTTATTTTAATACATTTATTATACTCCTCTACATGTTTCGAGCACTACTGTGCTCATCTTCAGGGGGACACTTATATTAGTACAGTACACAGGTTACGAATTTGTGCAGCAAGTTGGTAAAAAAGACTATCAAAGATTAAATAGTTTATTCATTAACCCTGTTAACCCTCCAGTCAACCAGAAAGGACCTTATGCTATTCGCATTTGCAAAATTTCGTTGGTAAAGAGGCAGCTTCGGAGGGGGATGAGCGCTTTTGAATGTTGCAGATTTGCTGAGGCCGTCTGTATCATGGTGGGTGGGATTGCCGCCAGCAAGCATCAGGTACACGCGCTGTTAAACTCACGACAGCAAAAACACCGGACGGACAGACAGACAGACAAAGAGGGCACGATACCAAACTGTAGGTTTATATAGAGGTGTTGATAGCAGCTATGTGTCACGTGGTTTCAACATTATTTTAGTTAACAGCGCCGTCGTTATCTGAGGTCGTATAGCGTCGAACGATCGGATGGCGGGTAAACTGCGATTTGGAAAGAATTTGGTAAGATGCAGTCGTGCTAGAGTTGAGGTAATATTCCGACATGTATTGGCAAGAAGTGAAGAAAACTACAAAGATAGCGGGCGCTGAGACAGGGGTTCGAACCTGGCAAGTTTCGGTTAGGATTCCAGACAGTAAAGCAATATTGCTACTCTGTGTCACAAAAAGTGTCATCTTACGAATAAAAAATATTAAATCAGAACTTGCTTCGAGATATCGTTGTAGATTTTGAGGTATTCATAATAGATTCACGCTGATGATATTAATCTAAAAATGCAGCAAGATGCTGTGTTGTTAAACTGACACATATCGTAGGCTTACATAAGGAATTTTCCATCATATCTTTTTTAGTTAAAGCAGGACGTTTCGAAAGCTACGTCTGCTTCCGTCAAGGAAATCCATGTTTTTCTATTAAGTTCGTTGCAACGCGGTCCGTAGGTACAGAGTGAACACGTCATGGTACGTTTCGTAATTTGTGCCTGATGACGGAAGCAAGGTCAGCTTCCGAAACGCATTTTAACTAAAAATGAAAGGGCTTCAAATGTCCCATATTTGTGTCCGTATACTGTATACTGACTCTACATATATCACATTCTAGAAAGTAATGCCAGTATAGTGTATGGGCTGGGCATGTGGCACGTATGGGTGAGGAGAGGGGGGTGTATAGGGTCTTGGTGGGGAAACCGGAGGGAAAGAGACCACTGGGGAGACCTAGGCGTAGATGTGTGGATAATATTAGGACGGATCTCCAGGAGGTGGGATGTAGGTATATGGACTGGATTGGGCTGGCCCAGGATAGATACAGGTGGCGGACCCTTGTGAGTGTGGTAATGAGTCTTCGGGTTCCGTGAAATGCGGGGAATTTCTTGACTAGCTGTAAACTAGTTAGCTTCTCAAGAAGGACTCTGCACCATGGAGTGAGTAAGTAAGTAAGTAAGTAAGTAAGTAATGCCAGTATAGTGTGACAGTGCATCAGCTGCTGAGACTTCAAGAGAGCCTGTTGGGAGGAAGCCGACATATTTTGCAAAGTTAGAACTTGAGAATAGACATAGTTGTAATTGACCTGTGTTTAATATGAACCTGCAACGAGGTCGTTATCGGTGAAAGTTTCCCTGATTCATTGCTTGTTAGAAATATTCTACGGGAAATGTTTTGTCGCCATAGTTTTCGAACTTTTTTTCAGAATATCCTGATCGCTGTTAATCTTCAGCGTGTAGTATTTCGCAACCATAATTTGGATTCAAAATTTCTAGGCATTTAGTAGTACTATACTGAGAAGCACCACAGACGTGTAGTGATGTGGATTGTGTAATGGCAATTTTTTAAAATATATTTGTCTTCATTTTAGAACATTTACCTTCCTCATACTCGAGTGAATACCTGGGTATGGCTTTAGTATATGTACATCAACAGGTTGTCCGAAGCAGACACTTCAGTTTAAAAAATTAATATTGAATTAAACTGTAACCATCTGCTTAATTATTTCCAGAGAATTTGGGCCACACTAAACACACGTAGAGAACAGCTGTTGTAAATAATTAATTTTAAACAAGACAACTTGCACCTTTTCCTTGCCTTGTAACGGTTATTGAAGGGACTGGTTTAGGAGTCCTATTCATTTGCAGGAAGCGAAGAAAACCATGAAAATTGACAGTTATGCAGCAGTCGCACATGGCAGGCTAAAAGGGCAGCAACACGACGGCAACAGAAGCACAACGGTCTCTGCTACTCACCACGTAGCAACCCTGTCTGACCCAAGACAGATACCCACGGCTAAGTTTTTCAGTGGGATTTCCCAGTCCCCTCAGTCAAATGCAAGGGCAAAAATTACAATCAGGCCACGGCCACTTCTTCCAATATCAGTTTATTAGTTGCTAACAGTCTTACCACTTGATGCTGTATAGTCTGTGCTACGTAAACCTTCTTTATATTTAGTACATCATAATAAACAAGTAAACAAACACTAATGGGATTATAAATTTGAGTCCTTCGTGGCCTGATGTAACATTAACGTGCTCGTATCCTCCCATTCAAGCGCCATATCAGGCAGCAGATTGTGTTTGTATGTTAGTTTATCGCATGCCAGGTTCAGTTTTCGTCAGTAGTAAAGCTTTTCTTGTCCCTCGCCGTTTTCAGAATATATCAGGATCCCATCCAACTTCCTACCCAAAAAGCTGCTCTTCCATGGGCATAAATATGTGGAGACCCGCAGCTAGCAACACATTTCAATGCAGAAGTGATATTCAGAAGGCCTGTAGCTACACCTCCATTTCTGTGTGAGGCTGCACGATATGTGTTTACCGAGACACAGGAACAACTTTACCTTCTGCAGTTAACCTGAGGAGACAGGACCATGATCAGTTTGATCTTTACATCGCTGCTCAATCCGACGCTCCTTAGTTAATACATTAACGCCTTGTAGAAACATAGAGAGACGCAACGAATAATAGACTAGTAGACGGAAGAGAGAGGGGCTCGCGGGAAGTGGCGCTTCCGAGATTCAGAGCTAGCCAGTGCCTGGGGTTATACCTGGGTCACCCTGTCTCCGGGGGTCGTAAATGCGGAGACCTGTACCTCCAGTTTGGGGTCTGGGCGAGGGGCTGACAACTTCTCCTCTTAAAACATTACACGTCTCGAAACACGAAGAGCAGAAACACAAGGCCCAATACTGGGCCGTTACGTCATAGAAGAAGAAGAAGAACAAGGAAAAGGAGAAGACGACGACGAAAGGGAAAGTGATGGGCGAAATGAGAGGCACTTTACTTCGTGGGGGTGGGCAGGAAATTTTGGACAGCTGTCATTCAGTTCCCAGACTTCAGCCGCTCGTCCTTCTGATGAGCACAAAGTAAAAAAAGAAAGCGTTGGACTCGTAACAAAAGTTGGGTCGAGATAGGGGCCGTCATTTTGGTTCACTGTGTGCGATACAAACATAATTTGTTGGCCTGCAGAGCAAGGGGAATAAGTCTGATTAATATGACCGGAGAGGCTACTTAGGCAACACAAAGTAATAATTTGAAATCTGGGCTCAGAATTTGCTGTAAAAGAGAGGAAAAAGAAGAAAAGATTTCTAAATGGTCGGTCGTAGTACCTGCTGGACGCACACCGATTTCTAGCGGGACTGAAGAGAGAAATTAATCTGAATTATATATAAAACTGTTCCTACCTCGCAGAGAACGAAATACATTTCCGTTATGAAGACAAATCAGATAATGTTACGTGAGGAAATAACTGATATTTTTCTGATAGTTATTCTAAACAAATAAATAAATACACATAGTAAATAAAAACACATTTTAATGTTACAGCAGGTGATATGTACATATTAGGTACTTCAGGGTTTTTAACGGTTAAAACTGTAAATTTCCTACCAAGTTCACAATATCAAACATCAAGGGGAACATAAATATCTGTACAAGTCATTTACCCCCCAACCTACAGTAATAATGACGTTTATGTAAGTGAAAACTGATCCCGGTGGCTGCATGGCCTAAGGCATGGTTCAACGGCAGTTCGCTTGCTGGGATTGCGGGTTCGAATCCCGCCAAGGGGAAATAAAGTCTGTCTCTCGTGAGTGTCGTATGATGTTAGATAGAGGTTACTGTGGCTGGCAGATCACCAGTCCAAAAGTCCCACCGAGTGTGGTGTGTCTAAATGAATGTGATCGAGGAACCTCACACAGGAGGTCTAGGCCCACTATGGCTATTGAACCATAAAAAGAAAATAAGTGACAAAGTGCAACATTATCCAAGTAAATATACATGTCATGAAAACTTACGAGAAAGTAGATATAAATATTCACCCATTAGTCATATCTACTTTTGCAACAAATCGCTACCAAAACAATCATGTTTGGAAACCAAAACCCAAGTAATTATTTGGTGACGTTAACCATTTTACACCTAACCTTTCGTGACACTAGCCTGTAAATCTTTACAGCAATTATGAACATCAGTGATCTGAAAATGTAGTCGGTCTTCATTAAGAAACCGCGAAATAATGGCAGCTAAATAGTACTCCGGCGTCAAAATGGGCGGGTACAAATCGTACGAGAATCCAGTCGACCTTGCACAAGAGATAATTTCTTCCGAAAAATTACTTGGGAACGAACTTGATCACGTAGCGACAGTGACGGTGCAAAACCACTCAGAGAGACATTCGAATTCAATTACTCAATAACTAGTTAATTAAAAGGCTGTTCCCCTAATATCTTTTCTGAAGTAGATACGGAAGGAGAGAGAACGCCTTACGAATAGTTTACTATTTGCAGTTAAATATCAAAATGGTGGATTAGCAAGTGAACACTTCGGTATAAGTAGATGACATCACTCTAATAAAACCCTTTTTATATATTATCATTAACATTTAAATGAAGCCCCTGAAATATAATGTAATGTTTATATTCGTGCAATATTTATACAACGTCAGGTTCCGAGAGTAATGAGAAGCATAGTTTCTATTTCCATCCATTTCTAGTTGTGTACTGTATGTATAAATATTTTTGAATGGTACGCAGTGGTGCAGTTGGTTGACGAAATGTGCTACAAGCCGGAAGGTCGCGGGTTCAATTCCCGACGGGATCGTTTGGATTTTTCATTGACTTATTCCTGCCGGCCGCATTATGTCCCTACGGTCGTCTTATTCTCTAACAGAAATGAGTAAAAGGGATATCTCCTGGTGGATAAAGGCGGCCGGTGTCTAGGGCTGACAGTCTTGCTAATTGTCTAGAAATTCTAGGAGCCTCTAAGTCCTGGAGCCCTAAGGGCCTCTCCGGGTCTGTAATGGGATAGTTTTACCTTTTATGTATTATTGTGGTTCTATTTTTGTCAAAACTTAAGTTAAGAAATCTACCGTGTATGCAACTCAGGAGTTTATTACTGTTTACAAAAGCCCGCCACTTGCTCCTATATAGATCTAGTCAAACTCCTCACCCTCTGAATCCTTAAAATACATTTTAATATTATACTTTCGTTTACGCGTGGTTCTACGCAACTGCTCTCCTATCTTAATGTTTTCCGTTATCAATTTTGTGTGAAATTCTCAACTCTCCCGCTCTTGCTACATACCCCACCCATCATATTTGAAAGAAGTATTGGCCAATTCTTCATCCATCTATGATAAATCAGTACATAACCTCAGAAGTAGATACAGTCCTGTAAAGTAGCAGTATTATCACCTTATTTCGGTCTAGGAAGTGTGTTATCCCCGTTGTGTGTGTGAAACTTGGAAAATTGTATGTAGTTAAACACAACTGTGTTACATGAGGTGTATTTAATGACTATATAATGGACAACTACATGTTTCGGCCTGTACTGGCCATCTTCATGTTGTCTTGGGGGAACTTAAGATCTTACTATAAGCATGCGCGCGCACGTGGTGTAGATATCTCTACACCACGTGCGCGTGCATGCCTATAGTAAGATCTTAAGTTCTCCCAAGACAATCTGAAGATGGCCAGTACAGGCCGAAACATGTAGTTGTCCATTATATAGTCATTAAATACACCTCATGTGACACAGTTGTGTTTGACTATTTACAATTTTCCAAACCATATTTCGGATTGTCGCTAACCACTGTTTGAGACACACAATACAGCGGTAAGTTCAGCTCTGCTTCCCTTCTTATTCTTTTTCTAACACGACAAGGCCCTCTATTATGAAAGTAGTGTAAAACGCTTACGCGGCTGTTGTGACTCAATGTCTCCTTTATTCGTTGCTGTCCCTCATTACTATGCGCAGGCCCCACACGTCGATCTCGCCTCTTTTCCACCAGATAGCATTACAAACGTTCCGGCCAGTTGCTTCTCTCTTTCTAAATATCTGATAGGATCTTCTTTAATGCAGAATATACTGACAGACTCTCTGTTCTCAACCCCACATTTTTAATCACCTTCCAATCCAAAACTCATACAAACATTCATAAACGATTTGATTTCCACAGAAAAAATAATGAATTGCATGCAAAATGTACTGAGTCAGCATAACTTAAAGCACAACATGCAGTAGTCTATAAGCGACATATTACATATTTATCAGTCCTGAAGAATAGCGCGACAAGTTTAAAATGCCTCTGTTTCCAAAGCTTCAAATTTCACGTAATTATCTCCACAGAGCAGAAGCCTTCTTCAGAAACTAAATGGTTGGTCAAGTTAAGAAATTACCCTAGATTTATGGATCCCGTAAGTCCACTAATGCCTACACACGATTCCGCCACTGAATTAACAGAATAAACTGAAAAGAAAGAAAAAACCGGTTGAATTATCTTTTAAAACTAACTAGTAGACACATTTTGTTCATCTTAAGAACTTGTGAGGCTTAATTGGTAGACTTGTTTGAGGTTACGTCATATCCTGCGTAGGTAACCTCAGGGAAGAAATACCCTCTGTCTTCAACGACATCTGTATGGCGATCCTGGTAAGAGTTTTATCGGTTTTTTGTCAATTAAAGCATTACTTTCACTAAATTGATACCTTATTTTCAACGGTAGATAATGTTATCAGACAATGTCTTACAGAGAAAAAACGTACAAATAAAACCCCGGACAATAAAATAAAGTATATTTTACTTTAGGCGAATTCCATATATATATATATGGGCTACTCTTTCAACTTTATTTCCCCCTGTTACTGTGGAAGTAACATGGCTGGAGCCGGCCACTTTTTCTGTTGGTACATCGTGGGCATTCCGAAAGGACACCAGTCCTAAATGTGAAAAGTACTTCTTCCCATACAGTAAAACAATGCTATGTGTGATTTCAGTTTTGCAGTAAAAGAGATCTAATCTCTCTTCTGTGATGTTACCCAGCGTAGATTGTTAGTTGGTTGCCGACGTTTCGAAACAACCTATCGGTCCCTTCTTCAAGGGCAAAGCAGTCCGGGAAGAAGACTGACCTTTCACCCTTGAAGATGAGACCGATAGGTTGTTTCGAAACGTCGGTAACTAACTAACAATAGACGCATGAAACATCCTAGAAGAACGAAGATCTCACCACAGAACTACGTACTTGAAATTCATACAAGTTTATGAATACCGGAAATGTGTGGAAAGCAATACCTCTTAACTTTCTGACCATTCTGTAAGGATATAACGTCAGCATTTGATAACTCAGGGTCAACGAATTTGTAGGCACCGTTTACTGTGGCATACCTGCAAGAAAATTAACTGTTCAACTCTGTCTGTAGACTTCAGTTGACACTACCTCACTCCAGTCTCGTTTGGGTTGCTGGTTATATTAACTGAGTCTTCGAGATTTGTTTGAGTGACTTCAGGTACAGAACAGCGTAACGTCTTTAAACTGCGCTCGACCGGTTTTTAAAGTCTTTATCTAGCTACGACCCCCATCCACGGCTGTAACAATATCGTTTCAAAACCCTGGAATCGATAATTTCCTTCACTTATGGTTGAATTTAACAATAATTTGAGAGTAATTCCCATGGCCTCCATATTATACCAACAAACTCCTTCAGAAATTATGCAACTCATAAAATTTTGTCATGCCCTCTCGTCTAAAAATGTGTAAACTAAAATGAACAGAAATTGAATTTTCCTGTTGTTTTGTAGTAAAGGTATATCAGTCCCGTTACAGGCCTGGAGTGGCCCAGAGGGTTCCAGAAATTTAAGGTTCCCAGATTACATGACAGCGGCACATGATGGTGGTAAGGTTGTCAGCCTTACGCACCGGCAGTCTTTACCCCCAGGAAATGCTCCTGGTACCCATTTCTGTTAGAGGCTGAGTCGACCCCAGGGCCACAGTGCGATCGGAAGGATTATGTCAATGAAAAATTCCAATTACACCATCTGGAATCGAACCAGCGACCTTCCGATTTGTAGCTCAGCACCTTAACCACTGTGCTATCGCAGTACCCGTTATTTTGTAGTAGCATAAAAAATTCGTATGCAAAATGAAGGAAGGTTAGGTGTGTTGAAGGTGTGTTGAAGGTGTGTTGAAGCAACTGAAAGTGTGGAGTGTGTTGACAAGAATCAGGACAGGATCCACTAATGGAATGTTGTCATCACGGTAGAAGGATATATTCGGGTTCTATAAAATGTGGGACTTTTTTGATAGCTAATTGATTATTATCTTCCAAATACAACTCAGCCCCATGCAGTTGGCCTTGTCTTCAACAATAATACCTCCAAAAATGTGTCTTATTCTGTTATAGTGGAATGAAGTATTCTATAATTTCTCTCAGCTACTGCAAGTCAGCGTTACGCTATAAACTTCATCATTAAGAAGACTGTATTCAAGTTCGCGTTGTGTAATTGTGGTTCCGAACTGTTTCAATGACCGCTATTTGATAATTTTCTCATAACATTTGTACGAACACAAGTAAGGTTCATTGAATTTATTCACAAGCAGTAACAATTTTATTGGGCGGTTAGCCGCAAGTCTGTCACTCCGGAGGCCCGGGTTCAATTCCAGGCTAGTCCATTTGGAAATTGTGGCGGATAAAGTAACATTGGGACGGGGTTTTCTCCGAGTACTTCAGTTTTCCCCTTTCAGTATCGTTCCACAAATATTCTCTACTCATTCATTCACTGAATACCGACGCTTTATAACCTTAGTCTCTGACAGTGCATTTAAGCAACACACACTTTTAAAAGACAGCTAACTACAGTAATTGTCTGAAACATTAAAACAGGAATTTAACACAGAAAAAACCCGGTGTATTATAAAAAACAAAAGAAATACAAAAAGGAATACTGACAAATATTCCATGCAGACTTGAACAATATCACGAGGAAGGCCGATGTACTGGGTTTCTATGGAAACGGTGGAGGCCGGAAACATCTAATCTTCCCCTACAAAAACATTATTTCATACAAGAGAGCCATTCAAAAGCAAACAGTTCTATTGGAGGACAGCTATATAGATGGCAGTAACCTGCTGAATTGTAAGACGCAATTGTGGCAAACCATGAGTTTTTTTTTTTTTTTTTAATGAGCACGTCTGGAGAATTTCAGCAAAGTACACTAAAACTTCCACTTCCTTCTCCA
>Ga0123352_10022130_pt1 | contig 10133 bp, 8 predicted proteins | sample TergutLab28metaG_FD_89700 | JGI IMG/M metagenome (GOLD analysis project Ga0123352, IMG submission 89700) | Labiotermes labralis P1 segment gut microbial communities from Petit-Saut dam, French Guiana - Lab288 P1 | ecosystem: Host-associated > Arthropoda: Insects > Digestive system > Gut ...
ACCTTTTGGCGCCGGAATTATTTTTTTTTTAATTTTAGCACATTCTGTATATAAAATGTGAATAATACAGGAACCAAATACGTTAGAATTATGAAACAAACTGCATTTTGAAGAGAAAAAAAAACGGAAAGTATATACCATGTTTCAAATATTCAGTACCTATATTTGTTGAATAAATATATAAAATGCAACTTTAGAGGTTAGCGGTGCGGTACGACCACTTTAGTTAACATTAGGCATCAAAAGGTTAATATTTACCAACGTTTCGGAGTTATCTGCTGCCTCAATCGGCAGAGCAGAGGGGTGAAGTTCTGATGTTGGCAAAGCCTCCAATGACGTAACTGAATGATTGTTGCAACAAAAACAATAATAATAATAATAATAATTAGTAGTAGTAGTGGGGGACCGTGGTAGCACAGTGGTTAACATGCTGTGCTACAAACGGTACGTCGCTGGTTCGATCCCAGCTGGTTTCAGTGGATTTTTCGTTGACATAAAATCCTTCCGAACGCATGGCCCTGGGGTCGACTCAGCCTCCAACAGAAACGGGTACCAGGAGCATTTCTTGGGGATAAAGGTGGCCGATCCGTAGGGCTGACAGCCTTACCACCATCCTGTGCCGCTGTCACGAAATATGAGAACCTTAAATTCCTGGAATCCTCTGGGCCTTTCCAGGTCTGTAATGGGACTGCCCTACTTTCACTTTTACCTTTTTAGTAGTAGTAGTAATAGTAGCAGTAGTAGTAGTAATGGGGGACCGCGGTAGCACAGTGGTTAAGGTGCTGTGCTACAAATCGGAAGGTCCCTGGTTCGATTCCAGCTGGTGTTATTGGAATTTTTCATTGACATAATCCTTCCGATCGCACTACGGCCCTGGGGTCGACTCAGTCTCTAACAGAAATGAGTACCAGGAACATTTCCTGGCGGTAAATGTGGCCTGTGGGTAAGGCTGACAATCTTACCACCATCCTGTGCCGTTGTCATGCAATCTGGGAACATTAAATTCCTGGAACCCTCTGGGCCGCTCCAGGCCTGCAACGGGACTGCTTTACCTTTTAGTATTAGTAGTAGTAGTAGTAGTAGTAGTAGTATCATCTTTATCATCTTCACCGTCATCATCACTCAGAATTAGTTTTGACATACTACTCGTAAATTAGCTTACCATCAGTCCTAACGCTGCCAACAACTGCTAGAGGAAGTCGGGCGTCTGTGTTTTGTTAACCGTACTTATTCTCTCCAAAATTTCTACTGAAAAATCTGCCTGCAAGCTTGATCCTTCACGCTTCACACAACTGAACTGGCAAAAAGTGATCATGACCTTTAAAACATAAATATTTAAGGTCAAACAACAAATCATCCTTTTTATCACCTTCAGCTGTGGCAAGTTCAAGAGTTCGCGTGACGGATGTTTGTGCAGATTGCAATTGCTGCTCTCACAACCATCGTGTCAGTCACATTCCACCAATGCTCCATACTCATCTTCAGTTTGGCATTGCTCTTAATAGAAGAACAAAGGGGCGAAACCTAGGAACCTTCCGAAAGCAATGCTCTCTCTCGAATCCTGTCGGGCCTTGGATAAAGAATTCTTTCATTGATCTTTATATGGTTACCAATGATCCTTGTTTTAAACTTGTGTGCAATACCTAATATCTTCTACATGCACGTAACTCACTGGCAAGTCACCAGCGCTGATATGAAATGGTCATAACTGAAGAATAAAGAACCAACTAGATGCCACTTATTATTTTACTGTACTTCTTATAGGCTCAACATGTTTCGGGCACTACTATGCCCATCATCAGGACCTCGCGACTATAACGTTGATTACCACATTGGTCGTTTCGTTCTTGGTTTGCTGTAGGTTGAAGGTTAGGTGCGGTTAGGCTGGAGTAGTGTCTGGGCTACAGCCCGGACACTAAGGACGAAAACGGAGCCAGCCCCCGAAAAGCTGCAGAGGATTTAGACGTTGCTATTTACAGAAAGAATAATTCCAAAGAAATGTAGTGACATCATTACGTGTACATCGGAAGTACAGTTTATGCGGCACTTGAACTGGTCGTAACGTGTATTGGCGTGGATATGTTAGATCAAACATAATAAATACATGAAAAACCTTCATCTGCCTCCGTCAATGTGGCAAGGCAATTACAGGGGTGCTGATTAGTCCTTAGGCCGACCAGGAAGGAAACAAGCTAATGTTTCTGTCAGAATGGCGTGAATTTCCTTCGGCGCCTTGCATTGCAAGAAAAGAAACTTGATGACAGCTTGCGTCTCGATTTTGTTGAAATCGCGTGCGTCCCTGACATGCTTCCGACCTTGTTTCTTTCCTGGTCGGGATAAGGACTTATCAGCACCGCGGTAACTACCTTCGAGTAACAAGACATAAGACACTCACACGTACAGCCGTTCCTGTACATGAAGGCGTATGGGGGAGTGGAGGTATAAAACCAAGCATTCAAACATACGGCATTAGGCGGATGTGTGTGTGTGTGTTCACCTTCAAGCTCTGATCGCTTTAATCCTGGAGAAAGAACGCCGATACCCACTGACCAGGAGAACGAATGGGCTCCAGACCTGGTCATGACGTTTTGAAGAAAAGTCCCTTGCCTGTGCAAGAATCCAACAGCGATTGCTCCATCGTCCGGTTCTTAACCTAATCACGATAATCTATAGTTATACATGTATATTCTAATAATAAAACTTGTTTTCTGGAAAATTATTAAGTAATTTTGACTCATTGGAATTTACAGCAGGGTAGAATGTTTGGCAGTTGCATTCGGAATGTGCCCTGTTCGAATCTCGGACGACAAATTTACCATCCTAATTGAGGCTATAAGTGAATGTCCTCTTTACGTGCAGAGGTGACATGTTTTGACCTCAACTTCGCTGTTCCTAACCCCCTCCCCTTGTTGTTAAGTTCATCCATGTAGAATTTCTACATTTCTTGTTAATCCAATTTGTTTCTGTGTGCGTCACATATATTTGGAATTATGAAACAGGACTTTGCGCCGATATACATTATCTTCATGATTAACTCTGTCTGCCAGCAGATACTTTAGCATCCTTATCAATAAATTTTCTTCGAGAAACTGTGTTGTGCTGGAACATAATCGTCTGTGTGTGCACATGTTTGTTTCATTAAGAGAACTGAAAGTGTAGAAGGATGAAGCATTTGAATTGGACAAAGCTTCTTGCTCTTCTGTTTTGTCTGGCTGTGGGTCTGCAAGGTGCGGGCGGAAGACGGAAGAAGAACAAGACGAAATCTCCGCCATCCATGGTAAGAAACATGAAAATATTTGGCACAGTTTCTTTTACATATCTTTGTAGGATACAAATAATTTTTGCATTGAAAAATACAGTTTTCCTGTGGGAACACCCGCATGGCAGCAACTGCTTTACCACGCAACACATCTCCTTCCTCTGTCACACCACATTTCCAGCAACCGATTCACTTCACAGCGGCCCTCTGACGCACTTATAATCACGACATTCTTGTCGCAGTACTCACTTCTGCACAATTACCAAGGTTTTAATAAATAAATAAATATATATATATATATATATATGTAGGTACTGTGGTTGTCATTCAACCCTACAGTAACCCATATATATATTTGGTGATCCCGACGAACCGTATATTGGTGACCTCGACGTGATACCCTATATAATTGGTGACGCAGACGAAGCGCCACATTCCATGAGTTTGTTTTGAATTTAAAATAGGCAATTCATAAACATTAAGGAGAGCCATCGTCAGGCTGTTGTTCCTCGAGAATTCACAAACACACGTTTAAAATAAGGCAACACTATAGCATTGACTGCGGTATGTTTAATATGTATGAAGTGTCAGCAGAATATATTAATCCCGTGCTCATGTGACTGTCACACAATTTCTCTACTTATAACATTAATATTAGTCGCAGAGGTCGTGACCCAACCTAGACCCAGTTTATATTATTCATCACATTTCTTTCCTGTCGACATAGCTTAATAACAAGTTATCCTCCGGGAATGACAGCAGAGCAAACTTTCGAAATTAACTCCATGGAAGAAAAATCTTTCTTGAGCAGCTAACAATTCCTTAGCTAGTAGAGAAATTATCCACATTTCTTATGAATGGAAGGTTCATTACCGTATTAGCACAAGCCTGCCACTTGCCCCATCCTGAGCCAGTTAAATCCAGTTAAGTTTCTCCCATCCTAATTCTTGCAGAAACATTTTAATATTATGTATCTGTCTACGTCTGGTTCTTCTAAATGGCCTATTTCTCTCAGGTTTCACTACCAAAACGCTGTATGCACCTCTCCCTCCGTCTGTGACACACCCTAATTATCTTATCTTTCTTAATTTGATCATAAGAGAAATATTTGTTAGGAAGTACAGATCTTTTAACTCCTCATTATTTGATCTCCTCTTATTAGGCTCAAATGTCTTCTTCAACACTATTCTTTAACACCCTCAGCCTACGTTCCTCCTGCAACATGAGAGAGCAAGTTTCACACCCACATATAAACAAGATTCAAAATTATATTTCAGAGTATATTTATCTCTCTCTGCGTCTGGCTGATTACGCGTCCAAAGGAGTTCTACCGAATGTGGTGTTTCTGAATGTGATCATGAATCTTCGACAATGAGAAGGCCTTGGTACACTAGAGCTGTTGCTCCATGGTAAAATAATATATTTATCTATATCAGGCTCAGTACAGGGAGAGGTAAACGCGGTAATGAACCATCGGGTTCCATAAAATGCGGGTAATTTCTTGACTAGCTGAGAACCTGTTAGTTTCCCAAGGAGGACTCTACTCCCTTGAGTAAGTAAGTAAGTAAGTATGTAAGTAAATAAGTAAGTATATATTTATTTTTATGTTTTTGGATAGGAAACGGGATGACAAAACCATCTCGACCAAATGGTAGCAGGCATTTCCTGAGATCAGTGTTCTTTTAATTCCTTCATGAAGGCCATTTTGATTTATTGGGATTATTCCAAACATTTCATCTCTGCCACCTGCCTTAATTCTATGGCTTTTTCTGCATTCTACTGAGGAATCATGAACATATAGGTAGTTTTCCCTTCATCGGATCTTGGAGAGATCTCCTTACTAGCACTGCACAAAGCTCCTATGTTTCTCTTTATATTATAATGTTTTCACCCAACAAACGAACAGCTTCAACATAGACCAGAAGATGATGAGTTCCGTTCAATTTCAGCCTCTCCTGATTGCTCGAATATTCGTAATGGCATATTCTGAAGCAAAGTTGCAAAACAATGGAGATAAATAATCTCGTTTTTCATGGCATTCTGAGCAGGAATATTTTCAGACAAATATTTACCTGTTCGGATTTTAGAACTTTAATTTAAATATTAAATTAAATATTAGACTAGGTACTTTCATAGGAATAAAAACTCAGTGAGACTATTATAGAAAACCTACTTTCTAAATGAAACATAATTCCTTGGATTCTCACAAACAGCTGATGCATTGCCCCATTGCATTTCCGTATTCCTGACATTCGACGAATGCAGGACATATTAACCCGCGTAATATCGAGTTTCATTGATAGATATGTTTTTAACGGAAAATGACTTCATGACCTCGTCTCCAAGGGTCCAACCTTTAAGATGAGGCCACTATATTGTCTCCGAAAGTCGGGAACTAATTAACCAGTGACACTAGACTTGTAATTCTCGAGAAATTCTTCCGGTGCATGTAACATTTAAGGTTAATTGGTAACATTAAATAAATGTATTTACTTGATATTAAAATGACATACAATTTAAAGTTCCCTAGCCTCTAACAGATATGTGTGTCAGGAATATTCCCTAGGGGTGAAGGCGGCCGGTGTGTAGGGCTGACAACCTTACCACATTAATGTGCTGATTGTCTAGAAATCTGGGATCCTCAACCTCCTGGAACCCTCAGGGCCTGTAACAGGTTGTTTTTAACTCACCTACACAAAAAATAGAGATGCTAAACAAGTTAGAGTTGAATCCGAAAGGTGTACAAAAATTTCCACTATTGCAAACAGTTCTGAGTCAGTTCAATAGGCTGTTCGTGCTCATTACATCTCCCTAACGAACATTTTGTCGTCAACTTCACTTCTCTTTCCGCGTCTAAGACGTTTGCCCATCAAACTTCGGGACAGATTCCTTCTCCGTGTTTATATACCTATGATTAAAGAGAATAATAACACTGTTATATTTTAAATTGTTTATATACGTACTGTTGTAGCCGAAACTGATAAGACAGCACGGATACCCTGCGGAGACCCACACCGTGACTACAGCTGACGGCTACATCCTCACCATGCACCGTATTCCATACAGTCCCACGTCCAACAGCACTGAGACACCGGGGTCAGTGGTATTCCTGCAACATGGTTTGCTGTCCAGTTCTGTGGACTGGGTCATCATGGGACCAGGCAAGGGACTGGGTAAGATTAAATATCAATTCGGTTTTCCTTAATTCCTGTCAAAACCAAGAACTGCATTATTTCTCATTCGATTGTAAATAACAATAATTACGAGTTTATATTTACTTCATGACTGGAAAAAAATAAGAAATTGATCGAGTTGGCCGGTTGCAGGACCTTCCGGAAGAGTAACGAATTCTACCTGGCCGTGCGACCTTCAAGGAAGCGAAACCAAAGAATATCCCTTACGTTTAGAATGGCCTTATTTTACATATATATATATATATCCTTGGCACAGATGTAGTATCCGTTCCTTTGTACGAGAAAATGGGTTTAAATGACAGGAAAAAAGAAAGTAAAGAAGATTATAAATAATCCACATTTTTTTGGGCCTAACAGCCCTCAGTGGGCCAGGGCCTCTTCATTCATGAGGTTTATAGATCACACACAACGACGCATCACAGTCGGTAGGACTCCTCTGGACGAGTGATCAGCTCGTCGCAGAGACCTCTTCCTGACAGCACACAACACACACAACAGACAGATATTCGTGCCCCCGGTGGGATTTGAACACACAACCTCAGCAGGTGAGCGGCCACTGTGACCTGCATAAATAAACCACATTATATATGATAATGTGGTTCCCGCCTCATACAAAGCAAACTGTGCTGCCATTAACGAGATAAATATGTGGCCAAGGGAAGTAATCCCTCACTACTGTAAGAATCAAAAGGAGCGCAAAAATAAAAGATGTGGAAAAAACGAATAATATTCAGAATTAAACCTAACCGTGCATGTAACAATCACTTGGCTTTAAAGGATTTATTCGCACTCAATAAATGCCGTTTATACGAAGCAAACAAAGAAAAGATATAGGATATATATTGCACCATCAATGGCAGATTCAAAGCTGTTCTCATGATTTGACAAAAACGAAATGAAAGTTTGTTTCACGCAGCCTATCTGCTGGCTGACGCCGGTTATGATGTGTGGATGGGCAACGCTCGCGGTAACATGTACTCCACCAAACACGACAAAGTTTCGCCAATGCTGCCAACGTTCTGGTCTTTCAGGTATGTCAAAACGCAATTGAACTGAGAAGATAACAAACCGCCTCTCGTGGAATCCGAAGTTGATGCCTTCACTCTTCCACGGTGTTATGCGGCGTAGGTTATCGACTTCTCAGACAACGAATTGGTGCCATCTTCAAAGGGCAAGCAGTCCTTTTTGAACCGAAAAGTTGTCCCGAAACGTCGGTAAGCAAATATCCAACTACGCAGCGTAACACCCAAGAAGAACGAAGGCAGCACGTACACTGCGGCTGAAGCCTAAAATATCAATTCCGAAGTTACAACTCAATGTCCATAACAAACCGAATTCGGTAATGAATTCAATCCAATCCACAATCTCTCGCCCCACTCCCTTCATATCCGTTTAAATATTATCCTCCGGTTTGTTCTGTATCTTCCAACGTTTCTTGTCCCTTCGTTGTTGGACTAACATTTACAATATCTTTCCCCTGCCTAACCATGTGTGCTACAGTCTTGACCCTCTCATTCTTTTTGCTCATCTGAACACATTGATAGAAAATGGTGAGAAATCGAGTTGTGATGAACGTACATATTCGAACGGACTCACCGCAAACTAACGACATGTGCATTAACAGGCATTTAGCTGCAGTAGACTGCGGTTACAGTACAGGCGGGACTGTACACATACTGGACAGAACAGATGTCGCTAGCGATGTTTGCGTCTAGCCTTCTGCTGGGCTGGCTATACGTTCCCCACGCAAAAATATTTTTCGGAACATTCGGTGTCGCCATATTAGCCCTCCACCATATTTTAGTAGGATGGATGGATAAGGGAGAATGAACGTGGAACGGCAATATGGCCTTAAATCTGTGCTTTGTTAGTGGCCAATTTTGTCTCGTGATTTTCAAGACAAAAAGGCGCTGGGACTAGATCGACCGTCAACACTACATACACGGCAAATGTATGTGTGTGTGTGTGTCAGTTTATGTGCGTGTGTGAGTGTGTGCGCGCGCGCGTGTGCGTATGTGTGCGTGCGTGCGAGTGTGTGTGAGTTTGTGTGCGTGTGCGTGCGCGCGCGGGCGAGTGTGTGTGTGTGTGCGTGCGCGCGCGCGCGCGCGCGTGTGGGTGTGAGTGTGTGCGCGTGTGATTGTGTGTGCGTGTGCGTGCGTGTGTGAGTGTGTGTGTGTGCGTGTGTGAGTGTGTATTGTGTGGTGTGTGTGAGTGTGCGTGTGCGCGTGTGTGTGTGTGCGTGTGTGTGTTTGTGGTGTGTGTGTGTGCGTGTGTGTGTGTGAGTGAGTGTTTGTGTGTTTGTGTGTGTGTGTGTGAGTGAGTGTTTGTGTGTGCGTGTGTGTGTGTGAGTGTGTGTGTGTGTGCGTGTGTGTGTGTGCGCGCGCGCTTGTGTTTCGAGTATACCCCAAATTTTTTTCGACCTGTGTGTTTTTGCATATCATTCTGTGAAAGCAATCCCTATACAGGTCTGGACAGGATTTGAGGGCTCCAGATTTCAGGACAATCTGCACGTGAAGGCGGTAAGGGTGTCAGCCCTACGCACCGGTCCCCTTTACCCCCTAGGTAACTTTCCTGGTACTCATTTCTGTTTCAAGCTGAGTCGACGTCAGGGCCAAAGTGCGGCCTGAAGGATTATGTCAATGCAAAATTCCAGTAACACCATCGTTAATCGAACCCTCGACCTTGCGGCTTGTGGCGCAGTTCCTCAACCAACTGCTCCACCGCGTGCACCCTTTATAATTCTGTACGAATCTAAAACCGTGTCATATATTTATATGCTATCGAAATAGACTCAATGTCTAAAAGAGGTCTCTCTTAAAATTTGTTATCTGTACCTCAACCAATAATATCTACTACTTCCTAATATATACTTGACTTTTACTTGTTTACAGTTGGCATGAGATGGGTGTGTACGACTTGTCTGCTGAAATCGACTACATCTTGACAAACACAAGTGCGAAACAAATTCAGTACGTGGGTCATTCTATGGGCAGCACCATGTTCTATGTACTGATGTCAGTGAAACCAGAGTACAATGCCAAGATCCGACACATGGTTGCACTGGCACCAGTGGCCTTTCTGAGGAACACGAAAACTCCTTTTGCTTCCACCGCGAAACTCTTACTCAGTGGAGTAAGTATTTAAAAAAAAATGGAGCAGATCGCTATTATTGAAGTCATTTTAGATTTCGACTGCATATTTTATGGATTTTTGATCTTAGAAAATTTTAGTCTTATTAGTGTAAACACTTTTATAAAAACAGTTTTGCTTGAATGAAAAAAATACTCATGCACGTCTTGCTTAAGTTCAGGAACGTAAATTACCGAAGTTATTTCACACTTCAAAGCAAAGTGTGCATCTTTCTCTTTCCAACAACTACTTAAATTTTTGCTGCACTTGTTAATGAATAACAACAACCTGTTAGCAGTGAACCTTAGCTGAGTTGTGAGGCTTGTAAGTTACACTCGGGAGACAAGAAGTCCAGACTTCCGACAGGAAACAATCACTCAGTGTCTCGACACTTTTTCAGCCTGAGCACTCAAAGTGAAATGGTCCACTACACTTTCCTTTCCCTTCTTGTTGAAGTAACGCTTGATAACTTTCCGTCTTTTTCGACGAGTTCTGCAGTCAATACAGCATCACTGAACAAACTACAAAAACTACAAACTACAAACTACAAA
>Ga0123352_10022131_pt1 | contig 10132 bp, 8 predicted proteins | sample TergutLab28metaG_FD_89700 | JGI IMG/M metagenome (GOLD analysis project Ga0123352, IMG submission 89700) | Labiotermes labralis P1 segment gut microbial communities from Petit-Saut dam, French Guiana - Lab288 P1 | ecosystem: Host-associated > Arthropoda: Insects > Digestive system > Gut ...
ACAATGTTGCTGACTTTTTTTGATATTAGAGGGATTGTTCATTATGAATTTGTACCAACTGGACAAACAGTCAACCAGGTTTACTATTTGGAAGTACTGGAAAGGCTGCGTGAAAAAGTTAGACAGAAACGACCCAAACTTTTTGCGAACTGCACATGGATCTTGCATCACAACAATGCACCTCCTCACACAGCACTACCTTTGAGGGAGTTTTTAGCTACTAAACAAATAACTGTGTTGGAACACCCTGCCTGTTCACCAGATCTAGCCCCCATTGACTTTCTTCTGTTCCTGAAGGTAAAGAAAATATTGAAAGGAAGGCATTTTGATGACATTGATGACATCAGGAGTAATACAACTGCAGAATCTGAAGGCCATTCCACAAAACCAGTTCCAAAATTGTTTTGAAGGGTGGACTAGGCACTGGCATCGGTGCATAGCTTCCCAACGGGAGTAATTTGAAGGCGACCATGGTGGTATTTAGCAGTGAGGTATGTAGCACTTTTACCGCGATGAGTTTGCAAACTTTATTGCCCAACCACATAAAAGTGACGGAACAGCTCCTGATTAGAATACAAGAAGCACAAATATGAAGACATAAAGCATACTGACAGTCTACTATTTCCAAAATATTTCTAATCCAACAAACATGTTAAACGTGCTTACAGGCAACCCTGCCTGGCAGACTTAGGAAAGACGTATAATTTCAAGAGATTTGGTCTCCCTAGAACTACGGCTAGAACATTCTGGTACATGTAACTAGACAGACACATGGGAGAAGCAAGAAGTTCAAGGAACTCAGGAATAAGGTGTAGTAAACAACATACATGAAACCCAACCTAGACACCCTTGAGGTACTGCCATTTTTTCTCTCTCTCTCTCTCTCTCTCACACACACACACACACACACACAAGCACACATGCATACACACATGGGGTGGAACACAACAGTGACAAAATATCAAGAATGGTAAAAGGGACCAAATCAAGGATTTTGAAATAATGATCTTACATCTTGAAACACCTTGGTTTGATGCAGTGGTGTCTCAGTCACCAGACATTTGTCCATTGTCGTACTCACCATCGCATTAAGCTCCTCACCTCAAAATCCTGGCCCCCTCTACCATCCATGAAAGTTTACTGGCATAATCTGTGTTATTTGTTTGCAAACTGACAAATGTGTGAAACCTTGAGTCATAAGGAAAAAGTTATGTGAGTATTTAGTCTACACTATGTGGTGTCACTGTGAAATCCACCTTACTGAAACAAATCCAGAGATATTGCAGCTCACACAGACGTACCAGAATCAAACACACTCACACACATTTGAGAAACTACTGTGTATCTCCTACAGAGTAACACATAATCAGAATCTTCTATATAGTTAAGACAGCAAATGCCAAACAACATAACACAAAAAATACACCTCACATCAACAGCATACCACATATCTAACATAACTACAGCCATATCACTGTGAATGTAACACAACATCCCACAAGCATTCATGATGATCAATAAACAGCCAACAGACTTTCCTGCAGCACCTTATACTCCAAATCTGATTACAAATTGTATTATTTGTCGTATTTCCATCATTCTTAGATACATGCCAATTTATGTGGTACACCCATTAAATTGTTCCGTTTGTCAACTGTTCACATGCATGTAACAGCCCAAGAACAACTAAACAGATCTTCATGAAAATTGATAGCATGGAGTTCATTAGAACTATCAAGCCCTTAATATTTTGATTAAACTCAATAAATAAAACAGACATTCTATGTGGACGCCCAAATGCATTTCTGCATGCATCTCCAGCATATGAATTATTTTCTATGATTGCACATGAAAAACAAAAAGTCTTTAATGCATTTAGAATGCAATGAGAAGTAGTTTTGTATTGTTTTATTCTACAACACAGTGCTCTATTACAGCTTCTCTCTTAACTCTTATCACAAATCATATATGTTGCTTCCATCCTCAGGCAAGATCCAGTGTAATTAACTATAAAGCTGTTGCTCAGATAATGGAGAAAACTTGTAATGTGTTGTGTAAGAAGCAGAGAAGACAGTTACGGTACTTGCAATTATCAATATTTTTATCAAAATCAAGTTCACTTTTATGAACTGAAAATATAAAGGACATAACACAGTGAATGAAGTGGCACAGTTACACCATGTGCATGTTACTTAACTTAATTAGTTTTCAAGATTCAAAGAGTATCATACTTCATGTTGCCACATTTGTCTTGCGGATTACTTTGTAAGGGTTCATCACAAAATCCAGGAAATTATTTTAATGTATATAAAATACCACATTCCAGCATTTCCACCCTACTTAATTTACCAATTCAGCGACTAGTGACACTTTCATTTTCTGATCTTAAGACACATTTAAAAAGGGGGAAAAAGATTCTGAAATAGTCATATACTGTTCAAAGTGTGACATGAAAAACTTAAGTTCCAAAAAATCTCTCACATCTGCATAGTAGTGATGTGGTAATACTCTCTGGCTGGCAGACTTCATTTCTCTGAGCACTGCCACTGGTAATTTGCAGGATCAGAAAGTTCTCTGCCACATTTAGTTGCAGAGTACCATTGATAGTTTTCCCATTTGAATAGAAAGGTGCAATAGACTGCACATGACAGAACACAAAACACAACGACTATAGGCCTAACCCATACATATTCCAGAATCATGTGCGCTGCTCACTTCTCATAATTATAACATTTGGAATTATCACTTTTCCTGAGATATGAATTGTACTCATCACTATAAGTGACATGTTCACGCAAACCTTCATATTTTTCAAACCTGACTATATCTGCAGTTTTTAGGGGTCTCTATGTAACCTCCACACTGTGTTCTGTGATGAATCAATTTATTGAGTGGCATGATAGCTTCATTTGTTTGGGCTACGGAAAAAATCTGTTGTCACTCGTTCAATGCTTTTATTTCATATGTTGGGTTTATCACTTTTCTTATCATGCCTCATAGAACACCCACTTCAAAACAAAACAGTTGTCACTTGTATAGCAAATAACTTCTGTTAGCAGCTTCCCAGCAACATTTGCATGAAAATTTCACAGAACCTGAGACACACAAGCACTCCTTCAAACTAAAACATGCAGTGTGCTCTTCTGGAACTACTTAAGTCTCCAGTATTACTTTCAATGCAGGCACATAAAGGCTGGAAAAGATGGACACCAACAACAGAAGCACAGGAAACCTGGGGTTCAATAACTATCCACCTTTGGTATTTCCCACACATTTTGCCTACAGGTAACACAGTTACACAGGATTCCAGCCATGTGAAGCTAGTTTTCAATTTGCCTGTACAAGTTTTGAAGGTTTCAGAATGACTGGATGCAATAAAAATACAGACACTCATAAACATATTCTAAACATATTTGTCAAAATCTTCTAACTCCTTATTTGATTCAGTTATTTGGAACAGCAAACATGTCCAAACACTGAAACATGGTTGTGTTCTCTGGTCACACAAACCAATTCAGTTATAAAATAAATAATGCTGCAGATTTCATCTGTAAAATTAAATGGACTTTACAGCCATCATATACACTGCACATTTAGTACCCTGTTAAATTTGACTTCATTCCATTTTTACATGTTGAGGCTTATAACACACACATACAACATGAAACTTGATCAGGATAACACATATAAAAATATGAAACACAAACACAGGAAACAGAGGAATCATGGACTAAGTTCAGTAGAACCTTTGTAGTTTGTACCCTGTGACTACTAAGGCATGCTATCTGGGCTGTGCTAATAAGGATACTATACCTGATTCAACATTCATTTGAGAGTACTTACTACAAAGTGGTTACTGTAGCTGCCATCCTACAATCACTGGGTTTAGCCATGACTTGGGTTTGTCACAACAATGCTGATATAGATTCGAGTCTTCTGGGACATGACTCATTGTAGATTGATTAGAATCCACAAATCCTTCAGAGAAACTTACTTCTTTTCTTAGTTGAATCCTGTATGCCACACAACAGCGCCTGACTGTAGCAGCATTGCAACTGTCTATTTACAATGCATGCGGAAAAGTTACTCAGGTAGTTTCAACCGAACGCCGAACACAGTATAGAACCACTGCAATTTCTGAAGCAGGCTACCTCAGCTGCTAGTGCACTTTCGTGGAAATGACACTGCAGCAATGCCACTTTAATGAAAACATAACTTGCACCTGTCAATGGTCTCACCTGGTAAGGATACATCATATCATGAGGTCCTTCCATCTTGTATGCCCCATTAGGACCACTGTCTCCCATAGGTTCACTGCTGTTAGTTAAATTCATTGAAGTGGCAACAGCTGAACCAAGATTTGAAGAACCACCTGCAATAATAATTGTAACTATTTACTATAAGCAAACAAACAAAATTATATCCTCAAGTGCAGAAAATTGTAATTGTCTATATTCCACTTTCAGAGCAAGAAAGAAATCATGATCTCTCTTTTCACAGTGAAGGTGCATGCATGCATGTACATATGAACACACACACAATTTCCATGTCCTTAAATCCCAAGCAGACAGCTCACTAATAAAAGTAGAACCCACATCACTAGTATTTTAAGAAGAAGGAAAGTCCCAGCATCACGGAAAAACAGGGGAGAAGTCTGCTTCTATTAGCTAATTCTACAGTCACACTGAAAAGGATGGATAAGCAATGCAGCAAGTACATTCTTCATTTCAAGGCTCTAAAACAGAGACACACTTGGAATGACCTTGGGGCATTCTCTCTTAAAACATAACATGTACACAAAAGTGATAGTGTCAATAAAGATACAGTAAATGAGAAGAAACTGCAAGTGGCTTCACTGCCACCAGATATCTGTGCTGTATGGTGACTGGTGTGTAGGTCATCATGAACAGTAAAACAATCTCATAAAAACATGAATAAGTCAGGTTTGTTCCGTGTTCAGTAATTTTCTTCTTTGCATTTCAGTATACAACTCTTACTTCCTTACACAAATAAAAAATGAATGTATTCATTGGCTACATATTTTGCATACTCCAAAACCAGGCACTCAATGTTAACTTTAATTTACTATTCTGTAACTGTAACATCAAAGCTTCCTAACAGGGAAAGAGAAAGGTATTTTCCATTCAACACTTGTATTAACTCAACTGTCACCACATCTCGTGTAACTTATTAAAGGTAACAATTTTATTACGATGTAAAAAAGGTATAATTAAGTAGATAAAAAAACTATCATTAAATTCATTTAACTGTAGTTTTTTAACTAATGCGTGTAAACTCTTACTTCAAGTTAAGATTTATGTTTATAAACCTAGTGAACCAACAATCCTAAACACATCTTGTAAACTGTAAAAAAAGATAAGTTTAGGATTGTTGGCTCACTACGTTTGAGTGATAATGGTATTAACTGTTTGTTGCCAGTGTCGTTTCATGTGGAATTTACTGTTACTAGTGGCACAACAGTGCTCCAAAACTGTTGTGCTGAAAGGTGTATGTGCAATTTGTAAAAGGGTAAAACAAAAGAAAAAAAGACAGAATGGAAAAAAAAAGGGGGGGAGTTTACAGTAAAACTACTGTTTTCAACTGAACTATCCAAGTAACAGAGACATACTAAGCCACAGTTAATACGCTAGAAAGGTCATTATCATCAATGTCTAATCAAATTTACACAGTAAGTAATAGTAATAGTAGTAGTAGTAGTAGTAGTAGTAATAATAATAATAATAATAATAATAATAATAATAATAATTTACTGCAATTGGGTTGTTACCTGGTGGCAGTGGTTATTTTACATGAATACAAAACATTAAATTCGTTACTACTAAATTTAAGTCGGGAGGGCTACATGAGAAGCATGTAGTGGCAACTTGGAATATAACCAAAGCAAGATATACACAAATCAGGAGGTACAAAACAGTACTACAGCTTCACATCACATACTGTGAATTCACACAGATCGCTCTGGAGTTCTGAATTTTGTAAATCAAGAATCACGCCCACTGCTAACCAATACCTATAAGATAATTTTGCATATTTCTCTAGTCAGTAGGTGTCACATTGTGTATGAGGTCAATACAAGGTTAGATTTGACATATGTCATATATGCTTCAAACGACTGTTAGCACACAACTAAGGTTTCTTAGTCTTCTCTAGAAAAGTAATTCCAATATAAGTAACTTACTGGGAAAGCTGTTTACATAAGGCTATTTTTCCACAAAGTTCTTAACCCAATAATCCACTGCTAATTAGTTCTAACAGCCTATAAGATTTGATAAAGTAAGTATTAAAACATATATAATTTACTTATTGTGTATTCCATCATTTCTCCAAAGCTCTATACTCAATGATATCAGTGCACCAGAACCAAACACTGATCTAGTAATAAGTTTAAGTATGAAATGATCATAATATATACAACATGAAAGAAATATAACATGGTGGTAGAAAACTGGGGTGTCTATATTAGAATGTGATATCACTATGGAATGCAAACCACTTTCAATACTGCAACACTCCTTTTCAGTTTTTAAATGTGACATACATAAATAACAAATAATTCAACGAATAATAGAACTTAGCAATACTTAAAATGGGAATAAAAGTGTAAACACAATTTGAAATATAATCCAGAAGAATGTAATCTCATGTAAATAAAAAATCTACTCCTTCAACAGGGAACAATGGTGTACGACTGCAACAGAAGGGTACTCACTCATATTTGGATATGGGCCGGTGTTATTGAGATCTCCTATAGGTGGCGCAAGTGTAGCATTGTGTAGCAGTACTCCACGTGTGTTATCAGGTGTGTACGCACTGCTTGGCCCTCCACTGTAGTTATGGTGGTGGTGGTGATGGTGATGTGCAAAAGGGTGTGACATGGCTGAAGCATCTCCAGGGCCTGGCAGACTCAGCAAGTTGGCCAAATCTTGCCAGCGTTGCTCCATGCTCATTGTTCTCACAAATGGCATGCGACCCTAGAATACATAACAAGAGTTTCATTACTGCAACATTTCCAGATTCTACACAGGACTGAGCCATATGGCTTCAAGTCTTCCACTCCTTACATCAAGTCACAAGTCAGCATGTATAACAAATAGTATCCAGTACAGTGACACTCAGACTTCATGTTCCCTGAACCTATGTTTTCCTTAGCACAACACACATTTTTTTCAGTTCAGCCAAAACCTCCATAGCAGCAATGACACATTTTCTTTGAATATGTATGTTTATGCTTTCTAACCAATTCCTCAATTATATGTTCAAAGTGAGCACAAAGACAAATCTTAAAAGAGTCTAGGTTATGGTGCATATACACCAGAATCCACACTCCAAGACACACTCATTCACTATGCAAAAGCATAGCATGATTGGTGGAAATTTCTACCTACTTTGCTAGATAATGCTGCAGCCAAAACAGTAACCACCCTGTGTGCATCAACTGGTCCATTTCCTAATTTTGACAAGCAGCACTGCATGTGCTATAGATGGTATAGATGGGATAATAATATTAAAATGGATTATATGACAGGAGGTGGACTGGATTCATATGGTTCAGAACAGGGACCAAGTGACATGCAGAAGTGAAGTCATCTTGGTATCTACAATCATCAAACAGAATGTTAAAATGGGATATACATTTATTGTATCTGATCTGGCTCAAATCAAAAGACTACCATGATTTTGTAACGCCAACAAATCCACCTCTGAACTTCTTCCAGACATCAACACAGCAGGATGCATCAAAATAATGTCATGGCTAAAGCTGCCAGATGTGCTGAACTCATAATAGAAACACTGCAACAATCCTGCCTCCTTCTATATCAGTTTGGACAGCAGAAATCCACTAATCCTACTTTCTAATGTACATCTTCTGACTGGCCAAATATCAATGGCAATTTTAAGGAATAACAAACATTTCTCTTTTCCAACAACTTAAGCATAACATGTTTAAGTTCCATAAATCAGTACTTGGAAGTGCTATGTGGTGGAAAGTTGATATTTTTATACAGTGTCATTATTTTATCTGTCAACTATTGGGTGACACTTCCTGCCAGCCAGTTTATAACACTAATACAGCACACTCGCCGATCACCTGCACATGTGGTAGGAAGTGATAAATGGTAACTGTCAGATAAAACAATGACCCCATACAATTACAGAAATTAAGTGTGCTACATTCTTTGAAATAGTTCACTTTCAAACCATGCACTAGTTTCAATTGAAACAAAAAACTGTAAGACAAATACTAATACAACTGAAGTAATCAATACAAAACATTCTCTTAAAAATTCGAAATAAACCAAGCAATGAAAAGTAGTAAGATGTACTGGATAATATTCCACTCAATATTAGAAGGAGAAAGAATAAAACAGTACATATGACAATAAGCACTAATTACTGCACTCCACAACGCTGTTTTAAATCCCTACTTCTTCAATATTCTCAACACTTTTAACATATTTTTAATATAGTATGGGAAATTCAGTACATGATTATGATTTTTTAAAGTTCAGAACTTCTGCTGGGGGTAGCTACTGAGCTTACTCATGCTGCAAGCCAAAAAGCCTTGACATGCCTCTGCTACTCATACAAAAATGTCACTTCGTAATATTCATCTTGCAACACCATCTGGTGTTTCACTCTTGATGTTTCTGAATGCTCTCCCCGAACATGATCCTTAAGATCAAAACATGTAGGAGAAAAATCATATTATAAGTAAATGAATATATAAGTAAATATGGCATACAAATTTTAATTATATTATGATGGTATGTTTGCAATAATTGCTCTACCTTTATTTACATTCAGATGTATGCTTTGAACCTTGTGTTGAAAAAGAGGAGTAGAAGGAAGACTCGTGTCTTCTGGAATGTGATGCAATGTGGTATGGTACTTGACATTGCAGACTGACATTTGCCTCCATCATCAGGGTAGATGGATTCTGATTATTCACCTACCCTGATGAAGAAGGCAACAGGTTCCTCTGAAACACTGGTATACATCTACCACACTACAAAACTCACATACCAAGGCAGCAAATGCACAGCCACTGCCCTCGAAACCAAAATCTTGCAACAGTGAAAGCATGTATTCCAAAACTATGCACAAATTTTTGATACTGCTCCTTTGCTGTTTTGCATTATCACATCATTCAGGGGTAAGGATTCTAATTCTTTGCAGTCCACTAAATATTCACTAATTAAAATATGTTCCAAACAAAAACTGTGTATCTTAATACAATCTATATTGTGACACACCAGTTTGATTGAATGCTGACCACTTCTCACAAAAACTGAACACTTCTGATTTGATGTGCATGCGAATAAGTACAGCAAAGGTTATACTGCACTTAGACAAAATGAAATTAAATTCATGCCTCAATTCCTCCCTTTCCATACCTTCAAAGATTTCATTCATTGAACTTATTTACTTATGTACATATTATCTCTTTACTATATTATATGTTTAGCTTCGCTGCTTAAATGCCACATCCTTTTCACGTTTAAACTTAACGAAAACTAACCGTCCTAACCACATTCTGCAGGAATCCTACAGTTCAAAACACCTCAATCCTTGATAGATGCCTAAGGCACTGCATTATTACAACTGACTGTTTAATAGCTTTACACACTGCCTAACAGTCTCATAATGTAATGACAATTCAGCTAGCAAACTAAGAGGTCAGTACTGTTTCCTGCCTACATTAATTTCTATTTGAATACTCACAACCTAATTTCCCCTGGATACACACAAATATTAACTTCCTATTTCGGTCTCATTCTTTCAAAAGATTCCATCAAAACCACGCACATAGTGACTTGACTGTTTTATTTACAGAAGTACTATTCTAAGTAATTAGTCTGCTACTTCAGAGACTCAAGTCTTCTGGATGTTACTTAGGGTTACCATTATTTACCAAGTGACAAAGTGTTAACAACCCAGAATACTCAATCTTTGGCAGTACTGTTGTTTAGGTAAAGGTAAAGTTCACCCTACAACAGGCCACAAAGTCCCATAAGGGGAGTAGGGGTATAGCTCTACTCTTTCTTTAACCTCGGCGTTAGAGGTGGTGGGTGGTCAACACCAAAACCCTGCCACTTCCCCCCCCCCCCCC
>Ga0123352_10022133_pt1 | contig 10132 bp, 9 predicted proteins | sample TergutLab28metaG_FD_89700 | JGI IMG/M metagenome (GOLD analysis project Ga0123352, IMG submission 89700) | Labiotermes labralis P1 segment gut microbial communities from Petit-Saut dam, French Guiana - Lab288 P1 | ecosystem: Host-associated > Arthropoda: Insects > Digestive system > Gut ...
AGTTTTATTTCATGCCTCTACATGTTTCGAGCGCATGTGCTCATCATCAAGAGGTCAAAATTACATTACACAGCCTCTGGTATCATCACACATAGGGGTGATGATACCAGAGGCTGTGTAATGTAATTTTGACCTCCTGATGATGAGCACATGCGCTCGAAACATGTAGAGGCATGAAATAAAACTTATTGTGAAACAAATTTTGTGACTCATTTGGTTAAATACTGAGATAAATATACTGAGATGCACGGTCAGCAAAACGTCAAAATTTACAATGTTTATTTCCCTTCTTCTCCACCTGCGGTCTAAATAGGACAATCTTCTAAACGTAGCTACACTCCTTGTGCATGGTTGTACACTTCCCGGTGGTTGGTAAACTTTCACGACAAAGAACACACCTCGTACCGCAAGTCGGCCCCACCAATGTTAGGGAAATATGTACGTTTAGGTCTGAGTGCTGTCCGCCTCTCCGTATATTCACCTCCTTCCAGATGCGAGAGAAATGTGTGTCGTTTTCTTAGCTAGCAAACCCCAAGCTAAGTCAACACAATTTGAAATTCAGCCAAGAAACTGTTGTTGCTTTCCACTGCCTTTCACAATTGAATTGCAGAGGAACCTTTTAAGGTCATATATATCACCTCCGTAGCTGCAAGTTGCATCTCCTAAATATGATAATTTAAAATACACTGTACATTAAATATAGAAGATATCATCTTTTAGTTCAGAAAAGACAGGGTAAAAGAAATGGAGAAACGTAAGAGAAATGATAAAAACGTAAAGGTGAGAAGAAATAAACAAAAATTAGAAAAAGGTAGAATAAGCCAGAGGCAGCCACAGAATTAAATAAGTGAAAAGAGGAAAATTATAAAAATATGAATTTCAATGTTTCCATGACAGATTTTGTCATCCTCCAGCAGTATATTTTATTAACTTAATGGCGCTCAATTTTACTGAGGATCCGCTGTGCCACGAATTTAATAAACAGCTATATGTCCCCCGAACAGTTCAATTTCTGACAGCATCTTTATTGCCAAGTAAAAGGTATATTCAACTTGCTTGAAGATTCGTCTACTCTTCGCTTCACTACACACAAATAGTATTTCGCATTTGACTTCAGACAGAGAAACTTTAAAACAATCTCATTTTGCTGTTAAATGTGTGGGTTCTAGTACAGATCAAATTAATTATACTTTAGGTTTGTTTGACCATGCATCTTCCTTATGTAATAAAGTGAAATACCAACTTGATACAACAAGGTAATTTTATTAATGTATTCGTAGCTCTACATGTTTCGGGCACTTATGCCCATCATCAGGAGCATTAGATGTTGAGTTGCACCATCCGCACCGCCCACACGACCTACGCAGCGGCTCTCAAGACCACCATCCATCCAAAAACTCGGTGCAGAAAACCAAATGCTGCAGCTCAACATCTAATGCTCCTGATGATGGGCATATATGCCCGAAACATGTACAGCCAAGAATACATTAATAAAATTACCTTGTTGCATCAAGTTGGCAGTTCAAATTGTTTCATGATTATACTTTAGGTTATACAAATCCCTGTGACGCTGTAAACCCCGTGTAAACAATTTCAGTTACGCCCAGGGAATCCAAAAGAGAAGGCGTTTATAGAACAGGCAGAAAATCACAGGTCTAAATTCTAGAAACTGAAAAAGAACCAACACTTTCACTGTAGCGTCAATTACAGGGCAACACGTTAAGAAATCACACAGTACTGATGTCCCAGCACGCGGCTTCTGGTACGTATCCGAAAATACATGGAGAAGAACCTGGAAATCAGGTATGTTAGTCCTGGTTATTAATGCTTAATGTCTTACATTGTGATGCGCTAATCCTTTCTGGGTTCTCAACACGCGAACCTGAGGCACAGAAAGTTACGTCTCTTACACAAAAGAAGTTGTTTGTACAAAATATTGCACACGTGTTCACCTCTGTGTCCGCTTTTGTCGTTGCCATATTCATCAATAATATAGTCCTAAAATAAGATGGGCAAAATGTTGAGTTACATATTTCTTCATGATTTCAAATATTTTTTATTTCGTGTACTTTTATCTTACTGCACAAGCCACTGGCTTAGACAAAACGTCTTTAGCCGCTCAATTAACACATCGATTCCCTGAAGTAATAAAAATAAATTCCAATTCCACGCCATTAAGTTACATAGGAGAGCAGATATACACCCCCACTCCTTCTTAACCACGACACTAGATGGAGTTCAGTGGTCGACTTCATAGCCCCGGCCGATTTACTCCCAAGAAAAACCCCGATACCCTGTCCCAGATAAATAGGAGTGGGGGGGGGGCGGGTTACAGAGCTAGTCTAGTTGTTTCGAAAAAAAAAAGAAACATATCTTACCTGTGCTGGGACTCGAACCCCACCTCGCCCATACCGAACCCTAGTAGCTATGACTACCCAGTTTTATTTAAAAATAAAAGTAAACCACGTCTGTGTATTTAAATAAAAGTGCACAGCTGCGTTTGGGCACCCCTGTCTTTCAACCGTTTCCCTTCATTGTTTGTGTATGTAATTAATGTCGAGATCTGTAACACAGCAAGCAGTGTTACTGTGCACAGCGCTGCGTAACGCACGGTTCCCTTTAGTTTATTAAAGCAGCGAACCGCGTAATGCGGGCAGAAAATTTAAAAAAAAACGTCGTAATAAAATCGGCTACAACACGTGAAGCTGAATGGATGGACCAATAGAGACTCGGTCCATGAAACAGTCCAATTCTGTGCCCGCACCAAGTGCTACTAACAATGGAACACGGAAGACAATAGCATAAGAAAACTTATCATTATACATCATGTATTTGTTATCCTAATTTTCTTCTTAAAAGAAAAAAATGTAGTTGTAAGGAAGGATTTCCCTTCTGTGTGTGGCTGTTCCTATTCATTTTATAAACCAGCTGACCGATTTTCGTGAAACTTAATATGAATATATGCTAGTCGACGTCGCATCATTCCCCTACTTTTTAATTTTCTAGAGTGCGTAATAATGTCGTGGTCGAACTGCAACCTATGAGACTGGAATAACATTAGCACAAATTTAAACTTATCCACGTTCCGTGCAGTAGATACGTCGCCATATACACTGCAAAAATTGCACTGCATTTCTGTACAATGATATACAGATATGTGGTAAACCTCCTACATGTTTCGTCCTTTTCGGCCATTTTCAGACACGTATTCAGCAAAGACAAATACAATAATGTCTACTGATCTCGTAGATGTGCAATGGTTGAATTAAAATACATGTACTGCAATGGTTTAAACATTTAGCCGATACACCTTCGTTCCAGATGACATAAACAACCACACATGCCTGCAAAGAAAGATGAATTTCTGCAACAGACGTTTGCTTGCAATTCAGATAATAACTATTACGATACACATTCTCTACTATGTTCTTTAAATACTTTAACCTTTTTAATATTAGTATTTTGACATGACATAAATAGCTATCATTGTATTTTTGTATGTAGGAGGTTTACCATACGTTTGTATATCATTGTAGAAGTCAGTACTCGGAAGGTCCTGCGACCTGCCACATCGACACAGGGTTTTCTTGGTTTCCCTGTGTCTATAAGCAAATGCTGAGATGGTTCCCAAGATTCCAAGTTGCCACTACATGCTTCTCATGTAGCCCTCCCGACTTGAATTTATTAGTAACCAATTTCATGTTTTGTATACATGTAAAATAACAACTGCCACCGGGTGACAACCCAATTGCAGTTAATAAATATATTATTATTATAGGTAACTAAATATTGTGCAATTTTAGGAGTATGTGTGATAACATTAGCACTTATAACCGTCGGCCGTACGATATTCATCAGACTTTGGTTTGATGGAATTAAGTAAAGCAACATTGCGGTTAGGCACGTGAAATGTGGATGCGCGTTCTAGGGTGTGGGTCTGTGGATCCTCGCTACCTGCAGGTTCGAATCCCTCCAAGGGCATGGATGTCCGCCTCTTGAGTGCTTTGTATGTTGTTAAGGTAAAGGTCTCTGCACAGGGCTGATCAGTCGCCCAGAGGAGTCCTGCCCAGTGTGGTGTCTTAGTGTGATAGGTAAGTCTCGGCAATGAACAGGGCCGGACCCAGTGGGGTCTCTCGGACCAGAAAAAAATGTGGCACTGACAGAGAAAATAAACACATAAAAATAAAGGATATAAAATACTTTTTGTAATTCAACGAGCACAGTCATGGCGGCGATGTGAGGCTCCCAGGTTACCACGACAAATTTAATATACAGAGAATCCGTGCTTAAGTATAAACTAAAATAAACATAAGAAGGTAAGAGATCTGTCGGGTTATGTATCTTAATAACAGTAAAGTAAAATCTTATTTCTGCTTGAATTTTGCTTTTAATTATGAGATCGACAGACCCGGACGGAGCGGCGGATAGAAGTGCAGAACCGCGATACATATCTCCAGTTGACGTCATCATCACCATGCCGTCTGTCTTAAGGTAGGTCCATGGCCTCTACCAGAGCGCCTTCGCCAGAACGTGCAATCAACTTCTTCCTCACACACGTTCCATTATATTTTTGTGTCCTTATGATCACTCTGTAGCTGCATAAATATTCTTCCTTCTGTTCCCGTAGCTTCTATCTTCCCCTCTAAAACTTTCTGTTGAAGGCAGTTTCTACGCAAGATGTGTCCTGCCCTCTTAGCCTTCTTTGCAGTTGGTGCAGGTTAGAAAATATTTAGGATCATACTTCTGTCACACATACTTCATAATCAACTGCTGTTCTAGCACGGATGATTCTTAACTCGTTCTGACACGTGTTTTCTGCCCGTGGACTTTAAAACCTGTATATTGTTACAACTTTTAAGGTATTCTGAAGGAACAGAGTTGTCACTGAATTCAGATTTTTTTGCATACATTTCTGCTTCAGAACACAGCCAAAATATCTGACTAAATTCAAAGCGCCGAAAGGGAGTATCATTACTGTACAATGTACCGGAAGGGATAAAAAATAAATCCAATGTAGATACTCTAATTTAAGGCAATATGCTTGTGGTTGCTTGAAGAAAATAAGGGCTAGTAGGAAACAATTTCTTCTGAATAGATTGCCATAGGTCCGAGATTTGAACGCGGCCCTCTATAACACAGAGGAAGAGCGCTGACCACTCAGCCGGGAAGTTCCATATACATAAAGAAGCAATGTTCTATATAGGCAGGTCTTAATTTCTTGGAAGTGCTTCATCAAGAAGCAATATCATCTATAGTATACGAAAAATATTCTAAATATCTTAATGTGGTTAGCCACTGGCATTGCTGGAAATGTGAGGTCCAAACGTTGAAATAATTTGCGACAAGGAAAAGAAAATAAAAAAGGAAAATAAATGATATTGTACAGTCACTACTACCTTCTAAAGACAGTCCGGAAAGTAAGATAACACGACGTTTCATCAAGTGTCTTTAGAACTCTATATAGTGGTCAAGTCACAGACAGTACCTGTACAATCCTTCACAACCACTGCCTCGCATACTGAGGAACGTATCCACAGTTCGACCAGATTATCCATATACATGCACTAAAATCCTAAACTAGACAAACTCACTGAATTTCCTTACTCACTTTATAAAACTACACCCCCCACCCTCTGTTGTTTCCACTCACCTGAAATAAAAAAAAAATAGCATTAAAACCTGCAGCTCATACATTCACAGATATTACAGTCGGTATATTCACTTCAAATTCATTGGCTTAGCACCTAATGGGCGTTTATTGTTTACGTCCTCTATATTTAATTTCATAATGGAAGTATAGAGAATTTGGTGCCTTCAATTTCCTTGTCTATATGTTATGGTTCCTTACCTATTGGTTTATTTTTCATTAGATCATAACACAACCTAGCTTACCTTACGTCCACAGAACTGTCCCAACTTTACAAGGCATTAACAGTGACAGAGAGAGAGAGAGAGAGAGAGAGATGTTTCAATATTGTCCCCGTAGCGTAATGGGTCTTTTCGAAACTGATCTAATTCAGACATTAAGGACTTGCTCAAGCAGCTACCGAACATCGCGTTGAATCTGTGAGATTTAAGTAACTGTAAACCGAGTTTACAGCATTAATTCATTCTACCGATTGTGTGGCATATCTGTTACTTGCTGAAATGTCATGACACAATAAAACAATCATGTAGCTCAATTATGTAGGATAAAACTTGGGCGTTTGACTGCGTTTCTAAGTCGTTATAAAATCGAGCCTTGGTTTATTTAATTACGCCTTTCGGACCAACTAACACATCGTCAAATTTTGTTGTAATATAAGAATTATGATTTGAACAGAAATTGAAAAAGGAAATCCGCGCTCTTGTGGGATATCACGCAGCGTATAGTGGTAATTCCTTACTGGCGTTTCGGGACAGCCTATCAGTCCCATCTTCAAGGGTCAACAGATCTGATTGGATTTCTCTTCTTGAATTTCTTACCACTTGAAGATGGGGCCGATAGGTTGTCCCGAAACGTCGGTAAGGAACTATCACCATACGTTGTTTGGTTTCCTAGAAGAGCGCAGATCTTATCTATTTCGCGGCGGAAGCCCGAAATCCTACAATGAAAGAAATGGTTGCATTTCACATTGAAAACACTGCCAAAGACTTTACGAGCCGGAATTTTGTGACGCTACAATATAGTGTCGTCGGTTGAATTTGAACTCGATACCTCTTAAATAAAAGGTCAATATCGGGGTCTTTAAAGTGGGAGGGACGACACTTCTGAACATGATCTTCACGGAGAACTGCGCTGTTCTGGGTTATTATGGGCTTTCTTGACTTTTGAGTTGGGACCAACAGGTTGTCCTGAAACGTCAGTAAGGAATTACCACTGTACGCTACGTGATATCCCACAAGAGCACAGTTCTCATATACTTCGCGGCGCAAGCCTGAAATCATGCGAGATTTTTTATGTTTCCGGGATAAGGCTAGCTTGATATAAGCCCAATTTAAAATTTTTTACAATATAATTGCGTAATTAATTCGAAGAGAGAAGAGAGAAATAAAGAAGGGAAAGTACATGCAAAAGAGAAATAGGGAATGATATAGAGCAGGAGGAAAATAATTTGTAGGAGAAGTATAAAAATTAAGCCGCGTAGGAAAGCTGTGTCAAAAGGCAACGTAACGTAGTTGACAATACCGATTTTAATGAACAAGTTTTGCTGGAGGAAGAACATGTAACTCTGCGACTCTAATTAACTGGCCACAAGTCACAAACGGGATGGAAATTTACAGAGCTATGGTGCTTCCTGAACTTCTATACTTGCGTCGCTAAAACCTTCATAGACATATCTCGGTCCTTAATTACATTTAAGAAGCTGTTGTAGCCAGAATTTATAACATAAAATTACAGATTTTTAAACTGTTTTAATATTCTGTATTTTAAGTGTATTATTTGATATTACAACTAGCCAGTCACATATTTTTGTATTTTTTAATGCCACTGTGAAGACGGTGGGCCGGGTAGTGTAGTCGATACAGCAATTGACTACGGGCGGGACGGTCCGGTGATCGAATCCCGGTGGGGGCGAGATTTTCCGCACTTGTCCAAACCGGCCCTGTGGCTCACCCAGCCTCCTGTACAATGGGTACCGGGTCTTTCCCGGGGGTAAAGAACGGTCGGGGCGTGACGCTGACCCCTCATCCTTTTCTATTTCCGTGGTCAAGAAAGAGTAGAGCTATACCTCTACTCCCCCTATGGGCCGTACGGCCTGTACAGAGCCTCAGTGCCTGTACAAGGGCGCACTTTACTTTTACTTTACTTTACTGTGAAGATAGCCGAAAGAGGCCGAAACATGTAGGAGGTATACCGCACGTTGTCTCTCACTGTAATTACAGTGCAGTTGTATGTACTTGGTGACTTTTCATACTGCACAGAGCATAAATAATTACAAATAGGGTAGAAGATTGTTTTATTTATGTATGTACCTACAAGAATATATGCTCTCTGCAGTCTTCTCAACGTATTTCGTCACTACTTTACGAAACACAAACTTCTACGGATGGAGAGTGTGCAGCCCAAGTTCTGCTCTAATATGTGGCTGTTAGTAGATCCGATCACACGCGCGATTGCTTCAGCATCGACAAAGTTTCCGAACAGGTGGAAAAGGAGAAAGAAAGAGTTTCTGGTGTTTTCAAGGGGAAATTGTGATGGAAGTAACGTTTCTTACAAGAAGGGTACAGCAACTTCCGTGAAGGCGTTTTCCTTAACTGCGAATGTAGCTTTGCTGCCTGACCTGTTTTTACACGTTGTATTACCTAAGTGTTCCGATTTACAGCAAACGGATAGATCAGGGAAGTCACAAACTTACGCCCAGGTGGAATTCTAAGACTGAATGTGGCTACTGAGGGAAGTTTCAAGTTGGAATTTTGTACGAAGGGAAGTATAATGTTCAAAAATAATTATTTAAGAGTTTTGGGGTAATAAGGCACACCGTAGTTAAAATATATCATACTTTTCTTTACAGTTTCTTACCTTGATGCAATCTTCATTCCATAAAATATATTGCCTTCATCATTACGCAAATCAGAAACCAGTGTCGTACCGAGGGAGAGGGGTTTGGGGGGTTCAAACCACCCCCCCAAAATTCCGAAGGCCCTCCAAAATCGTGCCAAACTCAACTCGATTGTAAAAAACTTTTAAACATTGCTGAATTTAGTCCGCCAACACCCCAAGATATTCGGAAAATAGAGAGTAAAATTCTGAAACTACCGCCAGTTCGCAATTGTTTTACATTAGCAATGACAAATAAATTAGTTGTCATCATAAATAGTCTTAAATTACCAAAAATTAAGAAAATTTTACTACATGAAATGAAATTTCTTGTATCAAATTACAGCTGCCTCCAGAACCCCTGACTAGGGGGCTACCGTCCCCAGATCCCCGTTCTCTCTGTCCTCTGTCCTAAACTGAATTTGTTGAACCCCCCTCCCCCTTCCCAACAAAATTCCTGGGTACGCCACTGTCAGAAACCCTTTACTTCTCTTCAGTTGCGATATAATGAGTTCTGGTTTACGGTCGTTCTAGATGTATTGATGGATACTCTTGTACTTCACAGTACATTAGAACTGTTGGCCTTTTGTACAGCGCTTTATTAATTGTCTGATTCTCCTGTCCTTCTTCGAAACTTCCCGCTGAATTTTAAACTTTCCTCTAGTTCACAGATTTTACAGCATTAAAGTGTTTTGTGCAAAACATTTTCCCAACATTTTGGCCACAAATATCGGATCACAGGACCCTGTTATTTTTTGAGGTCAATTCTATTAAGAAAGTTCCTGTTTTTAATTTTTCAATGTATTACATTATTTAAGGGACGAGCAGAACACATTAGGTGCATTTGGGATAATTCTCATATCGTAGTCTGCATAACCGCCATTTCGTAGTGCTGTCAACAGGTAAAATAAGATCGACTCTCCTCTTTTACGTTCTGTCGTACATGGCACACAGTTACATACGGCTCAGTATCTGCTTAAATTTCCTCATTAAAAATGTCAAGAATAATGCAGCATCCAGTCTGGAAGCCATCGGGTTTAGTATAACAATCTTTACTTATTTAATAATTCTGTACAAATTATAAAGTTTCTCATCTACTACTGAAATTATATGGTGTTTATCCAAGTCCAAGAAGCAGAGAGCTACTTCATAACCTGATGGTCTCTCGGCTCTTAAAGAATTTTTTTCCGACTATGTGTTTAAAAGTCGCATAAATACAAAAAAAAAAGTAAATGGCGTATTACGTGAAATGGAATACATCTACCAATTTTTTGACGTTTTGCTGACCGTGTATCTCAGTATATTTATCTCAGTATTTAACCAACTTGACGCACAAAATTTGTTTCACATTAAGTTTTATTTCATGCCTCTACATGTTTCGAGCACATATGCTCATCATCAAGAAGTCAAAATTGCATTACACAGCCTCTGGTATCATCACACCAATCTCGTGCACGAGACGGCCACCTATAGGTGTGATGATACCACAGGCTGTGTAATGCAATTTTGACCTCCTGATGATGAGCACATGTGCTCGAAACATGTAGAGGCATGAAATAAAACTTAATGTGAAACAAATTTTGTGCATCAAGTTGGTTAAATACTGAGATA
>Ga0123352_10022136_pt1 | contig 10132 bp, 3 predicted proteins | sample TergutLab28metaG_FD_89700 | JGI IMG/M metagenome (GOLD analysis project Ga0123352, IMG submission 89700) | Labiotermes labralis P1 segment gut microbial communities from Petit-Saut dam, French Guiana - Lab288 P1 | ecosystem: Host-associated > Arthropoda: Insects > Digestive system > Gut ...
CACTCGATAGATTCACTACAAAAGACTGCTATACTTGGAACATCACACATAATACGGAAAGTACTGCAATGTGAAGCTTGAAGGGTTCAAGAGAAGTACCAGGAAGAAATGCATGTGACAGGAGACATACATATTGTATAATAATAATAATAATAATAATAATAATAATAATAATACACCCACGACATACAGAAACAGTGTGTTGAAAAGATGATAGCCCAAAGGAAATACACATGCAATTCATGAACAATATCAAACTAACCAACTAACACCATGGAGCAAGTACTTCTTGAGAGGCTTATAATTCATTATCAGCTAAGAATTCTCCCGCATTTTATGGACCCCTAAACTACGTTGGGGCAAGCGGTTTCACAGTTGTTCGAGGCACTGTGCTACAAGCCGGAAGGTCGCGGGTTTAATTCCCCATGATGTCACTGGAATTTTTCATTTACATAATCTTGCCGGCGGAACAATGGCCTTAGGGTCGACTCAGCCTCTAACAGAAATGAATACCAGGAATATTCCCTGGTCGGTAATTGCGGCCGGTGCCTAGGGCTGACAAGCTAATTGTCTTGTAATCTGGATGCTTCAACCTCCTGGAACCCTCAGGGTTTCTCCAGGCCTGTTAAGGTATTGCTTTACCCCTACCTTTACCTAAAATATAGTAACCATTTTCACTGGTGTGAAGTATACAACTCTATCGATAATACATTCCACTACAGCTGGGTCTTGAGTGGTTGAGGAGCGTAACGCGAGATGGCAACAGTGTTGCGGGTGTCGCTGTAAATAAACTACGGTGATTGGAACAGCAGCTCTGGCACTGCTACACATTCGGTTTCTTTGGTGAACAGGTCGAGTGTGTCTCCAGTTGACCGCGGCCTTGCTCTGGCTGCGTGGAGCATTGTGAGGACTAATCCTTGATATAGCAGTATTCATGGATTCTGTACAAGCAGCGGGACAGTTTCTTGCTTAGAAAGTAATGATTTCATTTTATTATTTTTGACTATCAGAGAGGTTCTTATTGAAGTGAAGACTCACAGTACACATCAGAGAAGTGAAAATGCTATTTGTCGGAAAAATGACACCTTGAAGCCTTAAAAGAAACATTAATTTCAAGTGGGGAAATTTACGATGTTACTGTAGTTGGTAATTTCTCAGCTGCGCAAGACATTACTAGATTTATTGAATCATTAAAAGGGCCACTGGACTCACTTTTTAGCCACTTGATTTCAACAAACATCTTCCCACATTTTTTCTTCGTAACACACATTAAACTTTTGGCGCCGGAATTATTTTCTTTATTTTAGCACACTCTGTATATAGAATCTGAATAATACAGGAACCAAATACGTTAGCATTATGAAACAAACTGCATTTTGAAGAGAAAAAAAAACGGAGAGCATATACCATGTTTAAAATATTCAGTACCTATATTTGTTGAATAAATATATAAAATGAAACTTTAGAGGTTAGCGGTGCGGTACGACCACTGTAGTTGACATTAGGCGTCAAAAGATTAACCTTTTGGCACCGGAATTATTTTTTTTATTTTAGCACATCCTGTATATAAAATATGAATAATACAGGAACCAAATACGTTAGAATTATGAAACAAACTGCATTTTGAAGAGAGAAAAAAACGGACAGTATATACCATGTTTAAAATATTCAGTACCTATATTTGTTGAATAAATATATGAAATGCAACTTTAGAGGTTAGCGGTGCGGTATGACCACTATAGTTGACATTAGGCGTCAAAGGGTTAATGTTGTAATAAAATGGCTAGACATCACTGACTGTACAAATCATGCAACTTGATGTACAATAGCCTACAACAGAAGCCGCCAAATACGAAGTTCAATTAGATATCAACGGCTGACTTATAAAACCGCTCATTGTAAACAAAGTTTGTACATAACGTAAAATATGGATCGGTGTAAGATCCGCAGTGCTTCTTGGATAACATTTTTCGGTATGGTAAATACTGTTCGAAGTACAGTTAGGAATAACGGAGCCATAACACCTCAGTAACGCGGTGACAGAGCTATGAACTCGATGGCCGGGTTTCGATTGCTAGCTGGAACTACCGTGTGCCTACTTTTGCACAGAGCGACTGGGCTCCACATATTAGTCCATTTTGCTCCGTCAGTCCTCAAATGCGCCTCTTGCTCACTGCGTCATACAACAATAATTACCAGCCACACGCGGTTCCAATCGCAACAGGTTTTCACGTTGGCAGGCACTGCTGAGAGAGCAGCAAAGAGAACAGCCAGTAGTTATGTTACATAATGAAGATCTGCGTGAGGGCATATTGTGATAATGAGAGAACTTCTTGGTTGGCAAACCTGAAGGAGAAAGACCGCTTTGAACACCGTATGCTAAAGTGGTAAGATTATATAAACGCATGTCTGAAATCAATATGATGTGATGGTATGGATTGGATTCATGTAGCTCAGGACAGAGACCAGTGATTACGGCAATCGCCGATCACTTTACGTAAAAGGCGGGGAATTTATTGAGTAGCTGAATAACTCTAAGCTTCTCACGAAGAAAACTGCTCCATGGATTTAGTTATGCACTTTTTTTTAGCTTACTGGACATAAATGACTATTCCTTGTATGTCGGTGGATTTCGTGAACCGTACAAACAGCTGAGGAGCCAACATTTGTCTGAAGCAGGTGTAGTATGGCAGGGGCGGTCGGAGAAATTAGGCGGACGAAAGGGAAATTGAGTCTATTGTTGAGATCACGTTAACCACCGCCAGATGGCCAATACGTCTTGCGTGATGGCGCTTCTAGCTTCTTTCGTAACCTCAACTTTGTTTGTTTGATAGTCGTGTTTCAAGAACCGTGGGAGGCATGCTCTGCGGAATTCTACGTGCTGTAACAAAATACTGGCATTTTCGAGGTTTTTGCTCGTACAGTACAAATAATCTCGTGGATAGGAACTGGTCTGGACACGGTGCATTTATCGGAAATCGAGAGCCGTCTCTTAGAATGCAGCCCGCACAGCCCGTAAGGGTGTTTTTGCAGCAGCAACAGCAGCAGCAGCAGCAGGTGGTGGAGCTACAGAACAGGTCGGGATTCCAACACCAAGGACACCTGGCTTCTTTTGTACCTGCACGGAAATGCAGCATCTGAGCAGCCTGTGGTTAGGGTGTTCAGATGTTGCCAGACATTTAGTGGTTACATACTGTTTCGTTTAGATATTTATAAGTTACAATTCAGAATGTCTTCTTTTCACCAAATAAATATTCAGGATTATCAGTCAATGAGATTTAAATATGCGAGGAAGGGAGCACGCAGGCGGCCAAAGACAAAGTCATAAACGTATTGTTCGAAAACCTGTCTGGAGGATCCATAACCATTAATGCACAAATAAAATATATTATTTCCTTCGTCTAGTCTTATGGATGGCTGAGACTCAAGATTTCGTCCGGCACTAAAGATTTGCGTACAAATCCGCAAGTGCTTTCAATTTGTAGCACAGAATTTCATCAAGTATAAATAACACTTAAGCGTGGAAAATAATCATTCCTATTCTTGCGAATCGGCAATAATTAATAATCCTAAAGCAACTAGTGTGTTGATTGCTACTTTAAGAATAACAGAAATTCATAACGTGCAATGAGTCGTGAACAAGAGGGATACAAAAAACATCGTATTGAAATGAGATTCTAAGCAGAAAGGACGGGTGAATTATTAAGTTCTGCAACGATCACAGAATTAAAATTAATTAGCGTGATGTACAACAGTTTACATCTAATATTTTTGCACATTACAAGGAAAGTAGTAAATTCTAGTTTAAGACTTAAAGTCCTGACTGTAGTACGCACCTCTCAGACATGTCTTTTATGCTCTCATGTAGTTGGTTGTTTAACTGTATGTACTGTGTACAGTAAATTCATACATATATGCTTACGTATTCTGTAAATGGTGAACACATAGTCGCGTACGCACACACACAACCACGTACTGTACTGTTATCAGTTATCGTAAACACAGAAAATAGACATCAGTATGAAAAAGCCTTTACCTAAACTATAACAAAAATTTTAGGTTTCTGTGACCGTGCATCGTGAGCAAATTGTGAAGTGAGAGAGAAAACCAACAAGATGCAACAGTTAGATGTTTATTATCAATATTTTCTCAACATGTTTCGGACATCATTATGCCGATCTTCAGGAGACCAAGACGTGTGTTACTGCACGTGGTGTGCTGTGCTGGTTCTGTTGGATGTGGTTGGTAGCGTAACTAAAATGTTTAATTTACTTTAATCCTAGTGAAGACCTATTTACTAAATGCGACAATTTTTGTGGTTTTAGACAATATGTATTCTGAGTTTTAGGAAAGAGACGAAGTAAGCATAACTTGGGAATTCCCAACTCCTCTATTAACATCGGCCATCAAGGGAGCAGAAGCAGTAGATTAGGTGATGCAACATCGCTCCTCCACCACCTCTGCCTCACTGGACTTTCATTCCAATAAGAAAAATTGAGCGCATTTTTCAAACCTGCATTATTCTAATATTTTTCTTATGCGAATTGTTTTTAAAAAACTGCCTATCTGAAATTACGTAACTTGAAATTGCGTAATGAGGAGTGTGCAAATTAAATCAGTTATCATCTCAAGGTCATTTACAAATATGAACTAAAATATCCATTTTTTTTGCCAGTCGCATTAGGTGAAGGGAAAGAATGATCAGTCTGTTGTGTCTTAATTGGTCACGGTGAAAAAGTGACAAACATCATTCACCTGAGTGTGTACAATACAAGAGGATATCAGGAATAGTACACACATGGGTGTGGTGTGATTGACTGTGATGTTAGAGTGTTGTGTTTTCTGTGCTCTGAGCATGGTGTTTGCAGAACATTTACTGTGAAAAGGCACCACGAGAAAATGTTAAACCAAACGAACGTGGAACTAGAGGAGTGTTTCCAGAGAATTAATACAGTTTAACATTAAGAGCAACCGTTCTCAGGTGGCAAGTATCTTGAAAAAATTTTACTGTTAAGTGGAGATTCACTATTTTAAGACTTCGCAAATACAAGTATTTGTCCGACGACGTTTTAGACAACTGTTTAAGAACAGAGCAATAAATCTGGCCAATAATATGTCAGTGCAACTTAAATAAGGTTAGACAGGAACCAGTGACTTCACATTTCCTTGGATGAGAAAAATGTTTGCCGTTATATTAAGAAATATTTCATGTGACACAATGAAAGAACGAGTGACGCTCCTTGATCTCGATGATACAGACGAGAGCAAAGATATTTTAAAGCAGCTGTAGAAATGTCTTCATTTGTTTGCATTATAACAGACAGTTAGCGAAGTATTATTTTATCATATACAGGATTGGTTGCATTATTTTCAAAGTTTAGTGTAACCGCAGTGTTTTTTCTGTTCCTTTTTCACTATCGTTATTCACATATGTATTTCTGCTATCCCCTTACAACTTGCTCCATACTGTACATATCTATTGGTATTGGTTACAGGAACAATTTTACAATTCATCCTTGTACACCTTGTATATACTGTCTGTCTAATAAATCTCTTTAAAAAAAAGGTTATTGTACATATAATTGTGTCTTTCCAAAACATTATACACCACCAGGCACTCTGGTCAAGACAGAACACAATGGGGCAGCAGACTGGAACTATAACAAACACTGGTAATTTCACAGTTTATCGGGCACTCAAAAAATGACAATTTCTGCACGAAATGAAATTAAAGCATTGTGGACTATTAACATTTGGCAAGGATTTTTTGAAGAAAATGGAGCGTTGAGACAATTTTCAAATACCTGTAACTGATCCTTCTATAGACGAATTCATGGCAGATGTAAATCAGTTTCGAAATATAGACCAATATTTCCGCTGAACGACGAGTCCCGACAAAACTCAATATGAAATACTGGAATTACAACAGTTTTTTTTGGATAGCTTTCGATGACTTGAAAAAGGAGATGGCTGAGTTGTAAGAAAGTTCTAGTTTGATGGCTCAATTTTGCGAGTTGTGAAAAGAAATGGAATTGTTGGTGCTTTATATAAAAAATAATATGAAGCAAATGCTGAAAACTATTTTTTAAAATGAAGAAGTAACTGCCAAGTTTTTTTTTTCAGAAGATGAAAGGCTGGTGTTAGCTGTGTTTTCGTGTTCTGAATTAACATATTCGTCAGAGCGTTTATGCTGAAGAGTGAATTGTGTCATATGAAAGTAATTTTGACTCTTTTGTTCTCACAACTACGTAAGTACAAATCGAGAATTTGAAAGATGTGCAGAACTACACAGCAGGAGGTATCTAATTTCGTCAGCATACAAGTCGACTGCTGGAAGCATTAGTGTCGTCTGGCACCACTCCAGATGGATAAAAAACTTTGAGAAGGTAGAAGAAGGCCCCCCCCCCACCCCCCGATCCAGTGGATGTGCAAAGCCAAGCCGGTATGTTCTACTAAAGGGCTTAAATCTGAGGAAACTAATATCAAATGTGATTTCAGCTGGATTAATCTGGCTTACTACAGGTGTCAGTGGAGTGTATGTAAACAGGATAATGAAATTTTTGGCTTCACAAAAGGTGAGGAATATCTTGAGTACCTGCAGTGTCACTTGCTGTGTGGTGCCTTTTTTATTTTAACGTATGTTGTGTTTATGTATGAAGAACAATATCTCTGTACGTAAAGTGACTGTGTATGACTACTACTGAAACAACTGGAGGTTTATTCATTGAATGTTCACGGATTTTTCTATTCACCATCTGCTGTAATGCAAGTGTGCCCAAAGCTATGTTCGATGTTAAAGGAGCCGGGGCTTGAAGCGCACTCTGCAATGCAGTGCGAAGTTAAGAACGTACAAAGTTGTACCTTCCGTGCTCATGGTTATAAGGCACAGGGGAATATGGCGTTATACGTGGCAAGTGGTAGACTGTAAAGACTATGCTCAGAAATGTACAAAAATTGGTGTATTTTGTGCCTGTAATTTCACGATGCTGCGTATACTCGAAGGAAGCTGTCAACTGGTGTAGGCCAGTCCAATTTTACAAGCATGTACGTAGCGTTATAATTAGAAACCCCGTAATTTCGCTAAAATTTAACTCTTTATAATTAAATAGTAACTACTACGTATATGTACCACCTGCTGTCAGGCCAACATTTAAGAATCTCTGCATTTTGTCCACACAGTGAATTGCTATGTTTTATATGATTCTCACAACAAACAACGATAATCTCCATAAACAGTACTGACCTCTTCGTCTTTGCACTGTAACTACGGAGTGTAAGAACTGAATGTTTTATATTATTTATGATAACTTCGAGATTAAAAAGGAAATAATTTGAAGGAAACGAGGCAAAATATCTTCCCGGAACTGTGTCTTCCAGTGACGTGGCTCTCATCCGTTCTTCCGCAAACGTCAGGCAGACAAGCGCCGAATAACGTGATAACGTAACCGCAAGTCACACGCTTCATGTTAAAAATAATTTCTCCATCATACGTTTCTTCGGATAAATCGGCGCCATTTCAATTCCGCTACGTCTGTCGCGTGCGAAAGCCAAATGTTTTTTTTTCTCTATTTCGCGAATTATAAGAACAAGATTACAGAGCATTCTGTCGATTCATTTCCAGATCGAAATAATAATGGCTGAAAACACCAAAGATCGAAGTTCACGTACCCCTGTATTAAGGACAGAACACACTAAACGGAACTTAAACGAATGGAAAAGAAACGAAATGAAATTAGGTGCAAACTATCACCAAAGTATTGCCCTCTAATAACATCTCCATTCTCGTTAGAACAAGCTGCCGTGACACAAATAACACTACAAAAGAGTTGAAAATCTGTAGGTTATGACTTATATATTCAAAAGCATTGTGACGTTCCTCTCCACCCAGGGCACACTAGCACGATTCGGAGCGAAACTACACTGAACGAACAGGGTGGAATTCTAGCAGAACGACCTTTTCCAATCCAGTGCAGCTTGATGAGATTCGATGAATTTTTTAAAACATTTCACGATGCAAATTCCATCCTATCGAGGGTCGCAGGAAGTAAATACTTCGGCTGTCTTCGACACAGGCCGAATGCATTGCAAATTACTCGCATTAGGCATGGATGGAGAGAAGTTGATTTCAGATGGCAGCCGTCACCCGGTAATAACTTATTATATAATATAATTACAGCATATATGATATATTTCATTATACTGTTTAATTATATATTGTGCATTTGTATTGCTTTATTTAACGAGATTATATTAGCATTGGTGATATAGGAATGAATGAATAAATGGCAGAATGAGTGAATGACCATGGTGTATTGGTGGAATGATACTGACAGGGGAAAACAGAAGATACAAAAAATGCAAGAAAAAATATCCCATTTCCACTTCGTCCACCACATGTCTTACGTGAATTAGTCTGGGACTGGGCCAGAGCCTCCTCGGCGACATGCCGGTTACTAACAGCCTGATGTATGACAGGACCTCTGTTATTTAATATTCAGCACATATCCGCATCATGCTAAGCTACAGAGAAGTTAGCCCATTGGTGAATATGGTGGCCTCTTTTGCAAGACAGTCTACAAACCAGTCTGTATTTACTTTCTTCAGCCAAGGCTGAATCTAGCTAAATCTCAGAAGGCACTTCTCCGTCTGAGACCTCGCTCTCTTTGATTCTGTTTAGAAGTGCTCGTTGCTGTATGCGTCGCCAACTTTAATTTGGTTCGTTTCCACTCAGTTTGATGTTCTATGAGCTGGTAAAAAAAATTGTATCTTCATTTTGTTCACAGAAAAAATTATAATCAATTTGCCTTCTTCTTGCCTGTTCTCAGATTGTTCCTGAAGCCTAAAATTAATCTAAATAATTTTAATACATAAAACCTTATTTTGTACCTCACGTAAGGTAACTGCACCTCCGCTACAAATCGCCAAACATTGAATGTTGTTTGTCGACACAACTGCTGAAGATTCATATCTTCTCTCATAAGACGCTGTGTATATTCATAAATTGTTACTGACGTTTCGGAGGAGCTTGCTGCCTTCATCTTCGCCGTAGTTTGTAAAGAGTGAGTTTTTTTTGGTCACCCAAACTTTGGGGCTTCCAAGACACCCAAATCGTTGATACGACGTCATACTCCGTAAGAGAGGCCACTGCGAGAACTCCAGATTTCGTTATTATTGCCGTTTACCGCGAACGTCATTTAAAAATCACAGGCTCAAATATACTGTGTTGGCACAATATACGCTTTTCACGCGAGATCTGAGGTCATCGTCCCGAGTGGGAGCGTCGCCAAATGTTAATATCAGTGGGCCATGGGCGAGACGAAATTTCCTGCGTCTTGATGCGAACTCGAACGGTGGTTGGCGCAACAAACTATTCAGTATACTTTCCATTCCCTTCCCACCGCCAAAAATGTATACAAAAGACATTAATTTTAGTTGTGTCTGCCATTAAATATGGATGTGAAAATTTATCTCTGACCTAATCAACAATGAAGTGTAATTTTGTATAGGTCTAAGGAACTTTTTTTTTGTGCTGCGGCCTGGCACTGGCCATGGCTTCGTTATTCTTGAGGTTTCTAGATCACTCACGATTACGTACCTCAGTTGGTAGGACTGTTCTGGACGGGAGATCGGCTAGACTCAGAGGCCTCTACATGAAAGCCACAAAACTCACAACAGACAAATATCCAAGCACCCGGCGGAATTCGAACTCACAGTCTGTATAGGCGAGCGGCTGCAGACCTACGCCTTAGACCCCGCGGCCACTTGGACCGACCTGAGGCCAAATTACTTATCAGATATTCTGAATTCTTTACACAATTTGAAAGAAACAGGAACATATTCCTGTGCGAGGGCGTGTAGAACAAGCTCTTTGAGTTTAGTTTGCCTGTGAAAATATTTAGGTTAACCTTTTGGCGACGGAATTATTTTTTTAATTTTAAACACACCCTGTATATAAAATGTGAATAATACAGGAACCAAATATGTTAGAATTATGAAACAAACTGCATTTTTTTGAAGAGAAAAAAACGGAGAATATATACCATGTTTAAAATATTCAGTACCTATATTTGTTGAATAAATATATAAAATGCAACTTTGGAGGTTAGCGGTGCGGTACGACCACTATAGTTGA
>Ga0123352_10022137_pt1 | contig 10132 bp, 6 predicted proteins | sample TergutLab28metaG_FD_89700 | JGI IMG/M metagenome (GOLD analysis project Ga0123352, IMG submission 89700) | Labiotermes labralis P1 segment gut microbial communities from Petit-Saut dam, French Guiana - Lab288 P1 | ecosystem: Host-associated > Arthropoda: Insects > Digestive system > Gut ...
CATACACTAACAAATGCACATATATTCATTTAATGATCTAAAATTCACATTAAAACACTTAAAACGCTCCTACATGTTTCGATCATACGATCATCCTCAAGGAGCATACATTGTTCCTTGCTAAAGTTATAGTTTAAAAACACTCAGTGATTTACATCGAAACACGTGGAGCGTTTTAAATGTTTTAATGTGAATTTTAGATCATTAAATTAGTATATGTACATTTGTTGGTGTGTTACTTAAATAAACTATAGAATGCACGGTGCAACGACAAAGAATGTTCCAGACTTATTCGATAGGGCAAACACACGGATAGAACATTAATATATGCTTGTATCTCTTTCTGTATTCTTCTTTCTTAGTCTGACGCCTTCTATCTACTCGTCATAGGTGTAGGTGTAGAGGGTTATTGTTGGGCCTGTTCACACTCGACACACACACACACACACACACAAACACACACTCGATAGAACTCCTCCGGACGAGGGATCGGCCTGTCGCAGAGACCTATATCTGACACAAGACATTCACAAGAGACAGACATCCATGCCTTCGGCGGGATTAGAACCCACAATCCCAGCAAGCGAGTGGCCGCAGACTAACGCCTTAGACCGCAAGGCCACTGGGATCGGCTGTGCTTGTATTTCATTTCCACATGAAATACACGTAGGCAGTAGGCTAAATGGACAGACCGGGTCACCCGATATCGATATGTCCCTGGCAGTGTCCTTCACGTGATTGTGACAGGTTTCACGTGACCCACACCCGCCACATGTATATCACCAGATGCCAATCGGACTTCCAGCTCCATGACACAGTGTATCTTCGCACGCCACGTCCGGAAGTGACGGTAAAATTGGTTGCGCATAATGCAACAGTGGCTCTGCTTAAATCTAATGGGTGTCGTCCAGTTCAGATAAAAGTGCACGGTGACGTAACAGGACACTGCAATCAGATGAAGTGGTGTACCGGAAACAACGTGTTTTGTTGCTCGAATCGAATTTGAACCGACTGTGGAGAGTCAGCTGGCGTTCTTTTCTTCAGTCTAAGCGTCTAGCACTTGTGGCTAGTAAACTGGTAGCTGTCTAGACTCTAACAGGGAAATATGATGTCTAAACTGCCGTCGGGTTGCAAATATTCTGAACCAAGGATCTCCGCATGTATAGGCGCCTTCGCTTAGTTGCGAAAGCGCCTACTAGCTTCACCATATCCGTCCGTGTTTTCACCCATATCAGCAACTTTCCCCCTAGACGCATTTCCGTGAAATTTTATACTGGGGGCTTGTGGGAAAATCTGTTGAAGAAATCCAAATGCTGTCTAAATCTTAACACAAATATCTGGCACTTCACATGAAGACCAACGTGATTTTCAAATTGTTGGCAGCGACAATATACAGCGCAACAATATAGAAAACGCAATGTTTAGCTTCCATGACAATGCTTTCAAAATTTATTACATTTTTGACAGCGACATTGTACGTCAACAATACAAAGGGAAAGCAATGTTGCGTTTCAATGGCGACAATTGTTACGCGAAACTCCACATTGCTACGTCATACCCACAGTGCCCATCTTGCTACTTCTCGCATTCGATCGTATTGATGCAGAAATGGCATTATACATCCTGGCATCTCTTCTTGGTTTTCTTCAGTCCCGCCAAACAAATTCTGGAACAGTGGCATCTACCTACAAATAAGCAACGTCTATTTACGAACTCTGCCTGTCACATTCTCTCTAGTTCTACACCATTCGTCGCTGTATAACAACCTAACTTGAATAAACGTCTTTAAATCAGTTAACCTAAAAGAAAACCCATACAGATACCCAAATGAAATTTTATAAAGTTGTAGCTAGACCATCACTACTCTATGGCAGCGAAACATGGGTAACCACGAAGATAGACATGAGTCGCCTAGAAGCTGCAGAGATGCGCTTTCTAAGAAGTGTTATGGGATACACAAGGCTGGATAAAATAAGAAGCGAAGTCATAAGAAAAGAACGAGAGATCTCTGGAATACAAGACGTGAGACTCAAATACAAACAAAACTCGATCAACCACCTTGAAAGAATGGAAAACACCAGACCCCCGAAACACGCCCTCAACTACAAACCTCGAGGAAGAAGAGATCGTGGACGCCCCAGGAAAAGATGGCAATGCGTCGATGCCGGAACAGGTCAAACGAGCTAATCCATGGAGAAAGATGATGATGATAAATCAGTTAACTCTCAATCTATCCATGCGAATGCCGGGATAGTTTCCCTGCAACATCCGCTGCTTCTCCTTCCACCACATTCACATTTTACTTTACTCATTGGGCCGGAATAGCTCAGTCGGTAGAGCGACTCGTTACGGACTGGACGGTCAGGAGGATCGAATCCCGGTGGGGGGATGAAATTACTCGCACCCGTCCAGACTGGCCGTGGGGTCAACCCAGTATCCTACAAAGTTGGTAGCGGGTGCCTTTCGCGAGAATGAAGCGGCGGGGGATGGCGTTGACCACCTACCCTCATTTAACGCCGAGAATAAAGAAAGAATAGAGCTATACTTCTACTCTTCTTCTGGCCCTACATGGCCTGCTGTAGGGTGAACTTTACCTTTACCTTATCTTCAGCTATCTATGGGCACCACAAATTACTTTACCCTCAACAGTGCCGTTATAAGTCTGTAAGAACCAGTCCTACAGAAAAGAAAAACAATAAAATCTACTCTTGAGTTTCACTGATGGAGTGTCAACACATGAAGATGTATGAAGAAGTGAAGGTACGGCTCCTCGCACTCTTAACGTCGACAGAAGACGAGAGTGTTCGGCTATACACTCCTTTACTCCGTCTTCCGGTAGTAGGGTTCCGGTAGTAATTGGAGAGAAGGTTAAATGGATCCCAGAGCCGGTCTGCGGTCTGAGGAGGTGACTAGACCGTGCTACAGGCTGGAAGACTGACAAGTCGGTAGGTAAGTTAGAATTACTCATAAGGTTCACGTGTTAGCAGGAAGCAGAGTCGGAGAATTGCGTAGGCAGTGACTTAACTCAGACTTGCTCGCAGCTGTCTGTGCTGTTCTGTTCTTCCCTCACGAATCCAAAGCGCCGTATTTGCATGTGGTCTCATTTTTGCTGTTCTTGAAATAATCTTTAACCCGGATCTATTCGACTCGAATATAATCAACAACGTAACAACATTTTCTTTCTTCTTGCAAAATAAGATGGAAACTCATAGCTAGGTTTTACTTCCGGTTATAAATTTAAAACACAGGTCTTAGTTTAACAGGTTTGATAATTTGACACATGTGACGTATTGCATATGCATAACACCTATTGTTTGTTGCGTTTCATCATCATCATCGTCATCATCACGCAATCTGTAATACCACAGATTCAAAGTGTTTTTCCATGCGAGTTCTTCGCAGAGTGCGACATAGCGCTTCTTTCAATTTCCTGTCGTTCTTGCTTCCTGAAGGTCATCCAGTGGCTGCTTACTTCTTCTTTCTCGTCTTCGCATGTCGTCTGTCTTTCTTTCAATAACGGTACCGTTACTGGTAAAGAACAGTTCTCTGCCAGTAACAATACCGGTCGCTTCACGACGGCTTAGCCCAGCCCGAATATAGGCATATCTCTTACCACCGGGAACGATCACCAATACCAGATCCCACAGACTGTGGAAAAACAGACTGTACCATCTACACCGGAAAGTGTCAACACCATCTCTAAATAAAGCCACCCCTTCCACTTCTTAACTATTTTCTAACTATTTTTAATACCCCCAAAAAATCATTCCGGTTTTTCTTCCTGCTTGCGCCGCCCGTGAAGATGGAACAGACAGGGTGTTCCGAAACGTCGGAACATAAAATTCAGAAGCAGGGGAATCACACAAAAGAAAGAATACAACATTAAGAACACGGCGAAAATTTGAAATCAATAATAATTTTAACCAATTTAACTACTGTATTATCCATACTTATAATGTAAATATCGACATCGTTGTTTAAAAATTGAGATCTAGATTTCCAAAAAGTAAGGCATTTTATGTATTTATCGTTTATGTCTTACGTTACGTAGGTTTAGCCTGACAATGACCTATTAAAAAAGTCGAAACATGCCGCTCAATTAAACACTTAAAAACTTTGTTTTGTTGACTGTTTCTTACATAAATATTAATATTGAGTGTTTTGTGCAAATGTTCTGGCAAAACGTACTGTATATTAATAAAGATATACAAATGTACGTTATGTATCGTGCAGAAAGAGAAGGAAACACCCTGTAAATAATACGCACTAGGGGAGGGTGTCAAGAGTAAAATGCACCCATAAATGCACAGAACAAGACATTGTCACTCTGTAGGCCATGGAGGCATATGGGGGGAATGGGGGCATAGCTCCACTCATTCTCAAGCTCGGCACTGGATGGAAGAGGGTGGTCAGCTTCAAGTCCCTGCCGCGGCTCCTACTGAGCAAGAGGCTGTGAGCGGGTATGGAAGTTTTGGAGCCGAGAGAAACCTCTTACTCCTGCCGAAAATCGAACCACGGAATCTTGATAATCCAGCCCACAACATCAGTCACCATAGGCCTACCGATTGAAATATCCCTGAGCTAAAAATAGAAGGAAATTCAAAGGAAACGCCGGAAGTAGAACGTCGAGAACAGATCTTGAATAAAGCGGCGTAATTCTTGAAAACATGGGAGAAATATGTAGCATACTTGGAAAATTTGGGAAATGGGTATAGGAGTTTAGTCGTAAAATCTGAAGAGACGATTCTTGTTAGAAGACATAGAAACTGACTGTAGTTTACTATTATGAAGGGCAATGGAATAGGATACAAGTTGTTTTTAGTTAAGTGAGCAGTCTGCTGCCGCTGCGGACAGTGAAAATAACTCATTGTTAAACAAAATAACAGCCAGTAAACCAATAAGGCAACAGTGAAGAATATAAGGTATTACATCTCCCAGTCTATGGAGAGAATACGGTTTTGCTTCCACCAGCTTGTGATAAAATCTCGCCTAGAATAACACATTGTACTGAAGACTTTTCAATGCAGTCTTTTTGAACCAAGTTCATCCAGAGATGAGGACTGAAGTTTCTTGTTTTATTTCAGAAAAAGAAAATAAGTCTCCTTAGATAATATAAAAGTGTTCTGGGACATGATGCCGAGAAGTGTTGTACGTATACACCAGAATTTCAAAGGAACATGCTGCCTACATCATCATGGGGATGATATACCAGCATACTATCCAGAATACACGGAGTCACAAAACGAAAAATAACTTCCTTCATTGTCCCTGCTATGAGAGCCTCAATCTCATAAATTTCCTTCAGGCTCAGGAGTTGACATTTATTCTTATATTCTTACCTTCAATGTTTAGGAAATATTTCGTCATCGGATGACGTGGTCTCTTCCAGAAGTAGAAAACAAATTTTCTTCTGACGATAGGTTGTTTCCAAAATTTGTTATAAAAGTCTCTCGTTTGATTTTAGGTTTGGAAAACAAACCTGCAGGGGAAATGTTCTCTTCAGATTCTAGCAGGAAATTCCCCTTTTGTATTCCAGGTTTAGAAAATAAATCTTCAGATGAAATGTCCTCTTCAGATTCTGGCGAAAAAGTCTCTTTTTCTGGTCCAGGCTTAGCAGTGAAATCTCCAGATGAAATGTCTTTCCCAGATCCCGGTGGAAGAGTGTCGTTCTCTATTCCTGACTCAGAAAATAATTCGTTTTCAAACTTCACAGACAAAGTGCCTTTTTTCATTACGGATTCAGAAAGCCGATCTTGTTCGGGAGCAACGCCGTTCCCAGCCTGTGACACTGGTGAGGGTACATCGCCGCCTCTGTAGTAGCTGGTACTGCAGTTGTAGAGGACGTTTAGTTTGGCCAGGTCCATCGGACTGAACCGCAAACGCTGGCCAATGGTGAAGAAAGCCCTTCGATCCTTGGGCACAATTGTTGCGCTAAGATGGTCTTTAGAGAAAGCTATGGCTCGGTAGTGCATGACGCTACTGTAGTCGTAGGGCAGCCATTCTTGGGGCTCGTAACGGGACCGAGCGCGGAAGTTCAACTCACGTCCTGACCACAAAAGGAAGAAAACTTTTACTTTTCGGGCTTTTTCTATCGTCCAGTGCTTTAAATTAACAAGAAAGGCAGAATACGTATAACATAATAGTGAGGGGTCTTCGTGCAACCATTGTTGCAGGGGAAAAGGAATAAATATTATATATATACTGATTGTGTGTCCGTAGCCTTTGTTATCAAGAATGGAATGCGCATGAGCCGTACTGTCATCTGTGGCCTGTCCGGCTGAACATTATCTCATAAGTGGCACGATTTTCGAAAAATAATAATAAAAAAAAAATATTGAATACAGAATGTGTTTTGATTTTCTCTACAACTTTTACCTGAAACATTTCTCACTCTAAGAATAACTGAGTGAGACAATAAAAAATGTATATTGGTCCTCATGTAAGGTACCCGTTATTCTTGTCATACTTTAATAAAATTTGAATTTTCTCGACAGATTTTCGAAAAATACTCAAATATCAAACTTCATGAAAATCCGACCAGGGAAAGCCGAGTTGTTCCATGCGAACGGACAGAGGTACAGACAGACATGACGAAGCTAATAGTGTTTTCTCGCAATTTTACAAACGATCCTAAAAACACAACATTTTGGTGACAGTATCGGTCCCAGTCCTCTGGCAAAGAGTAACAGCAGAACGACTACACGGGCTAAGAATATGGGGATATAGATCCAGAAACGGACAACGGCAACCGCCAATCCTGCTGAGAATTTGGTTCCGTAAACTTCCAAATATGAATCATTGTCTGCTTAAAAAATGTCCAAAAGAACTTTGAACGGAGGTTCAAAAGAGCTTTGCTCATGGTGCTCAACTAAGCATGTGTCAAACTTATTTTTTACCCCGAGGGCTGGGACGGGGCGTCCCAAAAAGTCTGCTTTTTTAACATTAGACGATAGACACACGTAAATGATTCCACACCAAAGGAATATACTAGAAAATACAAAAGTTCTTACATATGAAGACAAAGTTGATAGACTCTGGCTAAATTACCAACTTGATGCACAGTTACGCTGTATAATACGTTTATTATTATAATCTTGTACATGTTTCCAGCAACTCTGTGTTCATCTTCAGGAGGTCAAATTGTATTAATACAACATTTGGTATCGTCACACTCTGTAGGTGGCCGTCCGGTGTGCAGGTTGAGAAGGAACTGGTTCCTTCTCAACCTTCACATCGGAAGGTCACTTACAGAGAATACTACACCAGATGCTGTATTAATACAATTTGACCTCCTGATGATAAGCACAGAGTTGCTCGAAACATGTACAGGATTATAATAATAAACGTATTGTCTAACGTAATTGTGCATCAAGTTGGTCATTTACCCAGAGTCATATCAGGATGCACGATCAGCAAAACATAAAAAAGTATGATAGAGTTACGCTGAAGGAACCCAACATTTCGCTATTATATTCAGACCTTATTCTGAACCATTTAACCGAGACCACGTCTTCATACATGCTAATTGTAACTCGACTAATTTGCCTTCTTTAGAATTGTCTGAAATAAGACAGGCAGTGTACGCATAAGGTAAATTTGAGGTGCGTTCACATAACCATTTTCGCTGTAGGAGGAGGGAATAAGTATCACAGGTTATGAGCGTGTGTCTGTAGCCATAGTTATCAGCATGCAAAGAGAATGAACCGTATTATGCTGTCATCTGTGGCCGGTCCTGTACTTTTCACATTCTCGGAAAAACGTAATTGGGTACAAAATGCGTGTTTTGGTTTTCTCTACAATTTTGTCTGAAACATTTGTAATTGTAAGCATAATTGGACGTGATATTATCATTAATATACTTATGTCTTCGTGTTAATTACTCGTTATTCTTGTCAGATTTTAATTAAACTTGAATTTTCTCAACAGATTTATGAAAAATGCTCAAATACGAAATTTAACGAAAATCCGTCCAGTGGGAGGTGAGTTGTTCCATGCGGACGGGCAGACGGAAGGACGGATAGACAAACAGACAGGACGAAACTAACGGTCGCTTTAAGCAAATTTGCAAACGGGTGTAACAAGATTAATCGAAGTCCTGAAGGAATATGCAGGTTTACAGGAAAGGATGATATTAAATTGGATTCTCAGAAATAGAGTCTGAAGACTTGGGCTACCATGTGGTTCAACAAATATTCGATCGTAGGCTGTTATGGACACAGTTAAGGACTTACAGATGCCGTAAGAGGAGATAAACTTAGTTAGTTGAATGGCTGTCATTTGTTTATTAACCTTTAGGCGCCATGCATCCTCTATATAGGACAGGCGTTCCGCTACTCTCCAGAGAAGGCTTTTTATATATTTAATCAACAAATATATTTCATTGTTTTTTTTTAGACTTGGTGTAAAATCTCAATTTATTCCTCTACAAAATGTCGTGTATTTCATAACGTTACCTTTATGGCTTGAAAAATATTCATAGTTTACATAAATAATGTGCTAAATTTTAAATGTCCAGCTCCAGGGCCAAAGGGTTTAAAGGCTCTGCTAGAAGCCAGTAAATGTGAGCAAGAGAATGATTAACAAATGCATGTGGGCCCTGCTTCGCTCACTGCCTTCCGAAGCAGGACAGGACTCACCAGGTATGATGTTTTCCCAGAAGATGCTGATGAATGCGTCACGATCAGGCCGCGTGTGCTCGTGCCAGAAGCCCAGAGCATGCAGTAACTCATGCTGTATTGTGCCCGTTCGCAGGCAACCAGGAGAGCTGAGGTAAAGGTCTATCCCCTTGCCTGTGGGATGGTAGCCCACCTGCGAAGCACAGCTGTGAAAAAATCCAGGTTTGTATCTTTCGTTGTCGACCATATAGAGATAAAAAAAAGTGAAAAGTACTTTTCTACCCATTGATCCCCAAGTTCTGGAAGAGCCCTGCTTTTTGGGAGGCTTCCAGGCTTCGCCTGTTTTGTCCTGGTAAGAGCAACATGTAGACAAAGAAAGTGTGGAGTACTGGTGAAATAATACTGACAGGGGAAGACCGGAGTACTTAGAGAAAAGCCTGTCCCTTTGTTACATTGTCGACTATAAATCTCACAAGGACTGACTTGGGAATGAACCTTGGCCCCCTCAGTGACAGGTCGGCTACCGGCCGCCTGAGCCATAGCACGGTCAACTGGGAATAAAATTCGTCTTACTTCGATATAAGTATTCAGTTCCTCCCTCACAGGGAACACGCTGTGTCTCCAATGCCAAAACCAAACAGTGCATGCTGAAAAAGGGCAGGATATTTGTTTATTTAACAATCGTACGGAATATAAGCAAGCGGCTTGGACAAAACAGAACTTTGTTTAAATTTACAGTACCTGGTACATATATTTGCTGCTGAACAGTTTCGCTTTTATGTGCGTTGTAGATGAAACTCTCCAACAGTAATAACGTTGGCAACAGCAGTTGTTATAGAGGTATTTGATTGAGCCTGATTAGGAGATAATTAAACCAGCCACAACAGAATGCTACGTAATCATTGAGATGAAATAATCTAAACCAGACAGTGACAGCTGCGCTGTAAATACAATGATTATATTCACACACCTTCTTTTGTGAAAAGAGCATGACGAACAGACGCATACTGACTCTCACAAGCTCTACTCACGAGAATTCCAGGCTGGTCTTTTGCCTTACACCAAGCCACGGCCCCGTCTTACAAATCACAATTCAACATTGATAATCACCTTCCATACACATTTGTCGCGATATATCCCAAACGATTAAAAATTAATTTCCTCAGACACTCAATTACATGCAGGTTAGTTGTTTATCGTCTGCTACCTGCTATTATCTGCAAACTTAAAAGACCTTGGTTTCACTCAGACGCGCGCTGATAGAAAACAACTCCATTAGTAGGATTCCACTGAATTTCACTGAATATCTACTGGCAGACTACAAGCAGCAAAACTGTAGGTGATTCATCCTCGTCTGTTTCCACTAGAACAAATACGCAAATACACTTAGTCTAATATTTGAATAAAGGTTGACCAACTAGATGACACTTGCTTTATTATATATTGCTCAACATGTTTCAGACGTTAATACGTCCATCTTCAGGAGCTAGCGAGTAGTGGTTCAGCCTACACTCGGA
>Ga0123352_10022142_pt1 | contig 10131 bp, 7 predicted proteins | sample TergutLab28metaG_FD_89700 | JGI IMG/M metagenome (GOLD analysis project Ga0123352, IMG submission 89700) | Labiotermes labralis P1 segment gut microbial communities from Petit-Saut dam, French Guiana - Lab288 P1 | ecosystem: Host-associated > Arthropoda: Insects > Digestive system > Gut ...
TGAATATTTTAAACATGGTGTATACTCTCCGTTTTTTCCTCTTCAAAATGCAGTTTGTTTCATAATTCTAACGTATTTGGTTCCTGTATTATTCACATTTTATATACAGGGTGTGCTAAAATTAAAAAAATAATTCTGGCGCCAAAAGGTTGTCACACAGTGTAGTGTAGTAGGGAAGTACCAACACCATAGGAGAACCTACTGCTTCTCTCTTTGACCCTGAAGAAAGAAGAAGCATGTTCCTCCATTATACAACAAATTGATACCAGTTAAACTACACAGAGTTGCATTGCAGAAGAACTATTATCTCCTTTAACGATATAAAGCCATCTTAGACTATCAAGTTTCATTCCACATTGTGTCACAGATTGGGCAGTTATATGCTGGACTTTTAATGTGGATGTCCAGATTCAGTATCAGGATTAGCAGGGTAGAGATGGTTGATATAGGGCAGAATTTTTCATATTATGTACCTAATCATTCTACTGATGAGCCATACTCATGTCACCATCTGTGGAGTTACGCAACAAACATCGATGGCATGCAAAGCATCACATCAGTCTTAAATAGCACTTACGATTAACTCCACACATCACAAAGAGATATTTCTGGAAGAAGGGAAATATCTGGCATTTAATAAGACACATGATGAATAATTTCTTTTATTTTTTTACACAAATACAATTAAAAGAAAATCAGAAATTTATGAACCAACAGTAATATAAAATCTGTTCAAAATACATTTTTTCAGACATAAATATATACAAGGCACTATTCAAAAACAGGACCTAATATTACTACACATGATTATAAAAATAGGTAACATACTTTTAACATCAAGATCACGGTATAAATTGACAATAATACCGTTACAAAAGTGTGAATAATACAAACTGTCTCTATTATTCCTGCATAAAGTGAGCAAATATATTGAGTAAAATTCTTTAAAAATACCCTTATTCACTAAACTACCAAATATCTGTCATATACTAAAACAAATGCAATTTAGGAAGATGAAATATCAACAAGCTGTCACATGGGTTTTGAAGGCTTGCTTTACAGTTCAAATAGTTAATCAATTGCTATACAATCAGGTATTGAACCTCAATATTAGTATATCCTGAATAAATATATACATTATTTGTAGTCACAAAACAGGTAAACATATGTTCCTCTAAATTTAGTCACACAAAGGAAGCCATGTTATTAGAACAGTAGAAAGTTTATATATTTTCAAATCTTAGAGTGTCAGAGGGTGTAGGCAGGATTCATCAGGCTCATAATATGGACAGTGGCAGGTTCTCATCACCATAATAACGTTTTGGTTCCACAAACGGTGCGGAATTTCTTGACTGAGGAACTGCACTCATCTCAAGGACACTCATCAATGTAATTGGGTAGTTATTTAATACCTCATAAAAAATGTATTGCATCTCCAATAGATCTTGTTGGTGTCTAATAAACTGAACTTTTGTATGATAAACAATTTCAGTGAAAAGTAATTACATTTGATTTCACCATCATGTAAGATGGGTTTTACAGCAAGATGAATCACAATAAACTTGGCAGACTATTATGAAAGTAGACACCCAACAAACTCTTCAATCTCCAATTTTTTAATGTCAAAAATCAAGAGTGTTTAATGTGCTAAGGCATTACAGGGTTAATCAGAATCAATTCTTGCAGACAGACATGACCTCTCCATAAATTCAATAATTCATTTATGTCATTCACTTTGTATAAAAAGTACAAACATACTGGAAGAAGATGCAAACCTTAAACTTTAGCCATAATTTCAGGTAAAAATTCTTACTTCACAGCACATCATTTCAGACTTGGATGGACGTCAAATCAATGTCAAACAGTAAGCCAAAGTTCATAATATTAACCACAGTATTTCAAGCACAAGCCATCCTTTGCTCAAAGATATACAAAAATGTTACTGTGTACTGTCCACTTCTACAAAATGAGCACATGCACACATCAACTCATCATTACAATTACCAGATACTCCCACTGCAACAGTAACACTAGACTTGCATTAGGATGTACCCAGTTCAGACCTTGTCAAGATTACCTACTGTCCTTGCTCTACCTGTTTTTGTGGTTTGCCTCAATCATTCTAGATATATGTTGAGGCACTGCCTGTACATACACCATCACTGCCTCTACACAAATGTTTACCTGCTTATCACTCATTGACATCTCCCATCATTCAATACTGTAACCTCCACAAATGAAACAGTGTAACTACATAACCCATTAACAGTACCTCTGTGGGTGATATTGCTGTTCTGCCATCACAGTTAATATTCCAACATTAAGTAGAACTAATACTAAAAATTAATAGTTTTGGTAACATAATTAGCTTTCCTTTACAGTTTTAGTCATATACTTCTGCAGAAGTTATAAAATACTGGAGAACTTTGTGAAGCACAACTATGTGTCAACTGCAGATATACCATTCAATACAATTATTTGGACTCTGTGTTAATAACAGAATGTAAGCTATTAAATTCACCACCTTCACCTATTTTCTTCAGAATTATGGCAGTTCAGCCAGACTGCCAGTGAAGTCTGCTGTACTTTTGAAAACATAGTTTTTACACATTTCTAAACATGGTAAATCATACTTTCATTTTTTATGACCGTGCGATAATGTCAATTTTAAAACTATAGTAAACCAACTAGTTGCACACAATGTATTTCACTTGGTAAAATCACACTTTAAAACATATTAAAAGTCATTATCACCTCCTACATCACAACCAGCACAGGGCAGACAACGACCAGATCGACCCAGCACAACATACCCTACACTATCACTGCATGCTGCCACAACACTGTTTACATCACATCATAAATAAGAAGAACCCAATAACTTCATATATAGGCACTCCAACTCCCTGATAATGATCCATTGGGATCAAAACATGTAGGTGATAATGACTTTTAATGTGTTTTAAAGTGTGATTTTACCAAGTGAAATACATTGTGTGCAACTAGTTGGTTTACTATAGTTTTAAAATGGTAAATCATAATTTATTATGCGAGGTGTAGCAAATCTCTTGTACAAATGTAAGCTGGCATATCAGTGATACTTATAAACAAATGAATTTATATTACAGATTATTCCCAGTTGATATTTGGTAATAGTTGACATTTCCCCACTGCTAACACAAAATCCTGTATCATTAACTGCAAAAGAAGACAGGATAACTATCAAGTTACTGCCCAAATCAAAATGACTAGCTCGGGGATTATACATCAAGAGATCCAATTTACCAACTCTCAATACATGATCCTCTTCCTTATTGAATCAATTCCACAAATGAGTGCAACCAATATAACTGTGATCTGAATATCCTGGTCTTCTTGGATGTTATGCTGTGTCAACTGGTAAACACTGACCGATATTGTGAAGGATGTAGTGCCATGAGTAATTAAACTATTTACCACTTGACAAGGCAGAATATCCCTGAAGACTTGATGTATCTTCAACACCACTACTGTGATAACTCACAGCACTGTGATCTGTTTTGTGATCTATAATTACAATAAGAATGACAACTACCACTACCATAGAGATCCTCACTTTATAATTGTTTAAGAAATACAGCAATCCTTTGCCAGACATGTTAGTTGGACATCGGTATCTGCAGCTAAGAATAAGTGGGTTACACATACAATATCGTACTTAATGAAATCTTACAGCCAGAAGGACCAAGTAACATGCAAATAACTTGATGCATTGCTAATTACTAATGCACCTGTGATTTCAGGTTTTTCTTCATCAGTAGTTTCAAAACGCCCTAACATCCATACATGCTGAGGGCTGAGCTGTGGTATCCACTCACATCCAGACCACATTTTCTGACCATATTTCTGTAACATTAATGTTTATACACCCACCATGTATACCAGTCTTCCATGTAGACTCTTCGCTTCCAGTTTTCTAACTCAAATTTCCTATAAACTTTGAGTCTCCAAAAGTGACAGGTTGACAAGAGATCGCTATAACAATATGTATAGGCCTATTTTTTCTACTGCCATTACAATTAAGCAAAACAAAATAACACTCGGTGTTAAAACATAGTGCAAACTGTTATTCAGTCTGAAAAATTCTTGTCAGTAGTACACAAATACAACATTCTCTAATTACAATTGCATATACTTCAGGGACATTCACTATACCGCCTAAATTAACTTTATCATTACTATCATTTTGCAGCAAATGTACTAGAAATTCAACACAAATTTCCCTGTTCCACTTCTGTTGAAAAGACAGAAAGATCAGTACAGTGCCAATATAAACAGATAATTTCAGGTACTTATACACATATGCGACTCAGCTTATTGACACAGCCTCAATTCATTATTTATTTTAAAGTTTTCTGGGTATCACACTGCACAAACTGATAAAAATGAATTGAGGATTTTGTAACAGGACTGGCTGCCATTTTCATGATTAAGCTGACACAAAATTCATATCAGAAAAATATAATAACAGCCTGTCATGAAGCATGGTTGGTCATAACATCATCAAACATAAATGTAACTGTCTAATTTTATTTAACAGCACTGTCAGAAACTCTGAACACAAGGTGGTAGGACTGTTTGTGGAAAATGAATTGGTATGGACAAGGAACGAAGTGATAATGGTCCAATTTCAGGTACTAGTCCAGCAATTGCCTAGAGGGAATGAGCAAAAGCATGAAAACCCTCCAGACAGCTGGTCTATAGACAAAGATTTTCACTTGAGACCTTATCAATACAGATCAAAAGTCCTACCCATGTAACTGTAAGGTCTGGTGAACATAGCCAATGTTGCCACAGGCAGGTTAATTCTCAAGCAATATCCAAGACTAATGCCAAGTACCTCTCTTCTGTCTTTTCAGTCTTCCTTGCTCTTCTGTTTAATGTATTCCTGAATGCATTTCATGGCTTTAGCTCATACTTTTGTCCCTGTCTATGGCAGAGCTGGGTCTCTACAGTCTCTATGATACCAATTCCTATCTTCACATCCTGGTAAAATTCACCACTTTGCAGTGTGATGCTCTGAAGACTTTACAGTAAATATGAACTGCTGAGAAAGTCTAAAATCTCATTGTTAATGTATGTTCTATTGTTTCTTTCAAGATATGATTACTGTTACACACATATCCCATTTTACCATTAGTTTCTCAGTTTGTGAAATGCACTTCATCAGCTCCATGGCACTGAATGTGTTGGAAAGGATGTGGAAGGAAGCAGTCATCAACATACTCTCCCCATCGTTTGCCTGAAGGGAGTTATTAAAGCTACAAAACTTTCAGTGAAAATAACCAAAAGAGGAATGCCAGTAATGTCACCACATCAGCACTATTAGGCTGTCACGTTTTGGTTCACTTTTGTTATTGTTCTTATGTCTAAAAGGATTTATGTATGTACATTTCCCATGTTGTGGAACCAGAAATATGGGCAGTGCTTCTCACAGAGAAACTGGAGAAAAGTTTTCTGTGGCTGTCATTCTAAATTTTACCCTAAAACCCCTACATAACTTTATCATATGGAATTAGCTGCATGGAGTTTAAGTTGGCAGAAGGGCAAAACAAGGTACATTTCCCCAACTATGCCACAGTTTAGATTGACACTTCATCTCATGCTGCTTCTTCTTGGTTAAGTTATAGCCTAGGAGTCCCACACCGTAGCATACCCAGTAAAATGTATTTGTCTAAGCATTTTATGAACAAATGAAGAAAATAAACAAAATCCAAAAGAAGTTCAACATAAGCATATGAGTACTATACAGATAAATGGTTCCTATGATTTATTTTAAAACAAATACGATATCCTGAATTGTGTTCAAGCAAACTATAGTGTAACTCCTATTACATACATGAGGGTTACAGAATTATGCCATTCAAGACTGTAAAAACTACCACAGAATTCATAACGCAGGCTATAAAGTCACCCTTAAGAAAAGCTGGGATGTCCCTGTATATAAACACACACACACGCATTTGAGATGTAATAGAACAAAACATACAGCCCAGATTATTTAAAAAATAAATAAATAATTTCTTGCAAAAATTCAGACTGCACGTGTGACAAGGGAATGCTAGGAAGCATTGTTGTTATTCCCATGTTATTTTAGATGGTGCAGTGCATTAGCCTTATTTGGTATGTTTAACTTTTGTGTACCTGTATCTACTGTTATTTCTGGCTGGCAAAGAAGTATATTTTATTACAACTGTTGACAAAAAAAAATCATCAGAAATTCACCTCCACTTATAACATGGGAGCAAATGGCAAAACAGGATTTGTGTTATGGATTTTCAAGACATGGATACATTTTCAAGAACATATCCCATCTGTAATGTGGTGGTGTGCAGCAGGTCATTCCGTCTCAACAGATTACTCATTATACATGCCATCAATCAGAAAATCCATTCGTCTATAATGTCTCCTTTCCCAAAATTCTGAACCCTTCTTGTACAGAAATAAGGCCAATACAATGACCAATGGAATCACCATAATTACAAGAACAACTGGTACAACATAATCAGTTCTGCTGAAGTCTGTACTGTCAGACACAGACTGGGAAGACAAATTTGCAGGTAAGTCATTAAGAGCATCCAATGTGAACGGTGGTTTTTTGTTCCTTGCAGGTGGAGTTATGGCAGCACCTGTTATATTGAGTGAAATGGATTTGTGTTTATCTAGCTTTACTGAATCAGAAGTGTTTTGCAAAGTACTACCCTGAGATGTGAAATTTACAGCAGATGCAGGTGAATCTGCAGGCAACACATTCACTGATTCAGTCACATTACTCATACTGCTCACTGAAAAGGATGTGTTTCTTCCATCCTTCACTATGCCACAACATTTCCAACAGTCATCACTGTTATTTTTGTTGCCTACATTGAAAGTGCCGTTGAAACAGCAGTCACATTTCTTGTCAAGAAAATAATTATTCTTTTCTCTATTATCACCAGTGCTTTCAATGCTTGAACCTGACATACTTGAACTATTTTCCTCAGTACCTGAATCTACACCTTTTCGTGGAACAATTTTTTGTTTGTATGTAACTCCTTTTCGTGGCACTATAGTTGAACTTCTGTTGGCATGATCAACAACCGGAAAACTGTCATTAAATGAAATGGACGGATTCAGTGACTCACTATCCGAAACAGACGATGCATCTAGACGTGAAATGTCTTGAAGTGTCACACCACCACCACCTTCCATGTGTACGATACTTTCACGGGATCTACTGTTCTCTGTGATACTTGTACCACTAACAACAGTGTTTGGCTTAACCTGGTCTGTTGTATTTTTTTCCGATGAAAATAAATCCGACAACTCTTGATTTTGTTGTTTCTGAACATCCTTATTGCCAGTCGGAAGACTGTAACTCTCAGGTCCACCGTCTTTACAGAGGATCCATACTTTTTCCTTGTTACACAACATAAGCAACAACACGCCTATACACTTCAGTAAAATATCCATGGTGTTCACTTACTGCACGCTGTTAATATTGAAGGGTTGGATAATAACAGTTCCAACAGTCCTGAGAAAAACAAGCTCCAACCTTACCTAACACTAAATAATCTCTCACTTCTCGAGGAAACACAGAGATTCTTCACCGCCTGATAATCTGCGGTCGCATCATGTCAACGTAGACCACTCGGATCAAAGGTCGCCGTCCCACGAAACTATAGTTAGAACACAGTCATGCTGAACGCTATGTGCAGCCACTAGGTGCCCAGCAATTTTTCATCGACCCGCGACCTAGCCCTCGCGTGTTTGAGGTTATGGTTTTATGGGATTTTGACTTTCATTTGTCTTTGTGGGCCTATAATGAGATACACTTATATACAGGAAGTAGCCTAGGTGTTGTAGGATGCGTCATATACTACATGGAATATTTGTATGATCATCATTCAGGCGTAAACAGAAGATCAATTGAAAATATGTATTAAATTATTTTCAAGGAAGTACTGTCTGTTGTGCAGAAAGGAAAGAGAACGCTACAATTTGTCTAGTGTGTTAATATTGTCAGACCTTAAAAATGAGGAGTCGCAGTAACTCAGGTGTCCGGTTGGATTATTACCAGAGGATAGTTCACAAGATCATAATGAATCACCAGGTATGTAAACATTTCTGTATGTGTAGTTAACCGTGTATGTTGATATCTTGTTGGTGATATTCTTTGTGCCCTTCGTGTAGCCTTACGACTTCTGAAGGACAGTCGTTCCAGGACCCAATAATGTGAATACGGAATGTCTGAATATAAAGGTCAGAATCATGTTCATGCCATGTTTGTTATCAAGATAATGTCCCTTTCTTTCCTTCATCAGACAAAACTATGCACACAAAGTTAAGTTTTATATTTTCTTCATCTGTATTCCAAGATTTAGACGTTAAAGTTCATTAACATCTTTTGAATGGTCTTTCTATATTTCTGTACAGCCATAGTTTGTATTGTGGAGCAGGTTCTAGCTGTCTTTTATTATTCATTATGTTTGGTTGACAACCATTTTCCCCTGTAGAGGTATATTCTTTGAGTAACAATACATATTTTATTCAATTTGTCCTTCACTTTCAGTTTTGTGTGATTTTATATCTCTATTAAAATGTCTTAAAAGTTGAATTTCTACTGCTTTTATTTTTCCAGAATTTTACTTTCACATACAAAATTGAAAACTAACATTACTTTATGAAATTTCAAATTTTAATGTTTTGTCACTTGCCTGATGTATTCTTCCAGATGGATATTTTGTATTGAGCATGTTATTACCTGGCTTGTAAGAAATGTCATAGTACAGTTAAAAGAAATTTGAAGTATGTTCTGTAATTAAATTTAAAATATTTTTGGTTGTTTTGATTCACTTCTTAAAGCTGTCTTTTTTGTTTCTGTTATGGATATTTTCCTATTACAAAAAATTTTTTGTGCAGATTTTATAGATCCTAAAGTATGAACCTTCCTCCAGTTTCTGAATATGTGTGAAAAATTAAGTATATGTGGCATATTTGCTCATTGTCTTAATGCATTGTTTTGTTCATTTCATATAATTTCACTGTGATAACAGTTATGGTATTCTTTTAATATTTTCAAGCTCCCTGCATTAGCTTTGGTGCTTCCGTGCTGATTCACTGAGCATGTTTTCATTTAAGTTATTTTCTTTCTTTCCACAGGATCCAGTAACAGGCCTGTTCCCTGCCAGCCCTGAAAATAATCATGCCTGGATTCGTGATAATGTGTACTGTATACTGGCTGTATGGGGGCTGTCAATGGCATACAAGAAGATTGCTGACATGGATGAAGACAGAGCTAAAACATATGAACTAGAACAGGCATGTAAACATTTGTTATTTACTCTTACATCTATATGTCCAGCTTTTCATATGCTCATTTAGTTAGTCATCAAAACACAGGCGGGTGTACAATGGATCAGGTAGTTACTCACCAGCCTGTCACCATGCAGGCCAGCATTCAGTTCCAGGCCACTTCATATGTTGTTTGTCATGAACAAAAGAGCAATGAGATAGGTTTATTTCCCTAGCATTGGGTTTTATGTGTCAGTTTCATTCCATCAATGCTCCAAATTGGTTCATCTAGTACCAGTGCTATATAATCTTAGCAGTTGACAGCATCATTAAATAACATATATAAAAAATAATTACAGCTGATTTCATTCAGTTACTTTTTACTCTTAGTCGTAAAGTGGAGAAATGGTGCGGTACATTTTGAATGCTATGGATTAGTAATAAACCAAAACAAAACAAAATATGTGAGGCATTCAAGAGTACAAACCAACATGAAGAATAAGGAAATAGAAATAGAAGGAATGAAAATCGAAGAAGTAAACTCCGCCAAATATCTCGGAACAATTATGAATGCAGACAACTTGATAGAAGAAGAAATAAAAGAAAAAATTGCAGCTGGAAATAGATCCTTCTTTGCAAACAAAAAGATATTCCAAAGCAAACTAATAACTAGGAAAACCAAGAAAGGCTGTACCGTACGGTAATCAGACCAGTAGTAGTATATGGATCCAAATGTTGGGTATTAACAGAAAACATCAAGCAGAAATTATTGGTATTCGAAAGGAGGTTATTGAGAAGAATTTTTGGCCCAACGCAGAA
>Ga0123352_10022143_pt1 | contig 10131 bp, 6 predicted proteins | sample TergutLab28metaG_FD_89700 | JGI IMG/M metagenome (GOLD analysis project Ga0123352, IMG submission 89700) | Labiotermes labralis P1 segment gut microbial communities from Petit-Saut dam, French Guiana - Lab288 P1 | ecosystem: Host-associated > Arthropoda: Insects > Digestive system > Gut ...
GCTTTCTTAAAACTTTTTTGTTGTAAAAAACCAACTTGTTTTATTGAATACACATTAACACCCAACATTTTTGGCCTGGTGTCTTGAATACGACCAGAAGCCCTGCCCCCCCCCCCCCCCCCCACAAGAAAGTAATGATTATGGGAGAAGTTATTAATAATATTGCCTTGTTTGTACAGTTTCAAGAACACACAACAGTACAGGAACAAAATCAGAAGATTTAAAGTCATTCAAGTTTCAATATACAGGCAGTAAAACATTCATATATAATATATAATACTAAGAATTTTTCAATCTACCACAGACATCAGATTACCTAAGAAATACCTCAGATGTACAGCCTATCTACATAATGTAGCCTCACTTTTTTAACTTTTGTAACCACATCAATTCAAATGGATGCAGTCATGCTGTGATGTATTTAAAGAGTTCTTGGCAGAAAAACTGACACACAAGATTCTTTTCTGCTGATTATTCTAACTAGACTGTGTGTTAATGCTTTTATTCTTACAGCCATACTTCTTGTCTGGCAAGTCTACTTTGAGTGGTGTAATGTGTCATTCAATAATCAGGGTCCACTCAGACTATGATGCTCAAACTTACAGTGTTGTACAGCAGGCATTCTTGCTTTCACTCACATACATTCCTTTACAACTCCTTTTCCAAAAAAATACTTACTATAAAACATTTCATTCATGTTTTGTTAAAACTTCAATTCTAATTATTATATAGTACAAAACTAGCTAAAACCTACACACAAAACATTGTAATTAATGTGCTTGAAATCTGCAAAGCCTTCACATGTGCTGTAACTATTACGTAACTGTTTTCAAAAGAGAACAAGGTTGTAAACTTACACTTGCTGATCTATCTACATCACAGAGCATATTAACCCTTTCCCTTCCCTTCTATCCTCAATCTCACATCTAACAGTTACAAATTAATTTGTACAAAAATTGAAAAAGACACTTTGGTATAGGAAAATATAGAATGCCTGCCATCTAGTGTTACTGTAATGAAGTACTAGAATATATATCAAAGAAGGTAGAGGGCAAAGACAAGCAGATTGCACATGCTTATAAAGTGGCCCCCAACAGGGGGCTTGAACAGGCAAAGTTTGATACCAGACACATTCTGGCAGAGGATGGGAAAGGGTCAAATGTTAAAACTCATGAGCTTTGCAGTTCCTCCACAGGCAACTGATGCTTGATATGAAATGTACTGTCACTCTTTTTTCTGCAGAAACACTCAAACAATACTACAAAACTGTACAGAAATTATCACTCAACATACATTATGAAACAGACCACAATGTGATCTCCAAAAACATAAAATACTCATTTATTCATTCTCTACTTGAAATCGGAAGCACGGCACATTCAGACACTACATGTGTACTAGTACATAAATTTCATTTTCCCCATTATTTGTCATCCAGTAATCAAATAATAAAATTACTAGCTCCCACAAAAGCTAATGACTTCATATTTCACCTCATTCTAGCTTTATCTCAGTCAAAATTATGCTCTGCTGTAAATGTCCAACCTTTTGATACTGCAGTTGTTTGAACTTTTATTTGTTGTTTAATTAATGACAATACCAACAGTGGTGTCAAAACGTCAGTGACAATATTGTAATCTTGCTTGAATGCAGATAAATGAATGGAACTTTCTAACTGTGGTAGTCCACTGAATAATGAAGCTGCTAAATCAGTATAAAAACTTCTGCTGTAGTTTCGTAATGATGTAGAAATACTAAATTTCAGGGAACACAAATATTCCTTTCCAGTACCTGACCAAAAAATAACTTAATGTATTCTAGGATCAGTATTCCAGGAGACAGTATATAAGCACTGACATCATGCTGAAACAATGCAGTATAGCTTATGACAAAGAGCAAACTTTAATTATATCCTGAATAATGTGAACCAACAAAAGAAAATTGTAATGGAAATTAGAGAAACAGCAAAGACTGATTCAAATAGCAACTTTACAAATAAATTAAGCAGAAACAGAAGGAATGATCCTAATAAATACTCCGATTCTGATGAACTAGTTTCATTTAAGTAGTTAAAAAACTTAAAAATACATTTCTGACTATACTCATTATTTTTTTTTTTTTAACAATTAGAAAACATTGTGTTGCCTGAACTATATTTTACTGTACTGTCCACGCCAACATTACACCCAATTTACCTCAGCAGAATACTGACTGTACAGTGGAACAGCACATTAATAAATTTTCATATTGCAGTTCTAATGTTCCATTCACTGCATGCACAAAATCAGTAACCAGCACTTTAACCATGACAATATATTGCTACAATGGAAAAAAAGAATCACAAACTGACTTACAACAAACTAACCAGCACTGGACTATTATATTGTGACAGTTGAAGCTCTGGTACCAGCAGTCACACACGGAAGACAGGAGCTTCGAAGTTTTAAGAAACATGTCCTTCAATAACACACAGATCTGTGTTACAATCAGGACTGACAGAGCTGAAAGAAAGATCCACTCAGGCTTGGTGACTGTTACACCACACAAAAGAAGTTCCTATACAACGACAGGCTACTCTATGATCTTGCGGTCTTTATTCAAACTTCTTGCATGACAGCAACAGGCTGTCCTGGCAACTTTATGCAATACAACGAAACTGTTATTATCTACTGGATTAAGTCAAATAATGTCAAAAAAGGCACATAAAGAGAACAGTGAGCTTGAGTAAACTATAAATAAAGTGTGTGCTAGAAAGGATAATGCGATTTTGTTAACAATTTCTCCATTTCTTCAAACAGCAAAAGGTACACGATTGGCCTCACAGTCCACTACAAGTCCTTGTCTTCTTGTGGAGGTATAGCTCCGTGTTTAACCTCCAACACTAGATGAAGGTGATTTAAGAGCAACCCACCCTGGCCACTTTGCCGCCTGGTAAAGATTTCCCTGTTACCTGTTGTTTAGAAGGATGAGTGGCCCCTAGCTGGTATGAACACAGTGGAAGAGAAACATCTGCACCCCCACCAGGAATTTAACCCCAGTTTTCCAGTCATCCATCCAGTAGCCTAGTTACTTATTAAATGAACTACATGACTCATATGTTTCAAACAGTAACATAGTAATACTCACAATAATAAAACAAATGGCAATTTTTGTGAAATCCAGGAAAGCTAACTCCTCCATCAGTTATCCACAAACAGAAATACCTGTGTGGAACCTTCTGTTCACATGTATGCTTACATGTATACATCAGTCATATAAGCACATATTACACAACTATATGAGTAGAACACTATCACAGAAAACTGATCAAAATGTCCATACTATTGGGTTATGTCTCATAATGACATCTCATACAGCAAAAACAGCACATAAAAAGAACAGAATAATACAAAGATGTTAAAAAAAATAGCAAATATTTGGGGCAAGTATCACCACCACCACCACCACCACCACCACCACCACCACCACCACCACCATGTTATCACAGTACAGAGAATTTTGAATAAAGACATCTAAAATGATAAAGCACTGCAGTTAAACACCCATTTAAGGTTTCTCTGGGGAGCAGTGGATTTGAACATTGAACTGAGAAAAGTCCTAAATGGAGCAGTCTTCAGACAGTGGTTTTCCCTGTTTTTACACTGAGTGGTTATGTAGGTTTACTCTATCATTTCAGAGGAACATGCTGCTTCCATCTTCAGGGTTAAAGGATAAGGGTTCAAGTTGATGACAAAGTGATCAGGGCAAGGATGTGTTTAGATTACATGGGAAAGTTGTTAGAAATGTGACCAACCAGAACTACAGAAAGAGGAGAGGGAACATAGCCTGGTCCTGGCCAACAGGAACTGTGAAATGGAAAAGCTGAAGAAAATGCACTTTGCATGCTAGTTTCTCAATTCTACCACTTCCAATATGTATATCGTCAATGTACCAAGTGTTGAGTTCAGCACAATTACTTTAACTAAGCAGCTGAAGGCAGCATATTCCTCTGAAACATTAGTGTCAACCTACAACCTACAATCTACAACACCACAGGATATCAAAACACAGAAGACTACAATCTGAACAATCCATGTCACAAAACATGAAAACTTATACAAAATAGGAGGAAATATGAATCTGACATTGACTTGGTGTCATTGAAATTATTTTAAATTCAATGAAGGAACATCAAAATGGGTCTCCACGGTATATTTATGCAATGGTCAGAAGGGGTACTGATGCTTTAGTGGTACTCAGTGTAGATTGCACGGTACCTCACCAACACTTTTAACAGTAATTACATTTATGTTGGGGTGAAAATCAAACACTAACACATTAGTACTCATTGTAACAGTTGACTGTATAGGCTTGTAAATAAATCGTTGGAAAATTTCAAGTAGTTTGTAAACATTAGGCCAAGGAGACTTTCAACAGATGCTGATTGTGCACATCATTTTTTTAAATGTCTGACACTATAGTAAGGATAATACAAAAAGTCAATTCCTATTTTTAAGTTGAATTCTCTCTCCCCTTTGATCTAACCTAGGTGTGTGTGTGTGTGTGTGTGTGTGTGTGTGTGTATGTATGTGTGTGTGGTAACAACAGAGTTAGCTTCCATCCTACTACACCAATACATAGTAGCAACTTCCAGATTACAAAAATTACTTGAAATTTGAAGAACTGGATATATGTATATGTTTTTGCGTGTTTTTACAAAAACTATGCATCACCTCTCAGTCTCTGCTATAAGTTCACTTCTGATGAAATGAATCATGTTGAAGTTATTGTATATAACACACTAACATGACCATTTCTGCCCAAGAGGCGATACAAAAACACATTTTTACACACCAAGAGAGAAGCCAAGAAAAATCTGCAATTAAACATATTTTTCCTCCAAAATGTGTGTGAAATATAATGTTTGCCACATAACTACAATATTATAATATCTGTTCTGTACAACTTGTTAAATAACCTATCTATAGTTAACATTCACAATTATTAGTTCCCTATATAATCATTATTTAACAAAAATTCAATTATCTGCAACTATATATCACGTGTGGGGAAAAATGAATGCTATACACCTTATATTATTGCTACTGCAAAATGTTTACATTCAGGCTCATAAAGTCAGCTGAATTCATCATGCCCTCACCACTCTTTGAATAAAAAATTAATTAATTAATAAGTAAATAAATAATGCAGTCATATGGTTTCACTTCAGTACAAATGACTAAATGCATATAACAATAAATACATTACTGAATCAGCTGTAAATTATCAAACTGAGCCACCCTCCTCCATGATGTGTGGCCAAATAGTGGCTGCAGACCTTTGAAGCCAATTCTATTCCCAAGTTATACTGATGCATGCTGCCCTCCCAGATGGGTATAATCACAAGCAAGAAACATCCATCAGGGTGTAGATGCTCTACTGGAATAATGGGAAACTTGTTTTGTTCATACTGCCAACACAAGCTAAGATGTTTTGAGCATCAGAATTAGCCCATCCGCATCCCTCCCTGCTTCAGGTAGCCCAACCTAGGAGAAGTGATCACAAACATTAAGGATATTCATCAGCGAATTACTACAAAGGTTCACCAGTCTCTCAATGTCACCCACTACTTCTACAATAATTTTATAGACCACACATTATCACAATGTCACTCACAGATGCTAAATGAAAGACTTCAAGCAATGCTTCAAATTTTATGTAAAAGAATGCTTGTGGTAATTGTGGCCTGTAGCATGAGCCATGTGCATGCTTACAGATGCGAATGGGTTAAGTTAGTAGTTGCCTCATTGGCAAACAGGGATAAAATAGGAGAAAGCATTGCAAGCATCTTGTACCCATGACATAAAGCCGGAATATATGTTATATATCACTGTTACTAACAGAGGATCTCAGTGTCCCACTAGGGTAATGTACCCTTTTAGTTTCATATGGGCTTGTGTTTTAATGTAATGTCCCTGACTTCAAGAAGCACCTTTGTATGAATTACTGAATATGTCAAATTGTGGTTTCCCCTAGATCCACTATGTTACACAATTTTGGATGCTCATATTACTACCCACCCAGCACCAAGCTAACATGACAGGTAGGAATGTGCTTGCCATCACTTAGCTTAATCTTATTTTATCTGCAAAAAGTTAAATTATATTTACATTGGAAAAGTATGCCAATAATTACAACTTCTTCCTTGTAACAACATAACCTTAAACAAGAACTTGTGTAAACAATACATGACTCTGCTGATGCATAACCACCAGTGCAGCCAGTGGGAGACGTTACATTCTGATACTGACTTGTTCACTTGATCGAAGATGACCTCAACATGTTTCCACAACCTGTAATAAACAAAGATTACCACAGTAAAAGAGTAACTTACCTGGTGCATCTACATCAATATTGCAAAACTGTATCAGTTTCATTGTTTGCATCTGCATGTAATAATCCAAGAAGCGCAGAGAATTTTATAGTGGATATGTACTAAAATTGGTCTGCACATTCAACATTTGGTTCAAATCAGCCAACAATAATGGATAAGTAAAAACATGCTCTTATGAGCATACAGTCAGCACTACTTGCTTAATATTTACAAGAAAAAAATGTGTTTAAAAACTGTACAGAAAAACTAAAAAATCAGTTTGGGTCCACTAAGCCTTGAGATTTCGAAACTAGAGAAAGAGAACAAACCAGAAACGCCATGTTGTACATAACATTCCCATTATCTACACAAAACAGCCAGTATAAATTGCAGCAAAAATTCCTTTAACCTGTCTTATAATTCTTAAATCCTGATAATCTGGTACTAAAGAAGAGTAATCCCCAAGACTGGAAGTCTTGCTTTGTACAAGAAAAAAGCCTAATGACTGAGACAGACAGATCTCAGGGACATGTTCAAGAAGGCCTCGAAGAGTATCTATACATAAAGCATCATGGTTCTCCTAAACCCATGTTTCTTACTCCATCAACTTTTTCAGCTAAGAAGAGAACTCTGATGACCCTAAACCAGCATATGAAGGAAATATCCAAATGAAATACTTCCCTAATTAATTGTACAGGTCAAGTAATGGAGCAAGAACAAAAAATTACCTGTAAGAACTTAAGTCAATAGAGGTACCATACGATAATCCAGAATATTTGACAATTCTGCATGTCCAGTCCTGTGCAGGCTGGATTGATAAAATTTTGCTGTGTATCAATTTTTCTAATCAGCAATAGTGAATCCATTCTTCTTTACAAATTTCAGGACACTTAATAAGCTTCCACTGCTACTCAAATTCTAATTTGGAATATCATATATTCTTCCAACTACCTCCATGGAGCAGAGTCCTAATTCATAAGCTACTCAAGAAATTCCCAGCATTTTACCATGTAAACAACAGCCTACCCTTGGCCCCTGTCCTCAGTCAGATGAATCCTTTACTTCACTATAACACTAGTTCTTTAACATCAATTTTATTATTATCCTCCCATCTATGCATAAGTCTTCTGAGTGGTCTCTTTCCTTCAGGTTTCCCCACAAAAACTCTGTAGGCATTTCTCCTCTCTCCCATCTCAACCTCCTTGCTTTGATCACTTGAACAAAAGGTGATGAAGAGTACAGATCATGAAGCTCTTCATTATGCATTACACATTCTGCATTATACACAATCTATTTCTTCTACTTGGGATAAAATTTCTGGGTTTATTTTCATAGACAATTATGGTACTTAAGTGAATGATATAATATACCTACTGATTTCTTGTAATATAATTTTATAGAGATTAAGCCTAAACAAAATTTAAAGTAATAGAAATAACATGTACAAAATAACTGTGCCTACCATGAATCACATTACAATCCAAAATATCCTCCAATTGTTGAAGCCAAGATGACCCCAAGGATCGCCAAACAGATCATAATCATGATTTTCTTCTGCAGAAAAAGTTCACAAACACATTATGTCAGTAAAACCACTAATTTTTCATGCTTTAATTACAACAGAGAACACATGAAATATCCATTCAGTGAGACGATGTTCTATTCCATCACACTAGCATCCTGTAGGAGACATTTTTATAATTTCTTACAAAATACGAATTTTTGCAGGAGTTTGCTGCAACATAAATCAAGCAGTTAGAAACCAGCTTCTCACAGTGAAGGCTCACATTCAATCTCAATGCTGTCCATGCAGGATTTGTGGAGGACATACTGGTGCTGGAACAGGTCTCTTTAGTACTTCAGTTTTCTCTTGCCAATTATCATTCCAGCTATGCTTCATACTCATCTACCATCACGGGCCAGCAGAGCCAGCTGCATTACCAAGAGACTCAGTTTCGCCCCACTGCCATGTACCAATAAAACTTCTATGAGATTCTTATAATTTTAACACAAAAATTTTAAGTTCCATCTGAAAGTTTGTGATCAGGGTGCGATTTTAAACTGACATACATATACTGTACATTATACATTAGGGAAACAACATTTCAGAAAATGTCTCCATCATCACGTTGGGCCTATTATCTATTTCCAGTACAGACTACTCTCCCCTCTAATAGCTACAATGGATGTTTTGCTACCAAATATAATAAAAATTATATGATGGGCAGTGTCCAACATGCATACCAATTCACGTGAACTTTAACTAGATTCTCAGGACTTAAAAGTCATGACCATATGAATTAATTCCAGAGGTAATTCTGAGTCAGAAATATCATATGCATATGGCTCTGACTGACAACAGTTACCAGGTTTGTACTATTTTTTAAAGTTACAAATCTACTGTGTATATCCTACTTAGGTCATGAAAATCAAATAACCAACCACTTACCTTGTTACGGGGAACACCTAACTATCTTTAATACAACTCAAACATTTATTAGCCCACCTGGGCCATTATCAAAGAGTTGAAGCTTATATAATTGGTGAAGGCCTATATCTGATAATATGAAAACTGTGTAATACATTGATGAGACAGTTCAGTTCAAAGAATACAAAAACATGGCTAAAAATATGTGATACTAACAAAGTATCTCTCTTCTTACAATAAAGTACATTACTGAAATAAAGAAAACACAGTTTTATCTACCTTATTCTATTTAATGTAAATAACACTGCAAGTCAGATCCATGCATATATAACATTTCTGACTAGAATTACCTGTACTGACCCTAAGACTTGGGACACTCTGTATGATACACTTGATCAAATCATTCACAAGAATTTAAATATTAAGGACTTGGACAGAAATGACTTAAAAACTAAAATTATGGATTGAACAAGTGGAAAAAATTTCATACATGACACATTCATGTAACATCTACATACAAAGCTTGCATAAAAAAAGCAATATGTCTTTCAAACAATGCATAATACCTAAGGACATCATACGCTCTCCAGAAAATGTTCACAGGTTTCAAGATGTAAGCCTATGATACATGTTAATATATGAAATTACTTAGAGGCCACACCTCAAATTGGCAAGATATATCTGGCAGATTCACAATAAGTTTGTTGGATAGTGTTGGCAAAGAAAGATTTCATTCAGTAATTGAACAAAGGGGTAATCTGGGTGGCCATACCACATCTAAGACAACTGGTCATTGGTTCCTCACAGAGAATGTCCAGGCTCAATCCCAGGTAAGTGCATGTGGAATCTGTGATGGACAAAGTGGCACTAGGACAAGTTTCACTACAAGTAATTTACTCTTCTTGTCAATCATCATTCCATTGATACTCCATATTGATCCACCTATCATCCAGGGCTGGTACAATAGGCCCAGGAATGACAACAGCACCAAAGTACTCAGGCTCACCCTACCCCCAACAGAAAAAAAATACAAACTTCTAATCGTTAATGAACAAGACAGGCAATGTATGTACAACATAACAATGAGGCACGTTTGTGCAGCCATGGTTGCAGTGGAGGACCAATACATATTACATGATTTGAGTGTGTATGTGTAGACAGGTATTCAGCATGCAATGAGCATGCACCATACTGTCATCTGTGGCCTGACCAGCTCTACCACATTTTTTCACATTATCTCACAAATGGCAAGATTTTTTTTTTTTGGGGGGGGGGGGTTTCTTGAACATAAGGTGTTTTTTTTTACTTTTTTTATAACTTCTCCCTAAAAAATTTCTCATTCTAAAAAAAA
>Ga0123352_10022145_pt1 | contig 10131 bp, 8 predicted proteins | sample TergutLab28metaG_FD_89700 | JGI IMG/M metagenome (GOLD analysis project Ga0123352, IMG submission 89700) | Labiotermes labralis P1 segment gut microbial communities from Petit-Saut dam, French Guiana - Lab288 P1 | ecosystem: Host-associated > Arthropoda: Insects > Digestive system > Gut ...
AGAAGTTTAAAGAAAAATTTGGAAACTATACCAGGAAAACACTCGATAGATTCACTACAAAAGACAGATATACTTGGAACATCACACATAATACGGAAAGTACTGCAATGTGAAGCTTGAAGCGTGAGCGGTGGGGATCACCGCTGGTTCAAGAGAAGTACCAGGAATAAATGCCTGTGACAGGAGACATACATATCGTGTAATAATAATATTAACTATTAACTTCTGAAGAAGGACCTTGTTCTGTGGAGTTAAGTTTTTTTAATTACTTTGTTTTGCCGAAATTGTACCGTTTAACAACACTTGCGTTATTGTACCTGGGAAATTATTCCTCTTCTGATTCCTGTTCCATTAAGCACTTTAATATCCTTATGGCTATCAACAGCGAAATAAGTGACGACATTTCACCACGTTCCATTCAGGCACTGCTGTAACAACAGGTCTATTTAATATGCCGATCCAAGCTGTTCCTCGTACCAAATATAATCGCACTAGTTAATAATTTGAGTTTCAAGGCCGTCTGTAAAGGATGTGAATTCCTATGGGGGACACTTAGCACTTTGCGCAGGTGCGAATACCGTCAAACAGCAGTGGCAGCAACCCATCAGCATAAATTTGGCGTTTCGTATTTGCTGTCTTATGGTCCCTTAAGTCCATCAACTGGCTGAACTTTATCCACATTATCCAGTTTCTTTCCTGCACAGTGCAATGACCACTTCCTTATCACACCGTTACCTAGTGAAGCAATTTCGAGAAAACCGAGTTACGTCCATCTGTCTCTCATTATTAGCGTAAAGTCCAGTAGCTGTACATATTTTGAACCGGTTAGTGTCCAAGTAAATGAAATTGAAATCTTATGTACGAATAGGTGACCGTCAGGCTATAAATACGAATCATCGCTTTTTACTGAGGGTAAAAGTAACCACTTCCATTACAGTCTGAATGGTAACATTCCAGTATCTTCACTATTTACACATAAACTACATCACTGTGTTGAGGGAAAGCATTTTTCGTTACTAACGAATGTGCGTCACTTCATACATTCACTGTCTTTCACATTTACGCGCACTACACACGTCCATGTCGGGACATTGTTCCCCCTATATTTTGCTAATCACGAAGCCATTTATTTTCTTTTGTTCCAGCGGTAGTATGCTTGTTTATTACACCATGCTTGTGTACTACACAAGTTTCTTCCGATGCTTCGGAAGGGCTTGCTGCCTGCATTTTTGGGGGTGGCTACATGGTAGAAGTGGGGGCACGTGGTGGTGCAGTTGTTTGAGGCACCGCGCTACAAGCCGGAAGGTCGCAGGTTTGATTCCCGTTGGTGTTATTGGAATTTTGCATTGACAGAATCCTGGGTTCGACTCAGACTCTGACAGAAATGAGTACCAGGTATATTTCTTGGGGTGTAAAGGTGGTCGGTGCGTAGGGCTGACAACCTTACCGCCTTCATGTGCCGTTGTCACGAAATCTGGAAACGTCAACCTCCTGGAACGCTGGGGGCCTGTCCAGGGCTATGGTTTTGGTGGGTGGTGAAGTAGCTGGGAAGGGGAATTGTGTCGGTAATAGGGGACGGATTTAAGGACGCTTTTAAGGACTGTCACCAGCCAGCGCCAAGAATAGATTTTTGTTTCCAGGGCCTTTGACATTCTGTGCTAATTGTATCATTGTATTTATTCATGTTTCAGGAGCCATATCTGCATTCGCCGACCGACCCCTACCCCAGCGTGATGTAACACCGATAATACTGTAAGCTGTGATGCGTACTAGGAGATTCCCTCAAGGTCATGTATAGGCGTTTGTGGGTATGAGGGGGGGGGGGGGGTTCTGTGATCTTCAAGCAGACGAATGTGTCAAAAGTGACAGGTCTGGGAGTGTGCGTTGGCACTTTAATCCGTTAAGAAGAAATTACTTGAAAATAGGACAGTGTTTTTTTATTTCATATATACTAAAAACATCTGAAATGTTTTGGTGGTAAATCATGTATCAGCAAGGAGCAACGCATTCGATTCGTAAAAACGCGCTCACGCTGTGTAGTTTTCAGCAGTGAGCTTCACAAAGAGGGGGCTGTTACATTTGTCTGGCATTCCGGAACAAGGATGAAAAATAGAGCTTAATTGAGGTCTGTGATTTATTCCAACGGGATATACGTAAGCAAATTAACTTGCACAACAAGTTTTTATTCTTCTTTCGCTGTAACCTGTTATCGACACAGTTGTAAATGCGATTTTGTTTTCGTTCTATTTGAGTTGTTGGGGTTGCTGCACGCTGAATGGAATAGCTGTCGTTAGTAGTAAAGCCAGTGTTCTTGTTGTAAGTGACCGTGGCGGTGGGTAGGGGAATAGCTGCTGAAATCTGTCTGAGTAAAGTAAGTAGAAAGCAACTAACGTTTGTTTCCTGTGCTCTTAACCGGAGATTGTAGTGTTTTAACCGATACTGTGGTGCATGTTGCGTGCGTAGATTCAGTACCACGCCGCCTGTGTCGCTTCTACGTGCAGTGTGGATTGTGGCCATTTGCCGGGAAACGTCAGATCTGTATCATTTCCTGTTTTATGTTACGCCAAAAACAATACACGAATCGTAAGAAACAGAGTAGATAACAGGTAGATGTACATTCCTTCATGTTATTAGTGGGTAAAGTTGGTGTGTGTTTTGTACCAAAAAACACGATTCGTGTGCGTTCGGAAGTTATTGATTTTACGAGAAAAGAACACGGCTGTGTGTAAATGTGCGAGTGTGCCCGTTATAATGGGAACACGAATTGTAGAAAGATAGACTTACGCCTTAGAAGAACAGTATATTTATGAATAAAGTAAAGTGCTTGCACGCGTGTGTACGTGTGTGCGTGTGTAGCTGCAGAGACTGTGTCAGGAAGCTGATTTCAAGGTACACCTGAGGCACTGGGATGCCGCGTGGGTGTGTTTGAATGTAGTGAAACAAGGGAGTGAAAGATCAATTTTTATGTCACATTATATGTATTGGGTATTCCAAATTTTCTGTAGCCCCGCCCCTTCGTTCACGGATTGTCTAGTTACGTTGTTTGCGAGATAAATATCAGCGTGTTTCAGGTTAGGCGAATGAAGTCAGTAGGATCAGCACAGGCTAAACATACTCCCAACTTGCATGCAATACAGTCCTGCTTTACCAGTGTGTCTACAGGAACGACAGGTACATTTTGATAGCTTCTGAGGTTATTTCAGAACACAACCCACGCCTTGCGTACTTTTGTGGCAGCCTTGGCCTGGGTTAACGACGTGAATTAACGAAGCACCCGGTTGTGTGAGATCAGACGATATAGGAAGTCGATGAATGTTCATGCTTTAAACCTGTCGGATACATGCTTTGTACAGAATGCAGGGAAACATTTTCGGAGAGACTTATAACAGAAGGTAATTTTTTTTTATTACTTAGCTGCGTGAACTGAAATCATTTATCTTCTCTGCCCTACGGTAAATTTTATTTATGATTTATTTAACGATGCTGCCAATATTTCTTAAGGTGGGTTGGTAGGATGATTAATGGACGATTAATTAAAAACTATTTGGTAGGAAATAGTCATGGCTTCTTTCACGATAGGGGTACTATCTGTGCATTCCCGTGGAGGGACTAAGGAAAGCAACGGGAAACTTTGCTCGGTGCCCCGGGCGATATTCGATCCAGGCACCTCCAGATCACAAGAGTGTAAACTGGAGCCTACTTGCCTAGACCCTAATAAGTATAAGAACGAATTTCGTTCTTCGGTATACAAGTTTCGAGAACAGTGAACCCGAAAATGTGTGTGTTGTGTGGATCATTTGTAAGATTGTTATCTGTAAGTGTAAGAAGACTTGAACGCAAATGAAAGGATTCCACAGAACTGAGTTGGTGTAAATGTACGAATTTATTATATTAACCCATCAAGAAAACAAGTTTTACGTGTTTTTGTTGCGTGTCTTTATTAAAAGAATCGTTTCGTAAGGTTTGCAGTGCAGAAGCCTGCCTTCATGTTCACTGTACCGATCCGAGGACATGCACCGTGATGTGCTGCCATGTTTGAACCTCACTTGACTTAGTTGACCTCTCTTTAAAAGGTCACCAGGTAATAAATGTTACCAATTAATCGAAACGAAAACAACGTTGGAAGGCTAAAGTAATTACATATGTGCTGTTTTGGATAAATGTTAGAGTTTGACGATGCATTTTATGGTCGTTACGACTCGAATATGGGCTCCATCTTAGTTCGTTGACCTGACACGGCGCAGCTTTCGTGCCAAAGCATATTTGTACGGTTTTAATACCTGAAGATTTAGGGCTTTTAGTGCGTGTATATATTTGTTATTAAAATTTTACTACCTGAATATAGGACTTACTGCCTAATCTGAAAATAAAGGACAGTGTTGCTAATGTGGCGCCTCTCGGCTGTGAAAAAAGCAATAAAGGAACTGGGGGTTCCTGCCCCCTTGCTTTGAAATAATCCGTTAGTGGCGGATTAACACCAGTGTTTCAATCCGCAGTTTCATCTCCGTCATGAGCGGTGGGGAGGCATCGAGGAAAAATTCTGCTGTACTTGTAAATATAATTAATGCCGATAAAGTATAGAATTTGTGAATTTGACGAACTTCGAGCATTGTTTGGCGTTGTTTTATATAATTTCTAGCCTTTGTAGGAAATAAAGTCAGTTTGTGTTCTTGGTTTCGAAGAATAAAATGCAGTGTGAAGTCATTGTACGCATTATTAGAATAGCATTATGCCATGAACTATATGCCCACAGTATTACGTATGCCGGTAATGGATGGTTTTAGATGAATGTGTTAAAATCCTTAAACGTTCCCTCGTGCAAGCACAAACAAAGCTGTAAGCCTACCAATTTAGCTTGTTACAAACACTTGCTTAGTGAGATCCCATTTCGAGGTCTTGCCAGCCATTGTAGACATATATTAAATGAAACAGTCCATGCTGGGTGTAGAGCTACACTAGATGGAATGTTGAAAACGAAAAGTACTGACACATGCAGCCCATTCTTATTCTTCTGCCTGCTTTGTAGTGTGGATGGAGACTTGGAACATCAGGTGTACCTTTGTGGTGGTGGAGCCGGTGGGAAATTCTGCATTGTACGAGACAAACGCAGACCGGTTTTGCTACATTGTTCATCGTGTTGGGATTGCAAGGCCCTGTTAAGGAATAATATAGTATATTGCTGTTAAATGTAGTGTACTGTGTCAGTAGTAGCTCTGTTAGGTTGACCGAGACACACAGCACACAGATTGTTGAGGTGCGTGTAGTGAAATTCTTGAGATTTTTTTTTAACATATTCTTGTATAACCTGCAGGGAAGTCTAGGTGTCGGTAGCTGTATAATGCTATAGAGGGTGTTACGAACATGGCGCGAGTATGTGGGCTGTATTCGTATAGCGCAGTGTAGGACCCGTTCCAGGCTTTAGTGAATACAGGACAACGATAAGCTCTATAAAGGATGCGAAATGTGTTGATCAGCTAAGGAAATCTTGTTTCACGGATTCTGCTCCATGGAGTTAAAATTGGGAGACATGACGTCAGAGTTAAGTGTATCCTAACTTGGGGCGTTGCGGAAAGCTTCATGTCTGTTCGTATGGGACAACTCGCCTTCCAAAGGACGGATTTTCGTGAAGTTTTGTGTTGGAGATTGTACTAAAATCTTACAAAACAATGGACACTTTACACGAAGACAAGCTTAAATGCATGATGATAGTCATGTAATTACAGTAACCAACAAATGCACAGAAAACGACTAAAAGTCATGCATCACATGTAATATACCGCCATGTTTCAATGCCAGGGTGCCATCTTCACGGCATCCAAAGTAAAAAGTTTCGCAAGTACCAACACAACAATCGTGGTATTACATTAATAAAACGTTAAAATGTTGAAATTATAAAATTACGATTTTTTTGACTTACGAATTGACGTAAGATGAAGATGTGGGCAAGAGTCATATTTCCCTGAATCCTTCTTGGGTTGGAAAAAGCTTTAGGAAAGAGTTATAGAGAACATCAAAACTTATTTAATGCCAAATACATGTTTCTGAAAATCGTTCCATTTACGGGATTAATACAAGAAATACGGCAGAGAGATTACTACGATGTAGTTATTCGCAACTGGAAAATCGGCCACTGAATCCTCTGTCTTTTAAAGACGAGAGGATCGGGAGTCTTGGACCCTGTCTACGAACTGAACTCTCAGTGCCGATGTTTTCAAAGCCTGGTGTTGAACTCAAAACGCCCATATGAGCATTTGTATTCCTGGCAAGTACGGAAATGAACGTGTCTGCGAGTCGGAAGAGACCTTATCCAGCATCTTTAAATATGATGAGGGAAGACCTAATATTGAACTGCATTACATTGAGCTAAAGCGAATGGACAGTTACTCCCGGTAAACCGGAACAGTGGCGATTGTTGCACTGTCTGCCGTTTCGAATGTAGAGTGAGCCGTGTTGTAAGATAAAAGATGTTTCTGTACTGCAGTAGGAACTGCTATCTGCCGCAGAACTGGTCAGCTTCCTGTACTTCCTTCAAGCATCAGCTAAATGGCTAGACGGAGCCTGCCATGTTACTGCCAAGGTAACTGGGGAGAGAAGGTGGCAGGACCGAGTGTAACCTACGTGGGAGAAATTAAGAAAAATATATTTTGTTATTGCAGCCATGATTATTCATAACGTTTCTTTATGTTCGTCGTTGTATTACGGTATCTGGCATTTTTGACACATATGGTTATGTTATTGATTGTGTGAAGGTTGGTAAATAATTTTTGAAACACTGAGACTATGGTTACCAGGACTGCCGTACGGGGATACCGTGCAACACACAGGACATTCATTCCGTAGATGTGGCAAATGAATGTGTGACATGTCTACAGAGATGATTTAGGCAAAGCCTGGACACACAGATGCTATCGAAATAACCACACTGTTTGTTACTTATACACGGGAACTCTTGTAGACCAACACCTGGGCTCATCTGAAGGAACTGCGATTACTTTCACCCCGAAGAAGTTAGTTTTCAGGAAGCTTCGCTGCAGCCCACGTCACTTGAACCATGCACACTCAAATAGGAATGAGGCTCGTTTGGAAAACATCGTTAGGAAGTATTTGCTCTACAGTGGTGTTTGTAGCGAAAGGTGTTGGCTATGTTGCTTTGATCAATGGTGCATTCTCGTACAGTGGGGAAGGCGGCTGTTGTGTGTCACTTCTGTTGGCTGCCCACGTTTCAGCACAAGAATCTCCTCCGCGCAAAAGGGAGGGAAACAACTGAACTGGCCATTTTGCGTTGTTCGGTGACCGAACGTTGTAAACAGTCGAACACTTCCTACTAGGATACGATCATTGTAAACGACTGAGCACAGTTTCGGAGCCAGATATTTGTGGTACGCAGTTACTCCCTCTATATGCACGCAGTTACTCCCTCTATATGTAAGCGAAACAGTGATGCTTTCGTAAATAACTGTTGTCACAGTGTCGTTTGTGTGTGCTGCTGTGTAGAGCGTTTTGATAGCACGTCTGTGATAATTTAAATGTCTGCGTGAAGCACTCGTTAAGTCGAATCGTGTTATTGCAGGGTTTTCATTATATGACACTGCTTAAGCACCGAACTAGTCTGGGCCGGCACGTTTTTATAGGCGTGCTGGCAGCGTAATAGTTTAAGAAGTCCGCAGTACTTTGAAATCGCTGAAAGAAGGCCCGTGGATCTAATAATACAGAGAATGGAAAACGCGAGAGGAAGAATAAGAAGACAAAAGAGGAATGGGTGAAGACGAGAGTAAGAATGATGAAAGGGAGTGGTAGAATAAGAAGGAGAAAGGAGAAAATAGGAAGGAGAATTTGTAGAGGATGGAAGGAGGTTAGCAAATGTTGGAAAAGGAACAGGTCTTACCCATTTTGTGTGGAATTCGTACGGGACTGAGTGAAGAGAACAAATTTATCAGAGTGCAAAAAGCATGAGATCGTACGAATTGAACGCTGAATTCCGTTATCTTGCCTTCCTTTCCTTGTGATTCCACAGTGTTGCGAAAGTCTGCAGAAACCATTGTGTTTTAGGCATTCTTTACCAAGTTGAAAAGAATTCCTTATATGGAGATCATATCCTTCTGCCTGTCCGTCTGTGACCTAGTATCGTTGACTAAACCGTTGGCGGATTTTCATGAAATTATGCTTGGGAGTTCCCTACAAAGAGTTGTCGTACAGTACGGGTTTAGTGAAAATTTCCACTTGACCTTTATTTCTTGACCTTTTAGGGTGTAGTGCGGTATGGGACGTCAACACCTAATGCCATCGAGGAATGACGAGTTTAGTGAAAATTACTCCTGTACCTTAAAACCGCATGACATTTTGAAAGTAAAGAACGTCTTCGTGAAGTCTGTACCACGTCACAGGACACATTATATTATTATTATTATTATTCCAAAAGAATGGTAGATTGGTGTAGGCCGGGCTAAGGATGGAGCTTCATTGTTCTCTGTAAAGTGTCGCGTTCATTGTTTTCGGCGTCTGCCGTGTTTGAAGGTTGGAGTAGACTGTTACTATCGGAAAGCAGTAAGTGGCTCTTCAAATGTCATTGTTTCTAACTTTGTCGTCTTCGAGTGGATATATTTCTTAGTACTGGAGCCTGCCATTTTTATAGTACCTGTGCGTAGGAGTATGAATGAGTAAACCGCATGAGTTGGCATTTTTCTGTAGATCCTCATCTGCACTGGCAGCTGTGTTGGTTGGAGTGCATTTGAAGGAGGCGGGTAGACCGACTTTTGAAATAGTTAAAACAAGGCAGGCAATGTACGGAAAGCGTAACATTGAGGCGCTGTGGTGCAACCATTGTTGTAGTGGAAAAGCAATAAGTTTTACACATTCTGAGTGTGTATATGTAGCCTTAGGTATCCAGCATGCAATACGCATGCACTACGTTGCTATATGCGACATGTCCGGCTGTACGGTATTTTTCCACATCATTTCATAAACGGCACGATTTTCGAAAATTGTTATGGAACATAAAAAGTGTGTTTTGATTTTCTGCACAACTTTTATCTGAAACATTTCTCATTCTAAGAAGAATTTAGCAAGATGCTATCATAATTGGACATAGGTCTTCTTGTAAATTACCCGTAATTCTTGTCCGATTTTAATGAAAATTAAATTTTCTCGACAGATTTTCGAAAAATTCTCATATATCAAATTTCACGGAAATCAGTCCGGTGGGAACAGAGTTATGTCGGGCGGAGAGACGGACATGTGATGAAGCTAATAGCCTCTTTTCGCAATTTGCGAACGCGCCTAAAATGATAAAGTGATCAGTGGCAGAAATAACAGGAAATCTGTTGTAGTGTAGTGTAACTGAATGTAATCTGACCACTGAAGTGTATGTTTCGCGGTCTAGAGGTGAAAGAGGAAGACGATTTATTCCATGTTGGAAGTAGCCATGATGAAATGCAGTTTTCGTTAAGGAAAGCTTGCTGCCTTTCCGTTCGTAGTCGTTCCCTTTTCCTGCCTCAAATCGAAACGGCATATTTTGAAATACAGGTGATAGCAGAATAATTTTACTTGTTGTTTCAGGCTTCCTTTAAAGAGAAAAATTCAGATTTGGTTATGTTTGAGAATGTTCCGAGGAGAGTATACGGTTTCGGATTTAAAGTAGGGGAAGTGGGCGATGTAGGAGGCTTGAGAAAATGACGCAGACCGCAATGGAAAATGTCACATTTTCTACCCTTTGCCAGATTTTACGTAGACGAAATCAGCGAAGAATAGATGATGGGGCATTTAGCAAGGAATGGCAGAAAACACGAAGGAAAGAGTCTGCGTAGAATACGTAGGTATAAGTGGGAGGATGATACTAAACCAGTTATTAGAGTAGTAGGATGCGGCAGTGTGGAATGTGTTCAGCAGATTGAGGATGTGAACCGGTGGCGGGTTTTTGTAAACACAATAATAGGATTATAAAACAGGTGGGGAATTTCTTGACCACCCAAACGAATGTTAGCTTCTGAAGATTTAGGTCAGTTATGCCTGACAGGTGACCGCCTCTGTGGTCTAGTGGTCAGAGTTTCTGGCTACAGATACAGAGGTCCCGGGTTCGATCCCCGGCGCTACCAGATTTTCTGAGTAGTAGTGGGTCTGGAACGGGGTCCACTC
>Ga0123352_10022149_pt1 | contig 10130 bp, 8 predicted proteins | sample TergutLab28metaG_FD_89700 | JGI IMG/M metagenome (GOLD analysis project Ga0123352, IMG submission 89700) | Labiotermes labralis P1 segment gut microbial communities from Petit-Saut dam, French Guiana - Lab288 P1 | ecosystem: Host-associated > Arthropoda: Insects > Digestive system > Gut ...
AGCAAACAGCAAACAAAGGTCCACTCCGCACGTAGTAATGCAGGCCGGTAATCTTACGGTATGACAGCAGGATACTTCCGTATTCATGCAGAACAAGCTTTGTTATTTTCAAAGCATACGTACAGAATTGTAAATGATTAGACTGAGTGACATACTTTATATTATGGTTGTCAAATTTAGAAGAAGATGGGGTCATGGTATTACAGCACAACATTTGGCAGAAAACGGGAATAAAACTGCTCGCATAATCACGACCTACAGTACTCGACGTTCGACAAGCTCTATGGACGTTACTGAACTAAACACACAGTTTACGTAACGTACAAAGTCTGGAATCCCATATTTACACTCGTGTGTACAAGCTACGAAAAGTCGTTTGGAAAAGTTCCCCTATAAACAATTCTTCTAACATTTGTGTCATAAAATGAGCATTAACAGGCGTTATGTCGTTAATATTCAATTAGTGCACAAATACAAAGGCCTTATTATGAAGAAAGAAACTTATGAAATGTAAGCAAGTAAGAAGAATACTTCAGAAATAAAGAGCGAGACAACCAAGTATTTGTAACTAAGTAACGGTAAAGGTCTCCTCATAACGTGCCACACAGGCACAAAGGGGAAATATAGGTGCAACTCTACTCTTTCTTTAACCTCAGCGGTAAATTGTGGTGGGTTGTCAAGTTCACGTCACGGTCGTTTTACTCGGGGACTGAGCCGGTACCCATTATACAGCTAGCTGCATGGGCCTCGGGACAGGTCTGGACGGGTTGCGAGAAGACACAATTCCTTGTCCCCCACCGAGGTTCGAACCCCGTAGTGTCCAGCCGTCACACCGACTACGCTAAACCAGCCCCCCAAGTATTTTACCAATACTAGAATTACTAGGTTTACCAGTATAAGAATTTATCATATTTGCGGTGTAATTATTCTCCGTAGTTATATCAGGATTTTTCTCTCCATTCTGATCACATCTGACCCAATATTTAAATAGTTTTCTCGGCTTTCATCTCTTGACTAAACGTCTCAGTAATGTGTAATAAAGTTCATGCTTTCAAAGTTGTAATAACATACAAAATTTCAAGAATGTACTCCAAATGACAACAGTGTTTTATCGTGAAAGGTTTATGTTCTTTCATATTCTATAAAAAAACGCTTGGTTAAAGAAATGCTTCTGAAAAATTAACAGCACCCCGTTTCGTTCTACAGCTGGCATGAAATGGGCATATACGATCTTCCGGCTATGACAGACTACGTCCTGAACAGAACGGGCCAGGAAGTCCTGTACTACATTGGGTACTCCATGGGTGCTACAATGTTCTTTGTCTTCACTTCCACGAAACCGGAATACAACGAAAAGATTCGCCTAATGATTGCTTTGGCACCTTCCGCTTTCATGGCCAACTCAACAACTCCAATTAATAAATCAAATTTTTTCACCAAGGTATGACAGGGTATTCATGCACACTCTTCAGTCACTTGACTTCTGTCGCGCTTCAGCACAACCCTTATAACCAGATAAATATTCTGAGGTTCCTGGATGTGGTCTTGTATCACATTCCAGAAGAAATGAAGCTTCAGTAACATGGCTACGAAAAGCTTGAATCCCGTAGTTATATCCGAAGCAAGCGAAGTTTTATTTCGGTGATTTTGGATGGGTGGTGGTCTTGAGAGCCGCTGCGTAGGTAGTGTGTACGGTGCGGATGGTGCCGTGCACGACACCATCCGCACCGTACACACGACCTAGGCAGCGGCTCTCAAAACCACCACCCATCCAAAAACTCGGTGCAGAAAACCATATGCTGCAATTCAACATCTAATGCTCCTGATGATGGGAGTATGTACCCGAAACATGTCGAGCTAAGAATACATCAATAAAATTGCCTAGTTGCATCAAGTTGGCATTTCACTTTATTTCATTGAATTGTGTTTATTTTCATTCGGCCTCTTACTATTCATGATGTAGATGTGTAAGATATGCATTTGTCTCACTTTTATTACGGCTTCAGCAGTCGCATGCAGTACATAAAGCTTGCAACTTGAAACATATGCTTACTGTACAGATTACAAACTAATTATGTTGAGCTGTTCGTCTGTGACACGTGGCGTAACCGCTCTCAACTTTGCACAGTCAAATGGAAGCAAATACGTTAGTTTCTCTTGAGAACAGGTCCGGACATTTTGGCTACCGTTACAGTTACACGCAGCTTCGTTACAGTAAGTCTGTTGAAGCGTTCTGACAATGTCCGCATGTGGATTTTTGTACATCGTCTGCATTGAAAAAGGAAACAACTTTCCAGCAATCCAGCGCATGACAAAGAACTCTGTCTGGAGCGCATAACTGAGTAACTGACTCCCCCACCCTTTCACGCGAGAAAGTGAACAGATCCAGATTTAGCAACATGTCGTCCTTTCTGAATGCGAGGCTATGGGCAACCATGATAAGTCGGTCCCTCTCGCCACGGCATGGCGCGTCTTCAAGTTGCGGATGGACGAACGACCTCAAAAACAGTGGGTATCTGCAAATATATTGAATAAACAGTCGCGAACACCCGACAAGGGGTGGTCCTCCAGCTTGGTGATAGGGCGAGGTGCTAACAACTCCTCACCATAAAAACTGGCCTTGTTACGAAACGGGTACCTGTGCCTATGGCCTGGTCTGATCCTTTGGTAAGACCTAGGCAATGGAAAAGGGACACGAGACTTGGTACGTGGAATGTAATGAGCCTGCATAGTTCAGGGTCACTTACGACTGTGGTCAGGGAATTAGGGAAGTATAAATTAGATTTAGTGGGTGTACAGGAAGTTAAGTGGGAAAAGGGGGGCACTGTAAGAGCAGGGGATCAAATTTTTTCCATGGAAAAGGAAACGAAAATCAATTGGGAACATAATTCTTCATACACCACAGAATAATATCAACAGTTAAGAGGGCAGAGTTTGTTAGAGATATGATGTCACATATAGTTCTGAGAGGTCCCTGGTGTAATATCATTGTTTTGAATGTGCACACACCAAGTGAGGAGAAAAGTGATGATTCCAAAAACAGTTCTGGTGAGGAATTAGATCAAGTTTCCCAACATATTCTTTAGTACCATATAAAAATTCTGTTAGGAGATTTTAATGTAAAACTAGGGAGAGAGGATATTTTCAAACTGATAAATGGGAATGTGAGTCTACATCAGGACAGTCATGATAATGGTGTTAGAAGAGTAAACTTTACCACATCAAAAAATTTAGTTGTTAAGAGCTCAATGTTCCCACACCAAAACATTCATAAACACAGCTGGACCTTGCCTGACGGGAAGACTCACAACCAGACTGACCACATATTGATAGATAGGAGATGGCATTCGAGTATACCAAATGTATGATCTTTCAGTGGAGCTGACTCTGATATTGATCACAATGTGGTGGCTGCAAGAGTTGGGGAAACATTGACAGTAAGTAAACAAGTAGCACAGACAATTGACGTGGACAGACAATCCCAGGAATATCAGTGAGCTGGAGGTTAGGAAACAGTTTCAGATTAAAATCTCAAATAAGTTTGTAAGCTTTTGAGAACTGAAACAATGTCTAGGACGTATATAGGGCTTTGGAAAATATTAAAGAGAATATCAAAATCTCAGCTCAAGAGATTCCAGGTATGTACAACTTGAGTCAGCCTAAACCATGGTTTAATGAAGAATGTTTATGATTTTTAGATCAAACGCAGCAGACTTAAATAAAATGCAGTGGTTACAGGAACCAAACCAAGGGCAGTGTAGATATTCTATACAATGTATGATGTGAAGCTAGTAGACATTTCAGTAACAAAAAGAAGGAATATCTGAAAGCTAAAATTAATGAACTTGAAACAAACTGTAAGACCAATAATATCAGAGATTTGTTTAGAGGCATCAGTGTCTTTAAGAAGGGTTACCAGCCTAGAACTAGTACAGTAAAGGACAAGAAGTGTGGCTTGGTTACAGACTCCCACAGTATTTTGGCTAAGTGGAGGAACCCTTGCTGTCAGCTGTTTAATGTTCGTTGGGTACGATAGTAGGCAGACAGAAATACAAACAGCAGAGCCACTAGTGCCTAAGCCCATTGCCTTCGTGACTGAGATGGCTATTGAAAAGCTAAATAGAAATATATCACCAGGGACTGATCAAATTCCAGCAGAACTGATTAAAGCAGGGGGTAGGTCAATTCACTCTGAGATCCATTAATTTATTAATTCTGTTTTGAATAAGAAGGAATTGCCTGAGGAGTGGATGGAATCAATCATTGTACCCACTTATCAGTAGACAAATAAAACAGATTTTAGTATTATACAGGTGTGTCACTTTGTCAACTATGTACAAAATTTTATCCAGCATCCAGCTGTCAAAGTTAACTCGAAATGCAGAGGAAATTATTGGGGATCATCAATGTGGATTTTGATGCAACAGATCAACTACTGACCATATATTCTGCATTCATTAAATACTTAAGAAAAAATGGGAATAAAATGAGGCAGTGCATCAGCTATTTACAGACTTCAAGAAAGCTTAGGAAGGAGGTCTTGTATGATATTCAGACTGAGTTTGGTATCCCCACGAAACTGGTAACATTGGTAAAACTGTGTCTGATGAAACTTATAGCAGAGTCTGGGTAGCCAAAAATTGCCTGACATTTTTCCTACTAAGAATGGTTTGAAACAAGGTGAGGCTTTATGACCATCGCTTTTCAACTTTGCTTAAGAGCATGCCATTAGGAGGGTTCAGGTAAACCAGGATGGCTTGAAACTACATGGTACACGTCACCTTCAGGTTCATGCTGTTGATGAGGAAGTATACATACTACAAAGAAAAACACAGATGATTTGGTAGTTACTTGCAAGGAAATTGGGCTAGAAGCAAATGCTGATAAATCAAAGTACATGTCCATGTATCGAGATCAGAATGCAGGACGAAGTCACAATATGAAGACTGATAATATTTCCTTTGAAAGGGTGGAACAGTTCAAACATTTAGGAACAAACTTAACACAACAATATTCTATTCAGGAAGAAATTAAGAGCAGATTGAACCCAGGGAATGCTTGCTATCATTTGATGCAGAAACTTGTGTTCCAGTTTGCTATCTAAAAATATAAAGATTAAGATATACAAAACTATAAGTTTTGTCTCTTGTTTTGTATTGGTACAAGACTTGGTCATTCACACTGAGGGAGGAATGTAGACTGAGGGTGTTTGAGAAAAGAGTGTCGAGAAGAATATTGGGCCTAGGGACAATGAGGTAACAGGCAGTTAAAAAAAATCATAATGAAGCTTAATGATCTGTACTCCTCACCAAATATTATTCAGGTGATCAATAGAGCAGGATGAGATGGATGGAACATGTATGGGAGAGGAGAGGCGCATACAGGGTTTTGGTGGGGAAACCTGAGGGAAAGTGCCCACTCGGAAGACCCAGGCGTAGATGGGAGGATAATATTAAGATGGATCTTCAGGAAGTGGAATGTGGGGGTATGGACTGGATCGAGCTGTCTCAGGATGGGGACAGGTGGCGGGCTCAGTAAAGGCAGTAATGAACCTTCGGGTTCCATTGAATGCCAGGAATTTTTTTACTACTTGAGAACCGGTTAGTTTCTCCAGAAGGACTCTGCCCCATGGAGTATGTAAGACGATGGACATGTCCACCAACAGTGCTAACCCTATTCTTATCCGCATGCCAGGCAGACCAGTTTTTAGGGCAGGTACAACTTTTTCCTGCATGATATAAAATACTCACTGCTTTCCACTAGTTCTCTATTCGACGTCGTAGATAACGGTTACTAACATTCCTTGCTCACGCGCCTCTTACGCTACTATTCACACTCAAATTTCACTGCGGCCATTCCTGCCGTTACTGCCATCTTACGATTTCTCATACAAATTACTTTTGACCATGGGGAAGTAGTTCAACCACTTCCCCACTACGCGTCGCTAGCGACCGTTTGTTTCTCCTCAAGTGACATCTCATGCAGCAAATCATTGCAGCGTTTTGGATCGCGCAGCTGCAGTACGGACCAGACCAAAAATATACTGTTCGACTGTTTCTGAATAAAATTACAGATTCATAGAACGAATTATCACTACGCCAAGTCAAAGTTAGAAAAAGTATTTAAAAGCTGAAAGTAAGAAAACTGTAAATTTTATGTCTGTCCGTTTTCGCACCGTCCTCAATATTACGATGTTTAAATCAGTGAACGATGTTTTTTTTAATTTTAATTATCAACATTGTTAGGACTGGGATTAAAGGCTTGTTGCCAGTTCAGTGTACAGTGATTCATTTCCTTTTTATTTGCGATAAGGCACTTGCCAGTAACCTCTCCTCCAACACTGACAATCGGCCTCTTCTTTAACTAGACGGTTACGATAGTATCTGAAGGTGTGTGATATCAGTCTTATGCTCAGTTCTTTTTCACTTTTTATTCGCGATCATATTGCTTATTACTCAATTCCATATAAATGCTTTATTGTCGAAAGAAATTAATGGAGAACTCAGGGGACGCATGTGTATATCACATCTTCTTGATACTTGCGACACTGGAGGTTTTGCGATGTTCATAGAGCAATTATACGAGCCTACAAACTGATAATAAATTGCGTAGTGTGACATGTCATGACCACAATTTATATTCACACTCTTACATGTGTACATGCACTGTCATAAAGTCTCTTTACAGTAAATGCATTGGCTAAAGACATACACTACATGCTTAATATGTAATGTCCTGCTTTCTGACATATAGCTAAAGTATGTATGTTTATTGTGCATATGTCTATTTGAACATTAATGCTTACGAATATATTAGCTTTCTGTGTCTATAAATTCTTACTGCAAACTTAAAAAAATAAAGAAAATGTTAACTGCATCTGGTGACATCCAAGGATCTCAGAACACTGAGCACAGGCCAGCAGAACATAAACTTCTTGAAGGCAAATGTGTAGTTTGGTAGGTAATATATTACGTATTGCCACATCCAATAACATCAAGAAATTTAACTGCACGCAACAATTTTCAAACTAACTGCTGTAGAGTGTTGAAACGAAATTTAATGAATATTAGATGCGAAGAATATCTTGTACTCCGGCAGTAGGCAGAATTCCGCCTTTTGCTCATTTTTATACATTTCATTCAATATTTCTGATCATAACAATTTTACCTGTAATTTCAACTGCTTTATATTTATATTCAATAAAAAAGTTGCCTTCAAATAAACATAATCGTCAGTAGTGCATTAATCGATTACACATCAGTACTCAGAATGGTGTTTTGACCGTTACCACCTCTAAAGTTAATAGTATTTTACTCAAGAATTGTATTTTTTTAGTGTTTACATAATAATAATGTGCATCATGGAAAATGTTAATTTTCAAACAATAATTTAAGATTGTGGTAGATTTTTTTATAACATAAGTGTCTTTCTTGATCACAAAACTTTGTGTTCCATTTCTTGAGCTTAGTCCTGCAATTCTTTCAGTCCATTTTGCAGATTCTTAGTTCAATGAAAATAAAAGCGTTCTTGGCCAGAAGCAGACTGGTTGACTTCTTAGCAAATAAAGTGTGCTCACCTAAGTATGCCAGCAAAGTCTGCAGTCACATTCTCTTCCTGTTGTGTGGATACGATGTCAAGCAGCTAAACGAGGCAAGTTAACGTTCTTATTGGCACACAAAGTAAGAGATGTTTATAAACATAGCAATTTCTACGTTACTTTTCAATAGAATTATTTAATTAAAACGTTATAAAACAGAAAATATACTTTTAGCATGCTACGTATTTCAGATGAGAAGTCTGTCAAGGGGAGAAAAGGGCAAGATTCGTAAAGGGCTTAATACAAGTTCATCCTACCACTGATAATATGTCAATTAGAACAATCCACCATCAAAATATCACAGGTTGTGCTCTCTTGTAGATATTACTTACACGCTATCCTGAATTATGAAATCCTGTAATCTATACCTTGTATATACGTACTCAAAAAATTAATTATTTAGTTCATTAATATCTTCAAACCTTTCTCTCTAAATATTTCATTGCATGAGAAACGATTTAAAAATATTGTTAACGTTGACAGCCTAAACTATAAGGTATGATTTGTGATTGATATGTTGAAATATCTGGAAAACCTTCTTAAATTTATTTACCAGTTCAGTGATTCCAAATATTTGCGTAACAAACGTCCTGAAAAACGTTAGATTTTCGCCATATATGTTAAACAGACGTATATAATCTAATGAAGAATTAAATATGCCTACATTTCACAAGGAAATGGAAAAAGTCGTATGAATGTTTGATTGTCTTTCTCAGCGTTACTGTACCACATCCTTCACATATATGAAGACTTGCACAGTGATAAGATATTTCTGTATGTATTATTTCAGTCTCTACTGCCCGTCATTTTCTCTCATTTACCGGCCGGAACTTCGTGGAAATCATTCTTGCACTACTTTCAAGAAATGATTGCGGGTAAGTATATTTTAGGCCCCAGAAAATCTTTCCAAACCCCAGAAGGTACCAGTACTGTCGAAGATTCGAGCCTTATGGGATGTTTTGTTTTGGGTAAATATTTCCCAATGTTTCGAAAGTCGCAGAACTTTAAATTTTCCTCTCAAAATTCCATTTAATAAGAGCTGCATTTTCAAGATTAGGGTTTGGTAGTGACTTACCAAACCCCCAAATTGGAGGACAGCCCTTTGTCGATTATCCAAAAATTCGTATTCAGTATTCAGTCATAAGACGAGAAGTGTAGTTGCAGACCTCGGCTTAGACCATCTATAGACCATCTATCGCCAAATATTAGGCAATACAATATAATACACTGGGAAGGAAACGGCCTTAGCTAACGTAAGGACATCATGTCATATTCTCTCTAGAGGGACCTCCGTTAGGATAAGTTAGAGCAAAGGAAACAAATTTTCCATAGAGGTATAGGATATTTTGCGAAACAACAAGTTACAAATCTTATGCGTATTGGACCGTGCATCATCTTGATATTTGAATAAAGGTTGACCAACTAGATGACACTTGCTTTATTATCTACTGCTCAACATGTTTCAGACGTTAATACGTCCAACTTCAGGAGCTTGCGACTAATTGTTGCGTTGTGTAGGCTGTAATGATAGGGGTTTTGTGTGTTAATTTATTTGTCTAGTGGTAAGTGCTATACCTATATTATGTGTCGTGTGTGGTTCTGAGTGAGTGTGTTCCTGCAAGCCTATGGTGTCCTGTAGTTCTTGTACATGTTTGTGTGTGGTATGTTTTGGTGTTTTATGCATCTGTATTGATGACTATATGCAACAATTAGTCGCAAGCTCCTGAAGATGGACGTATTAACGTCTGAAACATGTTGAGCAATAGATAATAAAGCAAGTGTCATCTAGTTGGTCAACCTTTATTCAAATAACAAGTTACAAATTTGTGTGAAATAATTGTCACCGACAAACAATTTCCAGAACTAAAATTCATTAGCTTAAATTAAAGAATTAAAATAAAATGTTGTCTAAGTTGCAATTTTGTTCACAGTGTCTGATAGTTTAAAAACATTCTTAGATTCTCACCAATAATTACTTGTGTGCTTACTCTATTCACATAAAGTTAGCAAAAATTCTGACGACTGCATTACTTTCTCAAGCAGTACTTTGTGCAAGATCTGCAAGGCATGGGCATGCGTAATATGGTAACTTCTTAGTAACATTTGCATTACAGTTCAGTTTAAATATTTTTTCTTTTAAATTCGTGAAAAAATTAGCCACGCCTCAACATCACCGTTCGTCAGACTTGTGTTGTTTTGCAGCTCCCGGCAAGTTTCGACACTATGACTATGGCAATTTGAACATGGCTAAGTACAACCAACGGACACCGCCCGAATATAATCTGAAGGCAGTCACCACCCCAGTCAATATTTTCTATGGAAAAAATGACCCTTTTTCTGATCCCGCGGTAAGCATTTCTTGAAATAAAATTGAGATAATTAAATACATTCATGTCTCGCTTTTCGCAGGGGTTCATGTCCAAGAACCGCCTACCCCCCTCCCCCCCCCCCCCCCCCCACACCCCACACCTCTACTCCCACCCACCAACACCACCCACACACAATTTTACAAAGACACTTTTTTCTTATAACA
>Ga0123352_10022151_pt1 | contig 10130 bp, 8 predicted proteins | sample TergutLab28metaG_FD_89700 | JGI IMG/M metagenome (GOLD analysis project Ga0123352, IMG submission 89700) | Labiotermes labralis P1 segment gut microbial communities from Petit-Saut dam, French Guiana - Lab288 P1 | ecosystem: Host-associated > Arthropoda: Insects > Digestive system > Gut ...
AATCAAATTCGGCCCTATGTAAATCGAATAATAAGGGCGTTATCTATTACTGTAGAAAGTAACAAAACACAATCTAACTGACAGTGATGCCGCGCTAGGCTTTTTACTGCGAAAACAAGGGTTCAATACCAGGCCAATCTATGTGTGACTTGGGGGGGGGGGGGGAGGGTGAGGGGAAAACAGTGAGACAGGTTTTTCTGATAGTATTTATGTCTTCCATTTTAAGTATCATTCCACGGATGTTGAATGTTGCAGGCATCTGCCATCGAGACTATATAATCTTAGCATTTGTCAGCGTCATTATATAAAATGCCAGTGTCTCTGTCTGATCTGTATCACGCAAGAATCCTGCACGTTAGAAACGTCAGTTTATAAACTGAAATGGGCCGTAACTTATTTCCGGAAGAGGTCAGATGGTTAGAGGATAACTTTATTCCACTGCATTAAGCAATTTCATGCAACTATACATACTCATTGATTACATGAATACATTTATATCTACATTTTAATTCGTATTGGCCACGTTGCTAATTTTTGGCTATCTGGGAATTATTTCAAGAAAAAATATTACTTGGTTTATGGGCTTTTTCCATAGTCTGGTGTTTAAAAAAAACTGTTTCGGAAAATAGGTCTGGTTTTGTTCTCACTTGAAAGCAGGGGCTCACATAACAGTTGGGTCCTAAGGTAATAAATATTGCCTGTTTCTGGATACCTGGTAATTATACGTACCGCAGTACTGGTAACGTTGAATAGCTGTCCCTGTCGAACCAAACTGAGTAGGTGCCCACGTTTGCCCTTGATCATGAAAACGTTCTGTTTCCGAAATATTATTTTCTTTCGACATTATGTATTCTTTCGTAAACACCAAACAATCGCTAAAGTCCGGAAACCACAAAATCCAAAATGCTATATACTTGCATCATTTTCCCCTTCACGCCAGCTTTAATAAAAATTGGCTATTTGACTTAACGTTAACATATAAATTGGCAAACACTGCCTTTCTGGCCTCTAAGAGATCTGAATCAGTTAAGTAAGCACGAACAAAGTCGTCAGGATATTAATATCGTCTATCAAATGCCATGTATTGACCAATCCATTTATTAGTTTCTGAATACTTCTTTTATTATGCCGCTGAATGTATTAGTACAGTTTTTCAGTTAATAATTCATGTGATGTTTGAGAGACTTATTGTTCTTACGTTAGTATGTAAGACAAACGCACAATGCTAGATAATCTAGTAACAAATTGCGTGCTATAAACAATACTGGCTTTGAGTAGTAGAAAGTCGAATACAAAAAGAAAACGTACATAATACCGAAGTCTGTGAGCAACATTTTAAAAGCCGGCATTGCCATTAAAAAGGGAACAAAACCTGTCTGTTTTACACACACACACACATACGTTCTTTTCTACTTTCGTCTATGTGTTTATTTTATTTATTTTCCTAATGGCAGGTACATTAATTATTTATCATCGACCTAAACGACAAAATAAAATATTAAAATTGCACTATAATTACTATAAGCACTATAAACAACATTCAAGCTAAATATGAAAGTCCTAGTAGTAAGGAGTAGTCACAAAAATAGTAATAGAAAGGAAGCGAAGTCAGTTTTCCATCATTTTTGTCGTGGCCTCCCAGTATCGCTCACACTCTGTCCTATTAAATAATGCGGTACATTATCCTAAATGGTTTCTGTCCATGGGAATGCGGAGGCTGCATAACATGCAGTAGGGTTCGGGACGGATTCCAGTGCGGTGAAAGTGTGTACCCGGACAATCATGCCCAACGCTAAATCGAAATTCTGCAACAGCCTTTCTTCTTGGTCAGTCTGGTATTTTGGTTATTTCTTGCTTCCATGGTTTTTGGAGTAACTTTGTCTCCAGTTCATGTCTGTATACACTTTGAAACACCTGTTTTAAATGTAGTTTGATAGAATGGTAAGATGTTTCTCTAATATGTGTTTGTGTAATTTTGGCACCGTTTTTAGCCAGCATCGGCATGTTCATTCCCTGCGATTTGCCAGTGTCCTGATATCCACTGAAGTGCAAGTTGTTTATGTTTTGCCTTAAGTTGTCGTATTAGGGCCTGGCAGTCTCCGGCTTCTGTTGATCCCGCAGATAGTATTGCAGCCTTTGAGTCAGAAAAGATAACAGCTCTTTCAAATTTGTTCTGATGTAGGTTCAGAAGACGTATTGCAGTGCGTATGTCTTCAATTTCTCCATCAAAGGCAGTCGAATGTTGTCCCAATGGCATATAGCAGGAGAAAAGTTCACAGTAAATGCTAGCACCAGCATTTACGTATCCGTCCATTTGAGAGACACCTGTGAAAATGTGCAGCCACTTGTCTGGAGGGGACCTGGTGTTCATTGTTTCCAAAGCCAGGTGCCTAAGCGTGTCTGTTCCTCTTTCTCCCTTTACTATATTTTGTTGCAGGTGTAGGTAGCATTCAACTTGTTCGACGTCGACTGGGTTTCGCCGTTGATGCAATGTTTGGGGCTTGCTTTTGATCTCAAGTTTTGTCTTTATTTCTGTTACCTTCTCTATAAATCCATTCTGCGTCTTTAAATTTCTCAGCTTGTTTTCGTATGTTTTCCAGTATTAGTCTCCTGGGATTCTGGGCAACTTCTCGTGTAGTAGCACTGCCTTTTCTTTTATTAATTCCTGTATTGTTTTATTGCCCGTTATGAAAGTCATCGCATCAATGGGAGTTGTTTTCACTGCACCAGTTATCAGTCTTAAGGCCTGGTTCTGAGCATGCTCCAGCACTGTAAGTGTATATGGTTGAGCAGTGACCAGGGATTAACAGCTATATGTTATTACAGGGAGAATGTATTTTTGGTACGTAAGGTTTTAGGTTGACCGGACACATCCTCATTTACTTCCTGCTAGACGTTTCAGAACGTCTGTGCGCTTGGAGACTCGCGAGGCAATTTTATCTACGTTGTTTTTCCAGTTTAGCTTGTTGTCGAAGATCAAAGGTGCAAAGTAGATCCACCTCCAAGTGGTGCACCCTGGGCAACGTTCTTTACGGCTAAGTGATCTACAACCCTGGCATAGCGACCTAACTAACTTTCGTCTATGTGTCTCTCGTGCACCTAAAGTGAAAGCATATGGGATGATCACGTCCGTCCTTATGTCCGTATTTTTCGAAAATATTGAACTAATTTTACTACACGTTTGATATTATTCGTCGACAATTTTATTCTTTCTGGCAAGTTCATTGTTTTTGTTTACCTTTACAATATATGTATTCTTATATACTTCTATTTTCTAGAGAAACATGTCCTATTAGGATCCTCTGTTTTGTGTTTGCTGTTTTATTTTGCTCTTTCCATACTCTTGCTTTGTTTTTCATTTCATCTGATAATTGATCTTCTATTAATACTATTTATATTTTTCGGGTTCTGTATTGTTCCATCAAATCAGAGGTCTTCCACAGATTAATTAAAGTACAGTATTGTGAGAGCCTTGTTATAAGGTATATAAGGTACATCCAAAATAATCCAGCAAACGTTAAAGCTTAAGTCATCGTTAAGTATTCTTGTGGAAAGTGTAAATTTATCTAAGATTGTAGGTCGTGAAAAAAAATAATTTAAGAACGACTGGTGTAGGAGAATCTTAGCTTCTAATGTTCGTTGTGCTAATCCCGTTTTATCAGATACTAATCACTGCTGTCCTGCCGACCAATGAACTGTTAAATGAGGCTCCTGCACTCTTAGTTTCACAGTTATAGCTACAATAGATAACTTTCACAGAACTTACTTTGAAATTCTTTAAGTGCGGATGTCATCTTCAGTAGAAAAAACGATCAAAATTCGGATCTCGCTGTCAAGAGGGCACCATATCTTCATTAATCTCCATCACAAATATCAGCGAATTAATGACATTTAGGTCTATTTTAGAGGGTAACTTTTGTGTAAAGGAAAACTTCCTCTCTTTCCACATCTGAGTACTAGCTACCAAACCATATACCAAGAATTATTGCTCCTTGACCACGTGACTGTAAGTGAATACCTCTGTTCATGCAATATTGAGTTACCGTTAGAGTAGACGCCTTGGCAATCGTGCCTATTCAGCGAAAAGAACGTCCTGCTTTTTACGCTACATAAAGTTGTCCAGTCTATCAGTGAGGCAGATAATCTGTCATTTACAGTGAAGATTTCTTGAGGTAGCACCAATGAGAGTGTGGAAATAATGTCCACATATTCGGAGCTGTCTCAATCACCACAAGATTTGTTATGGGTGACGGAACTGTCCACGGTTGACGTAACCCACTTGTAGGGGAATTTACTCGCCGCACGTCCAACATCTGAACCCCGGTGGCAAAATGAAACAAAATTAAGCAACAAGGAAAAAGTGTGACTGGCCTCCGGACACTGCCCATTATAAATAAAAAAAAATACACGTCGTCAGTCGTCACTTCAATTCGTGAAGGTGGAGACATTTGGAAATATGATTACTAACTTCATTTTCAGGTGGTTGATAACCCAAGAAAACTCCATTGTGTGCAGTCGTCGCGAAAGCTTCAAATCTTATGCAGCGTGTCTTTCGTTTCTTTCATCCAATCAAACGCGCAGGAAGGCATATACTTACATAGTCAAGCAGCTGGTAAAACTGGCAGATGATTCTGCTCAGGGCTGTATGTAATAAGATGGAACGAGACACACTGACAAAGAAGGCTATGCTTTAGCCCCTGGACGACATTCAATGAAGAGAAGTCACTGGCATGCCACACAGTCAGCAAGTTACGGTTTTGAAACTGCAATAGGATGCGCAGTTGCCGCCCTCTAAGTACAACTGTAATTACTGTTGCCACTTTCTCTTCTAGTCCTACATGAACTCCACTGTCAGGAAACAAGAACAAGTAAGGAACTTGTCATGGTGAGTGTATATTATTTTGTTGCAGAAGAAATGAAGGGTTATTGTAGGTCTGGATTGTATGCAGCCGGCAATCTCTTCGATTCTCGGGCTAGTTATCAGCTAGTCTGCATTAATTCCTCAGAGCCCCCAGAATAATACTGGGGGTACAACCTAAAATAGGCAATGATATCCTTATTTCATTCCTGTAATAAACCCAACAAGATGCACTAATTTCTCAAATTTATTTCTGGAATAAAACTCTACATGTTTCGGACAGTTCCTCTGTCCATCATCAGGAGTTTTTCACCGTACAGCTTGCGAGCAGGATCAGGACGGAACGTCCTGATCCTGCTCGCAAGCTGTACGGTGAAAAACTCCTGATGATGGACAGAGGAACTGTCCGAAACATGTAGAGTTTTATTCCAGAAATTAATTTGAGAAATTGGTGCATCTAGTAGGTTTTGTTATAAGAATATATCACGATGCACGATCATCTTAACGTCAAATCCTGATTTCAGTTTCGTACATATTAACCATGATTTTGTGGACAAGGAGGCGGAGGAGGATGGTTGGTTTGAAGAGCTTACCTCACCCAAGATCCCAAGCTGACATACAGTGGCTTACTTTGCGAGCGCACGTTCAAGCGAAAGAATGAAGCGTTAACGAAATTTATTTGAGCAAATCCACATCCCGTAAATTCGCTACTTAGCTGCCCTTTCTAGAAGACCCACTGTTCTTCCCGAACGAAAGCTTTCAGCCCCCCAATTTTCTACTTGGCCCAGTGGCGTGGCGAGTAATAACAATAACAATAACAATAACAATAACAATGGCCGTCCCTGACAGAAATTATTAAATTTAAAAAAATTGCATTTTTTCTTAACTTCTTTATTTAGCTCAGGAATTTAAAATTTGTTGAGTGCAGTAAGTCAGAATTTATTTTTATTGTAATATTCATTTTGCGCCTATTTTGCTGCCCCTTAGAATCTGCCGCCCGGGCCGGCGGCACCCTTTCCACCTTTACCCCGTCACACCTTGAACCTGCCAACTAAAAAGGCCGGAATCTGTGCAGTTATGATTATGAAGAAGATCCATTTTCATAGTTACTTGCAATTCATCATTACGCTGCAATCTAACACGTGTTCTTAGTTACAGGTGCAGCGCATACATTTACGCGTATTAAAGACATGCAACTGGATAAAGTTTGTGTTTTTGTATGTAAAAGTAGGTAGCAATTTTCGTGCATGTCGACAAGTGAAGAAAATTTGGGCGATTCGGTCTGACGCGTTACAGCACAAATGTCCTTCACATTAAGGTTATTTTGCGTTGAAAAACTTTTTCCTTTAGTAAACAACTTTCGTAGACGTTCAGAATCAGTTCTTCTGCCTGATAACATTTGACATGTGAAAGTGTTCCGAGAGTATGAACCTTCTACAATTCCTTTATTGTCTCTCACACAACTTTCATCGCTCATTTTAAATACTTGTGCTATATGTTTAGAGTAAAATAATTGTTTATAGTCTTATAGCGTGAAGTCGGTGACATGAAAGCAGTTGTTTACGTCATTCTGAGAGTCACGTGACTTCATGATTTTTAAACCTGCTCGTTTATTTACAGCACTACTTAAGTCAGTGATTTCGATTCCTTTACTTTACTGTGTGTGGGCTGGGTAGCTCAGTCGGTATAGCGACTGACTACGGGCTGGACGGTCCGGGATCGAATCCCGGTGGGGACGAGATTTTCCGCCCGTCCGGACCAGCCCTGAGGTTCACCCAGCCTCCTGTAAAATGGGTACCAGGTTTTTCCCGGGGGTACAGTGTGGCCGGGGCGTGCTGCTGACCACTCATCCCCTTCTAGTGCTGCGGTCATGGAAGAGTAGAGCTATACCTCTACCCACCCTCTGAACCACACCGGGCCTGTAAGAGGAAAACCTTACCTTTTACTTTACCGTGTTGTATTAATTCTTAGGTTTTGCAGAGTCGAGTGACAAATGGAAAAGGTGTAGGAGGAAGCAATGGTGACCTTTATTAAGGTGAAGATGTTGCGCGTATCTGTAGGTAACGGGAAAAGTCTTGAACTCAGACAGAAACCTGAACCAGTCACTCTATTAATCCGAATCAGAGAAGTTACAGCCGCCGCATTAATCCGTTTGGTAGTTACATTATTGTCTTCTGCTATCCGCCTTTACGACCACTTAGCGGATATTGATACTCATCCTTTAAGGTGGTTGGAGCTTCAGAAAACCGCATAAATATTGATCTTACGGAAGGAAGCCCGTGGTACCTGGTGCAAGGCGTTCTTCTGCACCAGGTGGTACGATGCATACGAGCGGCCACAAGGCAGTCACTTTCGCGTCTGAGGCAAAATAACCCAACCGACTGGATAGGAGTGTGGTGGAACTCGGGGTCATGTCTGGGTATGGTCACGAAGCAAAGAAGTGCTTTAAATACGAAAGAGAATTAAATCTAAATGCTATGACCGGTTATCCAGTTGCAGTTCCGCTTGTGTCATTTCGAAGCCATGTATACCCCATTTACAAGCCCGGTAACATGAGCTCAGAATTTTTGAAAAATGTGTCTCTTTTCCTTATATTGTTCGAAAACCCAAATGTACGAGTTCCTTTCCTTGCTTTTCTTTAAAAAAAAACTTCTTGGTATTGTACTCATGTAATGCCTAGTGGTAACTGTATGCACCACTTGCTGTAACTGTAAGAAATTCTGCATTTGGCCAAATACACTGTATGTGAGTGATTCGTATAATTTTTGCAACAATTCTTAATTATGTTCTTAAACAGCACAAACTAGTTGGTCTCTGTAGTGGATGAGAACCCTGTTCTCTGTGAAGCAGAAACTGAACTTTATGCGTAATTTGAAAGAAATCATCTGAATTAGAACTGACATTTTTATCCTACGTCCTGGTGACGAGAGATAAATGTAATTAATTAATCTTCTCTGTGTTTACACATTGATGAAACTTCTTACTAGAGTCTAGAAATGCAATGCTTTTCTTGTAGTAGTGATGCATTATAACATCAGCGACATCATTCGGAAGATGTCAGCTCTTATTTGTACGAAAGAGAAAATGTGTCATGTTGTGAGTAAAGTTGTGCTGTGTTGTGGTGTGAGTAAAGTTGTTTGCAAGCACAAAAATTACTCAACTTTCAAAGAAAGTTGATAATTTAATTAGAATTGTGCAGAACAAAATTAAACATGTAGGTACTAGAGCTCTGCTATGTGTAGCCATGTCTAGTAAGGGACAGTTAGGGATGATAATGCATTGTTACCCTGTGCTGAGCAGAGGTGCAGTGCGAATGAGTGCTGAGTATTATATATTTCAAAATGACTTACCGTTCAATACGCATCGTTTCCAAAAAGACCCTTCTAGTTTTACTGGGCCTCTAAATTTTTCCGAGATAGCTCAGTCGGTATAGCAGTTAGGTTACAGGCCGGATGAAGGTGGAATCATAGTTTGATTCCTGGCAGGGGAAAAATTTTGTCTTCTAAAAATTTCCAGACATGCTCCAGAAACCAACTGTCTTGGTGTCAAATAGGTAACGGGAGGTCTTACTCCAAGAGGTAATCGACCGGGGCGTGTAGCTAAACTCTGTTCTCCATCTAGTGCTAAGATGGAGCAGAGATACACCTCTGCTCCCCCATGTGCCTTCACGGCTTCCACAGGGAGTATGTTTTGTAACCTTCGCCTTATAGTTTTGAAATATTTAAATTTTTCAGAAAATATGTTCAAAATAATTTAGGTTGCAGCGTGTTTCTTAAATGATACCGTAACAACGTGAACATGAAGGTTACGAAGGACAAGAAATGTGGATGCAAAATAAAAGTGTAATATTACTTTTGGGGAAACCTGTAGTACATATTACGTATTGAACTTCATAATTCAAGGTTAATACTCTCAGTGTCCGTGACTGCTGACAAGTGGAGACAAGCGGGTTTATTTATGGACGTAAACTAGAACTCTTCATTAAACACGCTACAGAATATAAGCAAATAGTGTTTGCTACAGACGGCCATGTAACTTGCTTTTTTACCCCCGTAAATTAGACCGCAAATACATTAAGTTCGCGGGTATTTCAGTGACTAATTACTCAAAGGATGTAAAGTAAGAATATTAATAACATGCAGAAATTGAGTATTAATCGTCCCAACGTCTGTACGAATATCGGCTTCTGTAATTCCGTTGACCTCGAATAGTTGCCTGATAATTATCAGGTATCTGTCCTGTGAAGAACAAATTATAATCTTTTCTTCATAACAATAACTCTCAAGCACGTTCAGTAGTGACGAAGAGCGACAATTGATTGAAGAGTTCGTAGTCACAACAGATTACTGATCAAAACGTTGGAGTTCTCAATACATTTCATCGCTTGATATTTGAATGTAAATTCAGCAATAATCTTTCTCGATATTCCTTCCGGATTTAATTAAAAGTATAACTTAATAATGTAGAAGGGACTAGTGTAATTTATATGGCGCACTGAAACTGGGTACAGGGAAAGGTTTTCATAAGAATGTAAATATGGAATTTTGTATGGAGAAAGATGGCGGTGATACGTAACAGTGCTACATAAAGTGTATTTTTGTGTGTTATTATAAACGGCGTGGTAACGTCAGATCCAGCAATGTGTCTGTAACTTACGCCATTTTATGCTTCTGAAGAGTACACACAGCAATAGATGGCAAAGGTTTATTATATAAAGCTTATTATCCCTATATACATGGAATCGTATCAAATAAATTATACAGTCGTGTAAGTTGCTTCCATAACTTTCTGTTGAGTTTCATGTTTCTGCAGGGATTCTGATTCTGTAAATTCTATGGAAAATATTCTACCCGTATTTGAATACAGTGTAGGATGTAATCTGATATTTTCTGTAGATGATATTTTCAGATTTAAGACTACGGATGTTTCTTGTACATCCGTCACTGCCTGTGTCTGTCCAGACATTTTCCTGTGTTTGTGCACTAAATGCATTGCGAACAGTTCAGTCATAATTTCATGGTTTGCTATGCAAGCGTATGAACTTGCATTACAACGTGTGATCCAACCACCGAATACCAATGCATGCTTAGGGGTGTATTACAATCATTTTTACTTTTTTTAAGTTTAGCTGACAGTGCATCTCAGTATAATCTTAGTAATTAACCAACTTAATGTATAAAATATTGTTTTATAATAAGTTTATTATATGCCTCTACATGTTTCGAGCACTATGTGCTCATCACGAGGAGGTCAAAATTGTATTATACAGCAT
>Ga0123352_10022154_pt1 | contig 10129 bp, 7 predicted proteins | sample TergutLab28metaG_FD_89700 | JGI IMG/M metagenome (GOLD analysis project Ga0123352, IMG submission 89700) | Labiotermes labralis P1 segment gut microbial communities from Petit-Saut dam, French Guiana - Lab288 P1 | ecosystem: Host-associated > Arthropoda: Insects > Digestive system > Gut ...
GCAGAGTACGGTGTCCTATTGCCCCCCCCCCCCTCCCCCCCATCCCCCCCCACACACAATTCGCTGTAGTCCAAGACGAAGACGAGGATCGAAAATCCCGCTACCTGTGAAGTGTGGTCGCTGATACGATTTCTAAACACTAAAAATGTTCGTCTGGCGGAAATTCGGAGGCGGATTGTTGAAGTGTGTGATGAAGGTGCAATGAACAGAGGGAATGTGAGGAAATGGTGTCGGTTGTTCAAAGAAGGCAGAACGAACGTGCATGACGAGAAACCAAGCGGGCGTCCGCCCATGGTCACGGACGGTTTGACAGAAGGAGTGAATGCAAAAATTCGATAAAACTAACTTTTTTTTTGGCCGGCCACGGTCTTAGGAGGGGCCAATAGCCAAAGACATTGTGCAGGACTGGCTGCAAGGCTTCTAAGCGACCTTTTCGACGGAGGCCCCTAAAAGTAGTTCTCACGATATGACAAGTGCCGTTTTCTTACGTGGCGAGTGTGGAGAAGCAGCTTAACGTTGGCACCAACATGTTGCAATACAGATATTTTTAAAACAATCTTTAAACGCTTTATAAACTCAACCGGTTCGTACTTCCTGCAGGCGCCACACGTATATAAGTTGCAAGTTTGCCTTGTCGAAGGATTAGTTCTAATAAAAGTGTGTGCCCTAAACTGTGAGTGTAGTCTGTGTTCCGTTGCTGTCTAGTAAAATTTAAATTATTGACGCTGACATTTCCAAGAAGAACGAGTCTGGCGGGGCATGTGGCACATAAGGGAGACAAGAGAGGGTTTTGGTGGGGAAACCTGAGGGAAAGAGACCACTTGGAAAGCCTAGGCGTAGATGGGGATAATATTAAAATGGATCTTCAAGAAGTGGGATTGGGGGCGTGGAGTGGATTGGTCTCTCTTAGGATAGGGACAGGTGGCGGGCTCTTGTGAATGCACTAATGAACGGGTTCCGTAAAATGCGGGGAATTTCCTGACAAGTTGAGGACCTGTTAGCTTCTCAAGAAAGACTCTGCTGCCTGGAGTTAGATGCTGAGATTTCTGCGTAATTCAGTATGGTGTGTATCGTGTCGAGTGACTCACGGGCCAGGTAATAAGGTCAGCAATGACGGTTCCTGTAACATGCGCAACAAGACCTCGCGCCCTTGATCTTGCTTCCTAAAGTGTGCGTAACACATCAGCATGGCCTGCTTTTTTGTCTTCGCGGGCGTGATTTTGGGATTACCGGTCGACCTTGATGTTTTGTACCTGCAGCGAGGTTAGGGAGGCGATTACGACAGCTGGAACGAGCAAATGAGGCAACACATTTAGGCTATCAGAATGACTGGAACGTGAGAACTCGTACCGTTTTTCTGGTGGAATCAGCCTGAAGCCATTAAAATGAAGCTTATTACATTCATGAGGACTTCACTCCTTGACATGTTTCTATTGTAGGTTATTGTGAAGGGCGCCATACACACTTCGTTAACCTTAAAGATCACGTTTGTGGTTAGAACTGGACTGAACAGTGTTAAACTTATTTCAAATCTAAAATTGGAGTTCAGAAAGGCGCCTGATTCAATAAGATGTTGGTACTGATTCCAAAGTGTACCTGAGAGTGTTTCATCACTGGCAGCCCATAGGACAGCTGATACACTGTAGTCGGTTTTGTTCACAATCTGTACTAACAATACAATCACCAGTCCAAGAAACGTAGGATTTGCATATATATAATTATACCTCCAGATTTAATTGGAATGTCACTGACCCAGTACATTCACCAAGTGACGGAATATAACTTGGCCGAAAATGATAGAAATATACAAATTATTTGTAATCGAGAAGATAAACCGGACACCGAAAACTCATTTACAATTCAGCAAGCGATGTCCTCACAGCATGCTTTAACGACGTTTCCATTCTCACTGCCCAGAAACTTCGCCGACCAGACAGTTTGTACCGGTGACAGCTTTCTGTTGTGCAGGAGGTGCAGTGTTCTAATGTCGGTCAGCAGACATGACATTTCGTTAGTTTGCAATCGTTCAGACACTGCGTCTGCGCACACCGGCAGACCCTTCACTTTCGCTTTCACTTTCACTTTCAGTGTGCTGCTGCTACTACTGCTAAAGAGTGAACGAATTTCATAAGCTTCCGGGTTGTTGCTCCGAGTAATCTGCTACATTCTGCACGTCGCAACCCAAGGACCACAGTACCAGTTCTCGCCACCGTGAAGATCTCGAACCTTAGATATGTATGATAAGAGTAAAACTGCAAGTGGTGCCCTCCGTGACACAGTGCTCAAACTTCGTTCGGTACTTTCGAAATGCCGTACGTTTCACGGTACAACAAGAACAGTACGGGCTTCCCTGCGCCAATGCTTTCGAAATTCACAATGCTCAACAGCATCATGTGCATATCTCTCATACCGAATTCTAAATCGGGCTATTAATGTGTGAAGTGCGGATACAAATTCATTTACGCCCTTAAGTAAAGCACAACTGTTACTGCCCATATCGGACGAAAGTGTGCAAAGTAGGGCAGTGTTTGCTGTGCGCCGTGAAGGTGAGTATGGCTTCCACTGCACCGATATTCACGAAAGTCGTGTTTGCCCAGCGGCATTATGTGGGTAAACGTACATAGAACTTCGCCCAAATCGGTCAAGCAGTATCGACAGTGCGGTAGAAAGTCATTTACGCCTTCAAGTAAAGCGCGAATGTGACTGAGCTGACAGTCAGGAAACAGGAAACTCACGTTGGAGTAAGGAACTGCAGTGCCGAATTTCATAGAAATGTGCACACAGTTCAGTCGCTGCTAGCAGGTTAACAGTCGGCGGAGGGACGGAGTCTTCACATACGAAGTTCTTTTTTCACTACGCAAAGAACGCGTAAGCCGACCATGCCTGTGGCCGCGCGGTCTGAGGCATAGATCTGCGGGCATTCGCTTGCTAGGATTGCGGGGTTCGAATCCGACCAGGGCATGGATGTCTGTCTCTTTTTTAGTGTCGTATGTTATCTACGAGGGCCGATCCCTCGTCCAAAGGAGTCCTACCGAGTGTGTGTGTCAATGAGTGTCATCAGGGTTGACAGTAACCGTCTACCCCTACAATGAGTAGGTAGAAGAGGTCAGGAAAGAAAGAAAGAACGCATAACAATGAATGACGGTGCTGTCTGCTGCATCAAGGCGGGAATTGTGTAGTTGAGTCAGAAGTAACAAAACACGGGAAGATGGCTGATGTCGCTGGTATCGATCAGCCGATATGGAGCAGAGCGGACGGACGACAGGCTCAGTTGGATGTCTAGTCCAAGCGTCTCTGTGTGCATCAGTCTGGAGGGCTGCCAGTATATTTGTTTGTTGAATGTACACCGGCCTGTTGTCCCTTGAAATCATTCTCCATTTTTTGTGGGCGCCAGAGCAGTAATGAAAATGTACCAGGTGCCGCACTTAATGCGGACTGCGTTTGTTTGAAGACAAAGGTACGTTGAACCTGTGCAGGCCGTGAAGGAATACGAGGCACATCGATATTAGAGGGAGGTTAGTGGTCAGCTTCACGGCCCGGCCGCTTTACCCCCGGGGAAAGAGAAAGGGGTGGTTGGGTCCCAGAGCCTACCTTGACACATAAATCTGTCACTTCTGCCGGCGGTGGAACCCGATTCGCAGACACTCAGTAACCAGCCTAGTCTGCCGATTAATCAAACACCGAAGATGGACCTAGTAGCGAATTGTAGAACACCACTGGGTACTGCTGCTGTAGGTGTCTTATTTGATGTAAATATTTGTTTTTTGTTTGACAATTGCTGGTGTTAGTGTTAGGAAATACACTGCCAGTCAAGACACTGCGAAGACCGACCGACATTTTTCCGCATTACGAAATGTTATGTGGTCTGGCACACCTGCTTGCAGTATTTATGTTTTACTTTAAACGTAATGTTAATAAGGAGGATAATATAGGTTCAAGTGGTGAACAGAGTTCATCAGCTACTCTGTTACTCTCCATTACGGCTGTTCATATCAGCACATACAGATGTTAACACTAAAATATGCGGATGTGCGGTTTGGCCCGCGGTTTCGGAACTGCTTCACTCGCTCTAAGGAAAGGGTACATTGTGCGAGATTGGAGCTTGCCACAGTGTTGACTGTAAGGATTCAGGTCTTCCGGGTTGTTACGCCCAGTAGCTTGGTTGTAGATTTCCGACGTTTCTGCAAGGGCCAGTGAATCTCAAGAAGAATTGCCACACGTCTCCCGTGTGTGGCAAGTCTTCTAGGACCTCTTGTCCCTTGAAGATGAAGGCGATACGCTGGGGCGCAGTAACTCACACACTCATGTTACGTTAACTACGCAGCAGACCTGAATCCTCAGCGTCGATTGTGTTTGTGAACATTGTGTATGGCAATTTTTTTCATGACGCAACAGCCCCCAGTGGGCCAGGGCCTCCTCGTTATCGAGGCTTCACGATCACACTTAGACACACCACACACGGTAGGGCGCCTCTGGACGAGTGATCAGCCCGACCTCTGACAACACACAACGCTCACAAGAAACAAACATTCATGTCCCCCGCAGAATTCGAACCCGCAATCCCAGAAAGTGAGCGGCCGCAGACCCACGCTTTAGACCGTGTATGGCAAATCTTAGGACTTAAAGGACAGAGACATTGCCAAGGGGACGGAGGCAGCTGGGTAAATGTGTATGGGACTGCTTCGCTAAATATTATGGGGTTGATCAAAGCAAGAGGGGTAAACCTGGCAGGGCGTATAGAAAACACGATATAAGAATAGCGTACAAAATTTTAGTCGGCATACCTGACGGAAAGAAGTCAGTTGCGTACCGATCAACAGACAATATTAAAATTTGCATTTGCGAAGTAACGTGTGTTGGTGTTGTTTGGATTTATCTGACTCATGCGGCCCAGTTACAGGCTGTTTTGAAGATGACGACAAATGGCGGCTGTGTACTGCAAAACCAACTGTTGGCTTTTCAAGGTGGTGGTGGTGGTGGGGGGGGGGGGTGTAACGCTGGATCTGGAAGTAACAAATGGTTACGGCGTTTTGTGCAGTGGACGACGGGCGCAAACAGTCGTGTATTCAGATCACATACCATACACTAGCGAGCATCTGACAGCATTCTGTCACAACCAGATTCAGTAGTGTTTCAAAGCCAGGTTAGTACTAAAACTCTTCATGTAGCCCAGACAGTGTATGATGGAGGCTCACACCTACGGATAGAGCATCAAGTCGCTGGCCTTGTGACGGAAGGAAACAATTCTAGTCTTCAAAGCGTTAATTTAACGTTTGCTTCGCATTTGCTGAACAGATTGAAGGTACAGACAGGCATACAGACAGCTGTCATAGACATCAGTATTGTCCATGTTCTTGTCGTCGTGGTTGACGACGTACAGCTCGGCAGGTGGCAACAGTCTGCTTCCACGGCGTGCAGGCGACGTTACCACAATGCAGTACGTAGCCACTTTGTGACGTAAGCAGCTCCATCCTTGCACAGTGCGAGCTGTCCGTCATTGACCGACAGTTTTAAGATCACTGTTAAGAAACGAGACCGATGTTGGGAAGCCCGTAATTAGAGATTGACCTAGAATGTAACAGAGAGCTAGCGGGTCGTGCTGGGTCACTTCCGATGTGCAGCGTTTGTGGGATAGACCTGCTGTATGACGTAGACACAGAACCTGATGTAGGCCTATACAGTGTGAGAGTGCACGGAGCCGGGATAACTCTGTTGGCATATGGACTGGCCTACGGGCTGGCGATCCGGGGTTCGACTTCCGACAGGGCAAAGAGATTTTTCTCGTCTCCAAAACGTGCAAACGGGCTCCGGGGCCCATCCAGCTTCATTTCAATTCCGGGGGGCTACAGCGGCCGGGTGGTGAAGCTGGCCATTCACCTCCATCTACTGCCCAGATTGAGAATAAGCGGAGCAAGGTCTCTGCTCCTGGTTTATGGCGTCCACAGGGACGCCTTTACCTTTACCTGACAGTAAACACACTTTCTCCATTACAAAGACCAACCTGGAGTTGCTTTTTAAATGCGTGGGCAAAATTGAGATTTTTAGGCGCGGTTGCAAAATTGCAAGAAATGACTGTTAGCTTCGCCATGTCTGTCCGTCTGTCCATTCGTCCGCATGGAAAAACTCGCCTTCCACTGAACGGACTTTCATGAAATTTGATATTGGGCTATTTTTCAAATATCTGTCAAGAAAATTCGATGTTCATTACCATCTAACAGTAACGGGCACTTTACACGAGGAAAACACACTTTTGTGATCACATCTTGTTCACGTCTTAGAATGAAAAATGTTTCAGGCGAAAGTTTTAGACAAAATCAGAACACACTGTATGTTGATTTTTTTTTTCGAAACTCGTTTCGTTTATGAGATAATGTGGAAAAATATGGTAGAGCCGGGCAGGCCACGAATGAAAATATGGTGCATGCGCATTGCGTGCTGGATACCGAAGGCTACAAACATACACTCAGAATATGTAATACTTATTGCTTTTCCACTACACCTGGTTTCACGAAAGCGCCTGACTTACATTACACGCACAATGCCTGTCTTACTTGTGATGGTAAAGTACTGTGCGCCGTGTGCTTTACAGATTTGACGAACATCAGAATTTATGCACAAGGATCGTCGATCTTACCGCGAAAGTTGGAATGAGTTACACACAGCAGTTTCTGAGTGCCTGCCGCTGTAACCAGCAGAATAAATTCATAACCCGAAGAGTGTCTGTGTGGTGTCACGGCAGTGCGACTCCAGCACAGCCAGCCAATTCGCTAACCGGCAGTGTGGCCCTGCCATCTGCGTAACAGTAACTAACTGCGTGTGTCAGAAACGGACAGACGGGACAGTTTGTAAAACAACGTATGTAGGTCCTGCGGGATAGAGGGCGCCGTGTTCTGAATAAGGCGAAGGCGCCGGACATCTTAAACACGACCCGGTGTGTCTGCCTTTTCTTGCTGTAATTGGAATGACCGCGTATTGTGGCGCGTTCCATTTCCACTTACGTAATGCACTGCGTGTCAGCTTAAGTACCCTGCATATTGCGACTCTTGCTTCCTCCTGTGTACAAGAATCGTCAGGGTAGAATTTAGGGCAAAGCAAGTGGGAAAGGGATCTGCGTGGGCGAAAGAAATAAACCACGTCTCTTCTGGTAGTGTTCTTACCGTTGGTATGGTTTCCTTACAAAGCAGCTAAAGAACTCCTGACGGCCTATCGGCGTGTGCCACAGTGTCAGCAGCTGAACAGTACGTCGGATATTCTTGCAATTCGATGTCATAGTTCTGTGTAGGAAACTGTGGAGCAGGCGTGAATGACACTGTTTCAGTAACAGCCGTACTTTACGTAAAGGCGTAAATTAGTGCCTGCCGTCACTTTGCGTTCCCTTTTGGGTGAAATTCGGTAGGAAAGATCTCCACGTGATGCTGTTGGCCACGTGTGACTGCGTGAAGACATTCCATTGTAAGCCGCACCGTACTTAACGGGCGTAAATGAAATGTCGCTCGTATTTTATATAATTTCTTCCGACGTGTATAAACTTCGCTACAGGATATGGCCATAGCGATTTATTAATAATGAGTTTCGTGAAAATAGGCGCAGTGGACTCTTGTATAAGGGTATAAATTAATTTCTCTGTATGCTTTCCATATGTATTGTTCGATTTCGATTAAAATCGGTGTCACAGGTCTGCACATAACGCTGTTGATATTTGTGAGTTTTGTGAAAATCGGCGCAGCATGTGCTTGTTGTGGGACTGTGTGACATTATTAAGGTAAACAGTGCCTCGGTAAAGTCTGTGTTTACGTCACGGACTGCACCATTTACAATTTTGTACTGTGGCACGACAAACGAAAAATTCCAATTCGGTGTGTTGTAGTCCAGTATTTATCTTCATATTTCTGCCCAGTTACGTAGTAATTCCACTGTGCTGGACGTCGTGCAGCACCTGGCTACACCTGCTTGTGCCAGCTATCTCACAGGTTCCGTTCCTGTACACTTTAATGCTGCTGTTTATTTACTGAAGGAGGAAACGTCGCTTTTTTATGATGATAAATCCGTTTGTTGCCAAGTTGAGGCGTTCTTTCACCCATGAGTCGCAGAGCGTGTCATCGTATGAGAATACGCCAGTTGCGGATGCCACGGAACGAGCGGGTGCGTCGTGCGAGAGCATTTGTAGCCCCATCTTGAAGGCTGTGGTTCCAAAATCTGGCCTACCACGTGTATGACCATGAGGTGTCATGTGTTCGGTAGACCATGCCAGCTGTGACGTCCGCCACGTTTAGCATTTCTACGTTCTGCCCACACAGCTGTATTTATGTGTTCTCTGTGGATCTGAGAACAAACAGCGATTATTTCCCTATACAACATTAACTGACTGGTTTGTATAATTGAGACGGAGTGTGTTTACTGCGCGGTACGGAGTGATGCTTTGTGTACACTTCAGGACAATTTTGATCTTCAGAGGGTTATGACGCTTAGGTTGTGAGTATGGCTGCAACTTTCGGTACACCACTGTGGTACTTTTTGCGGGGGGGGGGGGAGAAACTTCAAAGAAATCACGTACCTTAACAGATGTATATTTTACACAACATACAAGTAAGATAAAGTGGGCTACATATTTCGGCTTATTAAGCCACGACCAGGCCCTTACAAAGAACATTAAAAAGACGCTTAGCACTGCGATACATGCGAGATCTCCACATTTACAGGTAACGTACATTATAAATGCATATACATATTTTAAAAGGGAGTTTTTAACACAAGATGGCATCTTGTGTCGTCTCAAAACGCTTTCCTTAAAATGCACATCGACGCTGGTTCCCAGTTTCTTAACAGTTCCGGTAAATGGTTTGTAAGTTTGAGATGCAGTTCACACAGCGGTCATTGTGAAGTTCCGTGGCACCATATAGTTCGGTAGACAGGTACCGACGTTTCGCATGAAGCATATTGTGTCACATTCCAGAAGGCTTTATCTGTTTTGAAATAAATCTTGGGTTTTGGTAATTGAACTCTGCATGTCTAGAGGTTGCTTAGGAATGGCCCGACGTTTGGATTCGCAGACGGGGAAAAAAGAGGCGGATTGAAGTGGCGATGTTGGGTGTGCGGGCTGTGCTGCTAGGTGCACCAACTGCCACTGTGCTGTTTGTCGACTGCCACGCACTGTGCAGCTGAACTGTTGTTAGTTAATATTTTGCAAGTAACATAATGGATCTTCGGGAAGTGGGGTGGGGGCATGTATTGGATTGATCTGGCTTAGGAGAGGGGCTGTTGTAAACGCGGAAATGAACCTTCGGGTTCCAAACAATGCTGAGAATTTCTTGACTAGCTGAGAACCGGTCAGTTTCTCAGGAAGGACTCTGCTCCATGGAGTAAGTAAGTGAACAAGTAAAACAAGTGACGTTTTTGAGCGTATATTGAGACCAACGAGACAGTGATTTATTTTAAGGTATTGCATGGGGAGACCGAGTGAAACGTATGAGGATAGCCGGGATTCGAACTAAGTACTTCCAAGTACAGTTCTAGGCAGCTTGGTAGTAGGCACCCACCTGCCGCTGTGTTTATACTGTACTGGACAGCGGCCAGTTCCGTGACAATTAGAAGCAGCATATTTCATAGGAGGGATAGGGTTCATTCCCTAATTGCGCTGCGATATTGGGTCAAGGCCGAACAAAGAGTACGATGCCAGGCGTTGAGTAGCCTGATAATTGTTTTCTGTTCCATGATATAAAGGGCTAGGAGAAGGGTGAGAAGCGCAAAGGCGCTTCACACAGCCTCTATTTGCACAGAGGGCGGGCTACGTGCAGGCGCATTTGTGTTTCGTTGAACCGCTGGCCACGTGGTGCATACGGTAAGTGTTACAGGCCGGGGACAGTGTCTGTGTTATATCTCTTTGACACACACACAATTACGAACTTTAATAATCACAGTCATGTATTGACTTGCCTTTATTTAGATCAATAATGTAAAATTTCATGAGCGCAGAAAATATGTGTTATTTCATATTAGTATTTTTTGCTGCTGGGCGGCTGCACCACTCTCCCCCCCCCCCCCCCCCCCCACCCCCCCCCCCCCCCCCCACACACCACACCCCAACACCACACGGAAAAAGTTTATATAAAAAAGATGTTTGAGATGGGCA
>Ga0123352_10022157_pt1 | contig 10129 bp, 12 predicted proteins | sample TergutLab28metaG_FD_89700 | JGI IMG/M metagenome (GOLD analysis project Ga0123352, IMG submission 89700) | Labiotermes labralis P1 segment gut microbial communities from Petit-Saut dam, French Guiana - Lab288 P1 | ecosystem: Host-associated > Arthropoda: Insects > Digestive system > Gut ...
AGGGTCTTGGTGGGGAAACCGGAGGGAAGGAGACCACTGGGGAGACCTAGGCGTAGATGGGTGGATAATATTAGGATGGATCTCCAGGAGGTGTGATGTGGGTATATGGACTGGATTGGGCTGACCCAGGATAGAGACAGGTGGCGGACGCTTGTGAGTGCGGTAATGGACCTTCGGGTTCCGTGAAATGAGGGGAATTTCTTGACTAGCTGCAAACCAGTTAGCTTCTCAAGAAGCACTCTGCACCATGGAGTAAGTAAGTAATGTATATTATCATTATATAATGCCTCTTACGATTATTACATTTATAATAAAAGCCTCCTCTAGGAATGGGATATGGAAGACGTTGTGGCAGTAACTGCGGTTGTTACTGCTTCGTGTTTTGAAACAACAACAACAAAAAAGTTTTTTGAAAGTGTTCCGTCCAATGTCCCGTTTTTGCCCGTTCACCGCCAGGCCTGCGCCCCAACGGTTAATATCGGGGCAACACTTCGATTTGTGTAAAAATATTTCACTGCATTGTCATCTGGTAGCAACGCTAATTCGTATAGCCTACAGTCTGTACACAGATATGTGTATATGTGTACACACATTGTGCGCAATATGGAGACGATGGTCGGACAAAAGATATACAAACATTGGGACAGTAGTGAATGCCTTGTTCCAAGGAAATCTTTGTGTGTGCCATTTTGGGCACGCGTACCGTAGGTTGCACAGCCCTGCCCTTTCTCTTCACTTCCTTATTCTTCTCGTTCTGTCTCTGTCTCTGACATTCTCAGCCCGTTTTGTGGGAGCTTCGATTGGGAAATTGTCCCTGGAGGTTCGTTGGATGGCATTGGCTTTGTTTTCAAGGTCAAGAATTCAAAGAACTTATCATTGATTTCGGATGACATAATACGTAGTAATTACATTGAGACAGAAGCATTGAAATTCCACGCATAGTTCCATAACTACTGTTGAGCCACCAGACAGCGATAGTGCTTATCTGTATACCGCTATTGCCTATTTCGATACTCGAACGATAGGCTGACTGTTGCAAGATTATTAGTGGTCTCGTCAGCCCTCCCATTTAGTGTCAAAGAAATGACCTTCAAACCGGCTACATCTGCTACTTTTGCGACGCTTTCAGTATATCTCAGAATTGAATAAGCTCTGAATTTAACAAAGCGCCATTTAATAAAATAAGTGGTAATTAAATTAAACTTTAGAACTTAGACTTACGTTATGTTCTGCCCACAATGCATTTATGTGTTTTGTGTGGATCTGAGAACAAACAGCGATTATTTCTCTATACAGCATAAACTGACTGGTTTTTATAACCGAGGCAGAGATTGTTTACTGCGTGGTACGGACTGGGTCTTTAAATCAGATACAGTTTCGCCCGTAAAAGGTTAACAGACTAATAGACACTCGTACATTTATCCAGAGAGGCCGGGATAGCTCAGTCGGTATAGCGACTCGCTCTGAGTTGGACGGTCCAGGGTTCGAATCACCGTGGAGGCGAGATTTTCCGCAGCCGTCCATAAAGGCCCTATACAACGGGTACTGGGAATTTCCGGGGGTAAAGCGGCCGGGGTGGGGCTTGACCGCCCACCCTATCTAGCGCCGAGATTAAAGAAGGAATACAGCTATACCTCCACTCCCCGTTTTGGCATTCGTGATCTGTTCTAGGGTGAACCTTACCTTTATCTTTTAATTCTTCCAGAGGATCCGGGATAGCTCAGTTGGTATAGCCACTCACTACGAGCTACACGGTCCGGGGATCGAATTCCGGTGTGGAAAATTTTTTCCCGAGCCGTCCAGAACGGTATTTTCCTGGGGGTAGTGCGTCAGGGGCGTGTGGTTGACCACCCACCGCATCTAGCGCCGAGGTTGAAGAAAGAGTATAGCTATATTTCGACTCCCCTCAGGGTCTTCGTAGCCTGCTGTAGGGTGAAATTTACCTTTACCTTTACATTCTTCCGGAGGTTCCGGGATAGCTCAGTCGTTATAGCCACTCACTACGAGCTACACGGTCCGGGGATCGAAACCAGTCTACAACGAACAGGCAAGGAGAAAGATTGTCGGTGCGTGTTGTAATGTTTACGTTGCGAAGTGCAGTGAAAGTAATAGCTGAGTGCGTGGAGTGTTTACAAAGTGTGGTGTAGTGCTTAAACAGGTCACGTTTTGTAAGATCGACCATGGCAGAACGACAACATACAATGGTATGTATATTAGACCCTACTAGTCCACGTATTTCAGCTTATGAAATACATGAATGGATTCATGACCAGCTACAGGTATCGGAACAATCACTAACTATGATACAGATTGATGGGATAAAAAGACGCCTATTTCTGAAGTTCGTGGATGACACATGCATGGAGAACATTCTGCAGTCTACGAATGGGAGTGCTGAATACAGACATGTGACAGGGCAAATGTCAATAGAATGCCTAGAGGTGGCCGGCATGGGAATGCGGTGTATTTGGATCGCCAACCTGCCGCCAGAAGTAACTGAAAGATCCATTCGAGCAGCGTGAGCATCATATGGGGAAATTATCTCGTTCCAGGATGAAATATGGCGTAAGGCGTACCGCTACAAGGTAGCTAACAGAGTTAAAGTGATCATGATGAAACTGGCCAAACACCTTCCGTCCCAAATAAACATTGCAGGGCACAGAGAATTACCGTCTTATGACGGCCAGCCAGTTACATGTTCCGGGTGTGGGGACAGTGGACATATAAATCAGGCATGCCCCAGAAGGCGTGGAAGAGGTATGGTAACATCAGATTTGACCCCCAATACATGGGCCCATGTCGCGGCCAAAGGCGCCCACAACCGGCACGGCACTGTTGACAATCGAATTGAGGTGGTCCCCCAGAGCGCATCGCATGACCAGGCATCGGGAATTTCTCCTACTGTCGACGACCTGAATCCCACAAACGCCCCGCTCGATATTGGTGGGGAACAACATGACCCCACTCACCATGATCTGACGCCCCAGGACGAGGACGCGAACCCAATCGACTTCACAACCTGCACTGACCCCCAAGAAGTGATAACCGTGGACGCAGAAGTGACTGCATTTGACGATAGGCCAACCAGGCAGACTGCGCGACCCCTGCATGGAAACACGCAGGGAGAAGAATGCACCAGACAGGAAATGGTGACGACGTCGGAAGTACAGACGGGCTGGACAACGAGGACGCAGTGCCCGCGGACGACGCAACCAACCCTCCGAATGAAGACCCAAAAAAGGATGATCCGGGACAAACACCATCCTGAAATAAAAAGATAACATTGTAAAAAAAAAGCACTGGAATATGAAGGGAACGGACGAGGATTACAACGAGAGCAGCGCAACCTAATAAGGACAAAGTATGGAAACCATCGTCGACCCCACACACAATCCCCTCCGCAGTTCGACCTGATGGCCTCAATCAAAACTGCCACTTTGAACATAAATGGCATGACATCTCCCACGAGAATAACGATGCTCGACGCATTACTCAGGCGCCAACAAATAGACGTCATACTAGTACAAGAGGTCAACTGCCACGTCCTCAATGACTTCCAGGGATACACCACAAAATATAACATCGGCGCCAATCGAAGTGATACCGCCATCGTCGCGAGGGATGGAATTAATCTAGTGAAGTAATCTTGTGAGTCCGTCTGGACGCGCTATGGCAGCTAAATTCAGAGAGATCTGGATAATTTAATGTGTACGCCGCATCTGGCACGGCGATGAAGCAGGAACGCGAGCGTTTCTTCAATAGTGAACTGCCTTATCTGCTGACTGGTGAAACGGGTCATATGTTACTGGGTGAGGATTTGAATTGTGTATTGGAGTCTTCGGACACTACCGGCGGCTTCACCTACAGCCGAGCATTAGCGGAATTGGTGCATGGGCTAGCATTAACAGGCACTTGGCAGGGCAACCCAACACGCAAAATTTACACCCAATATTCCGCGTCCGGAGCAACCTGGATTGACCGAATTTACGCCACACGACAACTGCTCGAGAGGAAACTGTGTCTGGAGGCCACTGTAGCACCGTTTACTGATCACCTCGCCGTATGTCTATGAATATCAATAGACCTACCAATTATGCGGAGGGGGTGCGGGTTGTGGAAAATGGGCACCGCTGTAATAGCTGAGAACGCATGCACGGAGTAGTTGAGAACTTTATGGTGACAACTACAGCGGCAGAAAGGTTACTTTCCTGACCTAACAGTGTGGTGGGATCGCCTCTGTAAAAAAAGAAAACACGACAGCTATACCAACGTGAACAAGCCGAGCGCCGAAGGGACCGCTGTATGAAGGAGAACCATTCACATGAATGCATGTATGATGTACTGCAGAGACCGGGCCACAGCGACCAAACGCTACTTGCTTTAAACCGTCTAAAAGCAAAAATTGTGCTACTGCACAGCAGAAGGCTTCAGAAAATGGTTGAAGACAATAACGATGCTGATAGACCAGATGGAGACCGCCGACGATATACCACATCTTGCAGAACGGACCATACATTCCTTGAGAGACGGAACAGGGCAAATGCATACGACAACGTGCGGAATAGCGCAGACTCTTACGACATTTCTACGGAACATGTAGGAGTTGAACGATGCAAGCGTGGAAAAATTGATGGAGTTAGTCCGCTGCGAGCAGCATACGTGTACTTCGTATGAGGGAATGCTCGAGTCGCCATTCGAACCAACGGCGGAGATATACCGAGCCATTCAAGTGGGCGGGCAGAAAAATGCACCTGGGAAGGAAGGACTAGGCCGCGAATTCTATTCACACAACTGGACAATCATAAATGACGACCTGTGTGAGGTCATCAACCAAATGTTCTGCGCAGGAAACATCGCAGCAACAAAAAAGAGGTGTGATAGTTTGCCTGCCGAAAGCGCAAAAGAATCAAACATCAGAAGACCATCGCCCTTGACACTCCTCAACTCCGACTACAAGATTGTTGCTCGTATTATCGCACAACGCCTGCGTCCAGTGTTGCCAGATCACTTAAAGGAGACCCAATTCTGTGGGGTCCCTGGAAATACGATAATTGACGCGTTGGCAACGGTACGTGATACCATCGCGTTTGCGGAAAGCAGGAGGATCCGGTTATGGGTGCTTTCCCTTGATTTTAAAAATTCTTTCGGTAGGATCGCCCACAACCACCTGTTTCAAACACTCCAGGGATACGGCATTGGAAACGCCTTTATCGCCGGTATGAAAAGGATTATGAAGTTGCTACGTCTTCAGTTCAAATAAATGTCCATCAGTACGGACCCATTCCAATTCGCTACGCAGTGCCGTAGGGGTGTCCGATGAGCATGGCCCTCTGTGTTCTTTGTCTCCACCCATTCCTTCGCCCTCTGTACCTAAAAACTTCCAGGTGTAATGTTAGGATGCCGCACACGCCCCACATCAGTGGTGTCTTATGACGATGACGTGATCATTTCTGTGAACTCTGCTACTGACTTCGCCATTATAGAGGAAGCCATCCGCCTTTATGAACGAGCATCGGGTGCCCTCCTCAACCCTCGAAAATCTAAGGCCCTCGCGGTAGGAAGCTGGTGTAAACAGGAGACGGTCTTGGGGATCGCATATCATCCCTATGTGACCATATTAGGCGTCTCTTTCTGGGGCACAATCGAGTAAACGGTGAAAGACTCCTGGGCACGATTAACAGGGAAGGTACGAACGCAGGCAAATCGAGCCTTCATTCTGGGCCCTTGCCTGGCAACACGGATGGGTCATGTCAACACTTCTCTCCTGTCCAAAATCTTGTATACCGCCCAAATATTGCCGGCCCAAAACATATACACACAACAACTGACAACAGCCATTAGATGGTATATCTGGAGAGGAACAGTCTTTCGAGTGTCTGTATCAACACTACAACGACCAAAACTAATGTGGAGAATGGGAGATACCGGATATTGAGGCGAAGTGTACGGCACTTGTCCTATACCGTATGTACCTGCAAGATCAACGGAATGGAACGGTGACTGACGCAATGTTACAGACCTGGAACCTCACTGGCAGGCAGGCAAACCCACAGCATGCAACAAAGTCCCCAACTAAACTATCTTACCTGTAGTGCACGCCGTCAACATAACCTATATTACGCCTCTTGAAGAAGATGAGGTCACCCGATGCTTCCGCAGACGTATCTACGCCTCACTACACGGTATGGCATTGGCACTGAAAGGGGCACAGGACGTACGGATCATGACACAACACCCAAACAGTCCGTTTTCTAAGGTGTGGGGGAACCTACACGCAGTATGGTCATCGGAGGAACTTAAAGCAGCCTGGTTTATGGTTATTCATGATCTTATACCGACCAACGACCGACTGGCCAAGATACAACGAAGTACCACGAAAAACTGCCAACATTGCGGTCGAGTAGACACTCCGATTAACAGGCTGATTGAGTGTAGCGAAGGGGCCGACATTTGGAGGTGGACCCGTACAAGAATAGCGATCATCCTTCACATGGACCCGTAATGTATTCTACCGGAGTAGACCGTCCGTCCGAGTGTTCACTTTTGGCCACCACAAAGGCACCGGGCAACTTTGTGGGTCCTCACCCACATGATATATTACCGTACACAACACTGGCACCGACTACGCTGATTTCATGAGACGTGCCCGATGGAAAGCATATCAAACAACTCGCCGACGCGAAAAGGTTGGGAATTACTTGGAGATTCTATAATCTTTCGACACACATCACCTGAAGAAACTGTTCCCTCTAGCTGCAGGATAAATGAGTCACAGTACCATACCTGCAAGGATTCCTCCGACCGATGACGTCGCCACCATAAAGGCGTTCTCCAAAGGGCCTAGGGCATCAAACGAACAATTCAATTCGAACACAAGGACAATAGTCCGTTAACAATACGTTACTGAGATATCTTCCATGCAACCATTGTATTTGTGTACAGAAAGATCAATAAAGATGTAATTAAAAAAAATTCAGGTGGGGGAAATTTTTCCCTCAGCCATCCAGAACGGAACTTTCCTGGGGGGGTTGAGCGTCAGGGCCGTGTCTTTGACTACCCATAGCATCTAGAGTCGAGCTTGAAGAAAGAGTAGAGCTATACTTCTACTCCCCCTCTGGGATTTCGTAGCCTATTCTAAGGTACATTTCACCCTTACCTTTACCTTTAACTTTACATTCTTCCAGACTGTTTCATTGTTATTATTGTTTTTGGAACTCTTGAAAGGAACCAGGAGTTCAGTGCAGAGGTGGACGTTTGGTCTACAACCGTAACGATCGCACGTGCTGAGATTTTGCTAACGACAGAAGTAACGATCCAATTAGCAAGATACACAACAGAACTGAACAGCGTTCGTTCGTTTTGCATCGATACTGTGTTTACTTTTTGCAGTGTGTCGCAGAGGAGCCTGGAGCTGTGTACGTTTGTTTTTGTACAGGCAGCACAAACAATCATTCCTCTGCACAGCTCATATACCCAGTTTGTGCTTGTAAAAATACAGAGCAAGTATCGCGCACATGTTGTATAAAAAAATGTAAAAAAATCGACCGTGTTCAAATATCAAAGTATCGATTCAAATCTGGGCTAACACGGCTTCAATGATTCTGATATTCTGGATGATAATTTTATAGACTTTTATATAATAAAAATTAATTGTTTATTGCAAAATGGAAGTAGCGGGAAACGATGAAATACGAGGGTGAATCAAGTGAAAACCTTAAATACATTTTATCTCGTAATTTATTGAGCACAAAATGTACAACAGACATATATAAAAAATATATAATTGTTTATTGCAAATTGGAAGTAGTGGGAATCGAGGAAATAGGAGGGTGGGTCAAATGAAAATCTTAAATATTTTTAATCTTGTAATTTATTGAACACAAAAGATACACAATGTCTTCATTTTTTCTATGTAGCCTTCATTGCGTGCTGTTTCATTCGATACTGTCCTTAAGGGTCAAGCAAAAATGTTGGTAAGATTTACCACCATAAGCTGCATAACATCCCAGCAGAGTGGGAATCTCAAGAACTAATAACATCTCAGATTAGCAGATGCACGAATTTAGAATGAAACCTTCTTTGCTTCCATCATCAGGTAATGAACCCCTGATGATGCAGACCTCACAGAACCATCATCGCATAGGTGGGAGACCAAGCCTCTGAAACAATAGGTTTCTGTTTTGAAATTATGCAAGCGGTTGCCTGAGAAGATTGCATGACTTTAGTTACAAGGGTAAGTCAAATGAAAACCTTATATATTTCTTATCACGGACGATACAGTGTGCTGATCCATGACTCATATCCGGATGTGCCGCTATTTCATTCACTGTTACGCGGCCATTTTCCTTCACGATGGCTTCAACTGCTGCAATGCTCTCTTGTGTCACCACTCGGTGTGCCTGACCGGGTCGAGGACAGTCTGTTACAGAACTAATGCCGTTCATGAACATCCTAGTCCACTGGTACACCTGCTGTAGTGACAGACATGCATCACCATACTGAACATTCATTCATCGATGAATTTCGATGGGTTTCACTCCTTCATTACTTAAAAAACGGATGACAGAACGCTGTTCATCTTTGGTGCGTGTTGCAAGCTGGGTCGCCAACTTTACACTACTACTGCGCCGTCGTGTTGCATTCCTGCACCATATTGCCACCTGTCGGCCACTCTTCAAACCATCAGTATCACTGTTGTCAACTTCCAGACAATCGAGCTGTGGTTCGAATTTTTATCGCACTTTTAAGGTTTTCATTTGACTCTCCCTCGTATATAAAAGTATGAATATAAATTTTGATTCTGAAGTACAGACCGCAAGAAAAAAAGATGAATATATACTGTGAGTGTGGTAGGAAAAACTTTGAGCTAAGATAGTTGTTGGAAAACCTAACAATAGACGACAGGATAATATTAAAATAGGTATCAAATATGTGGGTTATGACTGTGTGGAATGAGTAAGGATAGTTATTTGTGAACACGGCACTGTTGTAGATTTTGTTTTGAGAAATTTAGGTTATTCTCAACAATTGCAGAGCTGTGCGGAGTTTGTTGGACCACAAACAAACGGATCTGTGCCAGTAACTAACAATCAGCTTCAGCGCCACAGCAGACTTGCATTCAGTCAGTCATTTCTGTGACACGTATGTATGGAGCTAATTTTGCGTGTGACTGTTCTGGCGTAATCTAATATCCCAAATCCTTCCAGTTCCACGCAACATAATTTCGTCACTTAATTGAGACATATTCACTTGCGTTATTGTGTCAGCAATTATGCATGTCTTTGTCACAGCCTTGTGCATTGCATGTCCCTCCTAATTACGTCTTAACAAATGGCGGTTGCATACCCTGTAATGAACAGTTGGTGCTGTAACGGCCACTTTCACAAGAAAGGCATCCAGGCGCGTTCGCGTAACTATTACTGCCGTGGAAAAGCACTTACTATTTCATGATTGTACTGTATGTCTACCTTTATTTTTACAGCATGCAGCGCGCATGCGTTGTATAATATTGTCGTCTGTGGCCTGTCTAGCCCTACTGTATTTCTGTACGTTATCTCATGAACGGTACGATAATTGGAGAAAAAAAAAGCTATTGATCACAAAATGGGTGTTTGGATTTGTCTAATACGTTTGCATGAAACATTTATCATTCTAATAAGAACTGAGCGAGATGTGACCGAAAGTGTGTATTGGTAATCTTCATATTTGCACCGTGACGTATTAATGTATAAATATTTTATTGTCCAGCTTATGCACAATTATACTCGTATATTCTACATGATCACAATGTGCAACTTTGTTGTCCCGACGCGCTCAGTCCGGAAGGCCTTCCAAAATCGTGCCAAACTCAAACTGATTGTGAAAACTGTTAGAAATTGCTGAATTTAGGACGCCAACACCCTCAAGATGTTCGGTAAAAAGGCAGTAAAATTCTAAAGCTATGTAGATTCACAATTGTTTTACATTAGCAATGACAAAAAAATTGGTTGTCATCATAAATAGTCTTAAAGTACCAAAAATTAAAAAAAAATTACTATATGAAATGCAATTTCTTGTACCAAATTACAGCTGCCTCCAGAACCCCTGACTAGGGGGCTACCGCCCCCAGATCTCCGTTCTGTCTGTCCTC
>Ga0123352_10022164_pt1 | contig 10127 bp, 7 predicted proteins | sample TergutLab28metaG_FD_89700 | JGI IMG/M metagenome (GOLD analysis project Ga0123352, IMG submission 89700) | Labiotermes labralis P1 segment gut microbial communities from Petit-Saut dam, French Guiana - Lab288 P1 | ecosystem: Host-associated > Arthropoda: Insects > Digestive system > Gut ...
GTAGTGGGTCTGGAACGGGGTTCACTCAGCCTCGTGAGCCTCGTGAGGTCAATTGAGGAGCTACTTGAATGAAAAATGTAGCGGCTCCAGGTCTAGAAAACAGAGATTAACGGCTGTGGGGACTCGTTGCGCTGACCACGTGACACCCCTCTATCCGCAAAAGTTGGCACTAACTTTGCCGACCGGCGGCGGCCGCTCTGTCGGTATAGTTCGCGTGCGGACTAAGGCCACGGAGTTTGGTTTAGATGTCAATAATTTCGTAATTTGGATCGTACGCCGAACAGTCGGGGTTATTATCGGTCTTGAAGCAAACTACGATGTGTGTGCCGCAACATGAGTGAATTTGCGTAAAACCTTGCCTTCTAAGCCTGCTTACAGTAACTTGCTGCTCTGGGGGGGTCTCCTTACAGCATCCATCCGCTTCCGAGTGGAGCTTCATTAACATGCCGGCACTCGTATGATTATCCGAACTGCTGCTCCTTATAGTGAGCAACACTCGTGTTTTTCGGGGAAAAGATTACCCGCCATGCGATGCTCAAACTTGGCCTTGAAGGAGCTTGGCCGCGGGTTAACACCCTCGGTGAGAGAAAGGATTAGAATAGAGGAAGGAGTGTTTTTAATACATTGATTAGTATTGCTAGTTCTTTATGAGGCAGTCGCTTTGGTTATATATTTGTGTGTGGGGTGTTCATTCCCATTACATATGTCAAATAGTATCCTGTTGCTTCTACGTTCGATTCACGTGTAGTAATATCCGGGTCCATTGATTCTTGTATTCTAATACGAAGTTGATGGTACAGGACTGATTATATCTTACGTTAGTTAACGACGAAGTATGAAGTCTTACAGAGTTATTTGGTTCTATTATTAGTAGGAGTAAATAAAAAACAGCCGGTCCCAGTGGCCGCGCGGTCTAAGGCGTAGGTCTGCGGCCGTTCGCCTGCTGAGATTGTGGGTTCGAATCCCACCAGGGGCATAGAAGTTTTTCTGTTGTGAGTGTTGTGTGTTGTCAGATAGACGAGCTAATCACTCTTCCAGAGGAGTCCTACTGACTGTGATGCGTCGTTGTGTGTGATCTAGAAACCTAGTGATTGAGGATGCCCTGGCCCACTGGGGGCTGTCGCGCCAAAAACAGACTAACAAATAAAAAACAGGGGAGAAGGAGCCACGGGGAGGGGGGAGCTCAAGGTGTGGGTCTCAATCCCTTCACAAAGATTTTGAAATATCATTAAATGTATTAATACTCGGAATGAAGATTGTACTAATGGTTACTTATATTTCTTGGCTACGACGCTGTCTATCGGGATACTGAGGTCTGTACGTTCCTTCGCAATGCCGAAATGCGATTACCCAGTGACGCAGCATCGTATACCGGAAGAGAGCTAGACCACAAAATCTCAAAACTCGCAAATCGTTCTGACAGCTTGCCGTCAGCAAAACCTGTATGACATGTACCATTGCTGTGTGTACAATAAAAAACTCCTGATGATGGACAGAGGAAATGTCCGAAACATGTAGAGTTTTATTTCCCAAAATAAATTTGAGAAATTAGTGCATCTAGTTGGTTTTATTACAGGATTATATCACGATGCACGGTCACCTGAACGTCAAAAAAAAAATGTTGCCATTTAAGCCGAGAAAGAAAAAAATAATTCTGAATATTCCCCATCTATTTCTTGGTCTTAAATGAAAATTCGTAGAATTTTTCTCGGTCTTCATTTGAGTGCACAGAGTATAATAATAACAATACTTTTGATCGTTGTTAAGAGTCAATACCTTCTGTTTATTAAACAATAAGGAATTTTACATTTTTCGGATTCCATCAAATTTTGTTAGGAGTGTTAATCCCAGGGAGAAGAACTTGGCTGCATGTGTAACAGCCATGGAAAAAGCGAGACATGCATGCAAAAGTTCAGTGGTTAAGTCTACAAAACAGAGGTTACTCGGGAAACTTAAGCTTAGAGAGAATGGTAATATTAAAATGGATGTAAAACTAATATGGCGTAACAGTATGAACTGAATTAAACTGGCTTGAGAGTTGAATAAAGAGAGACCAGCTTGATGTCACTTGCTTTATTATTTCATTATTTAATGCTCAACATGTTTCGGATGTTAATACATCCATACTCAGGAGCTTGCGACTTATTTGTTGAAGCTGAAGCTGAAGCACCTTAGCCTGCACCCGGATACCACACCACCCCAGCCAAACCACACCGTAACACCAACACACATCGAACCAGAACAATACAACCCGTGAAATAACTCAACAAATAAGTCGCAAGCTCCTGAGGATGGATGTATTAACGTCCGAAACATGTTGAGCATTAAATAATGAAATAAAAAAGCAACTGACATCAAGTTAGTCTCTCTTTATTCAACTATCAAGTTGATGCACGGTCCAATGAACATAAGATTCTAAACTGGCTTGGTTTGAGAGTCCAAATTGCGGGCTCTTGTAAACGATCTAATGTTTCTTCATGTTCCAAAAGAAAGGGGTTTTCTTGAAAAGTGAGTGAATGTTTTAGCTCTCCAAGAAAGAATCTGCTACATGGAGCTATTTGTTTGCGGAAATTAAAAGTGGAACTTTTGTAAGAAGTCTCCTGTCTGTATTCCGAAGGAACTGTATGCTTCTTATACATGGCGGTCTGGGTGTTCATTCTATATACAAATTCATTTAAATTTTTTTGTGGCCGTTTCCACGTATGCCATCACATATGCACGTAGAATGAACAGTTGGATGTGCTCGGAAAATAAACGTCATAACGATGATGCCAGATTAAATATCCCTAACTGAAACTGTAACAGAATTTAAATCACTATCCCGTCGCGTTCCTTATGTTTAGCGACGCATTGTTTATTTGAACTGTAGTTTGTGTGGTATAGGGACAGGTGGCGTAGTCGATATAGCGACTGGGTACGGGCTGGACGGTCTGGGGATCGAATCCCGGTGGGGGCGAGATTTTCCGCACCTATCCAGAACGGCCCTGGCCCTGGGGCCCACCCACTCTCCTGTACAATGGGTACCGGATCTTTCCCGGGATTAAAGAGCGGCCGGGGCGTGACGCTGACCCTTCTACTCTTTCTTGACAATGGCACTAGAATGCCGTGGTCAAGAAAGAGTAGAGCTATACCTCTACTCCCCCTATGGGCCGTACGGCCTGTACAGAGCCTCAGTGCCTGTACAAGGGTGCATTTTACCTTTACCTTTTGTGTGTGGTATAAATTTCTGTATCGCACTGCAGCGTTTGTACTGTTCTATTCTTTGAGCTAAATGGAATATAACTTTCTTCAAAACGATTATATGGAATTTTCTCAAAACTTCCTGCCGTAGTTAGATACTTTTTCCTCGAAATCGACCAATTATAATAACACATCACATTAATCAGTATGATATCTAAGACGCGCAGTCCCATAAAGTCAAATATTCCTAGAAAATACAAGCCTCACCCACTTGCCTGCAACGTGCATGAAACGGACGTCTTACAACTAGAAGGCAGTGAGATTGACGACGAAATGCGGCGGATGTGGCCAGTTTCTGTATTCATTTTAGCCACATATATACGTTGCGTTATCATATGGCAGTAACGTACCTGAAGATTACAATTTACAAACCCGTAATTTTACCTCTTGTTTTATGACACTGGCCTTTCCGTTGTGAAGATGTTGGTGAATTGTTTAATGAGAAGGATATTTGAAATAACGAGGTTGGAAGTAAGCAGATGGAAAAAATAACCAGAGGAACTTGATAATTTGTCTTTGGGTTGTCTCAAGTGGCAGTGATTCTGAGTTGTTATCGGTATATTTCTGATTCTGGTCCCTGCTGGGACATCAGCCGTCCTGATTGCGGTTTACCGTGGGGTTTCCTCTCACTCCATCAAGACAAATGCAGGAATTTGACCTGCAATTAGGCCATGACCATTTCCATCACATTCCTTACAATTCGTTACTCACAATCCTCCGCTTTTTTTGGGGGGGGGGCGCTATGCAGATCTGTTTTACTGACAACTTCATTAAGTAAAGTTAATAAATAACGTTCAACTAAATTTTATATACATGTGTCTAGGAGAAGGTATGTAGTCAAACACAACTACATACCTTCTCCTAGTTTCACACACACAACGGGGATGACACACTTCCTAGATACATGTGTCCGTGCATCGTGAATCGAATTTAATAATTGTTCAACAGGATGCGACTTGTTCTGTTTATTACATTTCTGTAGGCAGCTCTACATGTTTCGGGTGTTGACACCCATCATCAGGAGCTGGTACAACTGTAATTACAGCTTCTGGTATTGATTTACCGGATCAACTACCATCCGCTCTATTGTTGAGTTGGAACTGATTCATGTGTATCTTATGGTAGTTATTAGAATACCTACCGTAAGATATACATGAATCATTTCCAACTCACCAACGAGAGCGGATGGCAGTAGATCCGGTTAATCAATACCAGAAGCTGTAATTACAGTTGTACAATCTCCTGATGATGGGTGTCTAACCCGAAACATGTAGAGCTGCCTACATAAATGTAATAAACTGAATAAGTCGCATCTTGTTGGACAGTTATTAAATGTTCAACAAATTCTCTTAGCGTGATCGAATAAAAAAATTGAGAATGATAGGACATTTAGAACACAATATAGACGAGAATTGCACACATTTTAGAGGAAAAATGTTAAGGCGAGGTAAAGGAGACTGAGAGGTACATACGATAACTTAAAATGTACGTAAAAGAAATAGAATATGACAATGTGGACAGCGTTTGACTGTCCCAGGGCATGGTCCAGTGGTCGGTGATAAGCGTACTAAATTGACGGTTACATAAGATTGTAATTTTTCACCAACTGAGCGCCTCTTTTCTTGTCAGTTAGTCCTGTCATACATGCAATGAACTTTCGAAATGGTGTCTAAATTTTATATTTAAAAAACAGGAGAAAGAACTGAGAAATTTTCATAAGGAATGTAAGGGTTTGTAGTCTTTATCCGTTGTAGCTGAAGAAGGGTTATATTTACAGGAAGTACGGCAGGAGATGAAGAAGTAACGTATGGATTATTGTGATCGAAAAACAAAACTTAACTCTACCACACGATTTCATTGTCATTGGGATACGGGACTTAAAATAGGCGTTTAGAGGTTAGTATGTATAGACTGGAACTTGACTGAACTGGCCTGCATTTATAGTGACAGGAATCTTCGGGCTGTATAAGAACAGGGTAAATCAGTCTCATTACAGGCCCGAGGTGCCCAGAGGGTTCCAGGAAGTTACGGTTCCCAGATTACGTGATAATGGCCGTGGATGGTGGTAAGGTTGTCAGCCTTAAGCACCGGCCGCCTTTACCCCCAGGAAATGCTCCTGGTACTCATTTCTGTTTGAGGCTGAGTCGACCCCAGGGCCATAGTGCGATCGGAAGGATTATGTAAATGAAGAATTCCAATGACACAAATTGGAATCGAACCAGCGACCTTCCGATTTGTAGCACGGCGCCTTAACGACTATACTACCGCGGTCCCCTGTATAAGAAGAGGGGATATCCTAATTCGGAATATCTATCGATCAGATCGTGTGGTGGTACTTTATAGCTTTTTTCCTGATCTTCCATGATGCAACTTAATTGCTTTAGGGATTAAGAACAGAAAGCTGTCAAAGCCAGCTGCTTTACTCCATGCAATTTAACAAGACTGCTTTTTAAATCATGTTGGAGCCAGAATTATTGCTATTACCCTTGCAAATAGAATGCAAACGCCTATTAATCCTAACACGAATATGAAGAAAAATACGAGTATTAGACCTTATATGTAGTTATTACATTGCATTGCTATTCAAAATGTAACGCTTGAGCGCAAAAATTTTTTTTGTGACCAGACTCATAATTCGCTGTAAATGTACTGTAAGATCATTGTACTTCGAAACGTAAAGTTACATCAAGATGTTGGATGTACGTCATTTAGTGAGTAGGTTTTTAAGGGATTGTCGTTAAAATTGTAGGAAACGTCAAAATCATACGTAGAGCAGAAAAGGATAAATAGCTGCTATTGGTCTTCATTCAGCGTGGTCAGGCACAGATACCATTCAGTCTGTGTTAACGGTTACATATGTGGTTCTGGGAATTTCAGCTGTCTTCTACGGTACCGTTAATGACATAGAACAACCAAGAATACCAGTGGCGTGTCTACAGAATATCAAAACCGAATGTGCTCTTGTGTTTTCGTTTGGAAATGCCCGCTTAAAGTTTAAATTTAAAATTTGGCTTTTCCTTATTTTGTACAATGACCAACAAATGCACAATTAATTGTCAAATTATCACACTCCTCCCACATGTTTCGACACTATTGTGTCATCCTCAGGGAGTTCGTAGTTAGTACCTTGCCAATTTACACAAGTATGTCACATACAGTAGTTGGTAATACTTATTTACTTACTCCATGGTGCAGAGTCCTTCTTGAGAAGCTAACTGGTTTGCAGCTAGTCAAGAAATTCCCCCCATTTCACGGAACCCGAAGGTTCATTACCGTACTCACAAGCGTCCGCCATCTGTCCCTATCCTGGGCCAGCCCAATCCAGTCCACATACCCACATCCAATATCCTGGAGATCCGTCCTAATATTATCCACCCATCTACACCTAGGTCTCCCCATTTGTCCCTTTCCCTCCGGTTTCCCCACCAAGACCCTATACACCCCCTTCTCCTCACCCACACGCGCCTCATACATAATTTAAAATTTAAAACAATTTCACATAGGATTTATAGTGTTGAAATGTGAATGTTTAAAATTTTTAAAATATTAAAATTTTCCTATTTTGTAACAAAGTGGGTTAAAACAATTTTGTTGTTATAATGAAGTCCGTCTGTGTGGTGGCTGTACATACAATCTGCATGTTGTTGCTGTCGTCTTGCTGGTCCGGTATGTACTGAGTCTGAGCGTATGTCGAGCTGCGTTGTTCATTTTCAAAATAATACATTATGTACGGCACAGGTATTAAATAATTTGACTGTTCCTGTTTCTAGCTGCCGTTTCCACAGACAACGCTTCGGTTTGTGTACAATAAACCTTTGAGTGAAATTTTTGAAGTCACTTTAATTCCATATGCCTCTCTGTTTGATTGTCTACAATAAACTCTTTGCAATACCAACTGAAATCATTCTAATTGTTTCTTGCCGTACATTTGAATACAAGATTTCTGACAAGATAACAATGACAGCCGGGAAAGAGTAGCTGTTCGCCCTGCCGAAAATATCCAGAGCGCCAAGCAGGACAAACACCTGCCTCTAGTGCTGCCCGAAAAAGTCAGTGGAGTTTTGATATTTTGTAAGATTGCTAGACGACTGCTGCTTTTGTGGACATTTAAGAAGTCAAATTCATGAAACGGGGCAAAGACGGCAGTTTACAGCAGTAAAAAATTATACAAAATTATTGAGTTCACGCCATGTCTTGAAGATACATACAAGGAATCTGAATCAGTCAGTCAATATACACGTGATTACAAGAAGAGGAAAAAAGTTAAAGTGTTCACTTAAGATATTTGTAACACACTGTTTGAACATCAAGAGTCATTAGTTGTGCGTTTTTAATTGTTGTATAACGACGTCATTTGCTAAGATAACATGACGAAGGTGAAAGTCAGTGACGGGGAAATCGCAGTAAGCTGAGTTACGTCTGTCGCAGTACCACTTCTATCGACGAAAATTTCACGTGGATTGGCCTGGGATCGCAGACGGACCTCCTCGCTGAGATGCCGGCGACAAACAGCCTCAGCCATGGAATATGCTGTTAAATGTGTCAAATAACACAGAACACATATGGAATGTATGTGCAATAAGAAGTACAGCTTGACTCTTCTTATCCACTCTTGGTCTTACTATGTTATAGACAATGTCCCCTGGTTTCGGAGGGTAAAGCGTTGACCCCTTGGGGGCAAGGACCTCAGGTGCTTGACCTCGCAGATAACGTTTTGGATTTAAATCTCGCATAGGATATCGCTCTGTGAGCCGGGTAGCTCAGTCAGAATAGCGGCTAGTTTGTGCAAGTTTGGGTTTCCGGCGATGGTGGAGGGTTCCTCGTCGTCATCGCGTCCATATGGGTTCCCAGGTTTACATAACTTCTTCTGCAATGGATACAGGGATTAAAGCGGCTAGGATGTGGTGCTGACCGCTCATTTCAATCTAGTATCGAAATTTAGGAAACACCGGATTTGTACGTCCACCAATATATCGAGGCTCATATGCTTAGTAGATTTTTGTGCTTATGTCTTTTATAATTTATGACATCTCTCTTGAGACAAAACACACTGTGTTACTTCCGCAGTGTTCTGCACTTACATGCTGGTCGCCGTGTCACGTAATCTCCTACCTCATTTATCCTTTCACTCCTTTTGAACGAACTACATGGAGCGCAGTCGTTCAGAAGCTAACAGCCAACCGACTAGTCAACAAAATTCTCAATTTGTATGGAAACAGAATCTGTATTATGAGTTCGCATGACCCCATCACTGCTCCCTATTGTGAATCAGGTGAATTCAGTCCCTGCTCTCATAAATTATTTCTTTCTGAAAAATATAATAATAATAATAATAAATTTTTTATAATGAATTAAAATTATATTATTCAAATAGCAGATATATACATTTTTAATATATGACATACAATTAATTAAAACGTTAATTAAATATTAATAATAATAATTATCCCAGATTGTCAGAGTGGTAGCCCTTCTCCATTAAATAGCTAATTGATCTAAGTGTATATAATTTTTATCAATCCTACAGAGACGCTTGATTCTCCCAGGTGGTATTATAACCTTAAAATTTTGATAGTGAAAATTTTTACCATTTCTTACACCCCCCCCCCTCTTTGTGTGTGATACGCATTCGTCCCACGATAACGTATTGTACATCTTTTCAGGTATAGTACCTCATCCGCAGTAGATATGTATCAAAGCCAGTAAGGTATGTAAAATACTAATGAATGAATTTGGAGATGAAATGGAATACAACTTTTCGGTTTGTTTTGACAGGACAGGGACAACGTTGCAGCGTTCCGAAAATAAAGAAATGGATACCTGGGTTAAAACTGTCATGTTCTGATCCTTCGGATCCACTTTGGATTAGATTTCCCTTTAACTACACCTTGAAGGAATCAAAACTTTCTGAATGTGCTCTAAAGTTTTAACACAGTCGGCCCGTACGACTTGTTCAGCCTAACTTTCACTTTCACTCGTCAAGGATTCTGAGAAGGACAATAATAATAGTAATCTTACAAACATAGCACTGTCTTAGGCAGACTTCTCTCCGTCGTGTTCAAAGTTTCCGTGCTGAGGGTTTGGTTTAAAATGTTTCGTACTTTGAGCATTTTGTGAAAAGCTGCAAGTTTCTGGTTTGAAGAGATGAGTATGAAACGCCTAACCATCTACATGAAAGCGGTGATTTATATTCGTTGATTGCCTTAAGTTATTCACAGTAAAGGGCTGTTACGTAACTCGGACTCCAGTGTAATCGCAACATTTGACATGCCTGTTCCATGAACGTTTAACAGAAACCCTTCTTATGCAGGAAGTGGAGGAATGACAGGGGTGCCATGTTCTTCCGTCCTCACGTTTTGTGTCCGACCATAATAGGTTTTGATGACACGTGATTATTGAAAGTCAGTAAAAAATAAGGCATAATAATTTTCTGTGCGAAATAATTCATTGTAGTCCTACTGTATAGTAGTGGACCATTCGGTGCAGAACGTTTTGTCTTCCTGTCCACTGATATAAAAACATTGGCTGACAGCATTCAAGAATAGAGAGCAGAGCAAGATATATGGGCCCAAGAGGAGGGGGGGGGGATATGAACACAAGAGAGGAGAAATTTCACGATGAAGAGCTTCATGGTTTTTACTGTTCAGCATATAGTCTGGAGATCAAATCAAGAAATATAAGATGGGTAGGGGTTGTGACTCATATAGGAAAGAGAAGTGCATACAGGGCTTTGGTGAGGAAACCTGGAGGAAATAACAGACTTGGAAGACTTAAGCTTAGATGGGAATAATATAATATAATATAATATAATATAATATAATATAATATAATATAATATAATATAATATAATATAATATAATATAATATAATATAATATAATATAATA
>Ga0123352_10022166_pt1 | contig 10127 bp, 6 predicted proteins | sample TergutLab28metaG_FD_89700 | JGI IMG/M metagenome (GOLD analysis project Ga0123352, IMG submission 89700) | Labiotermes labralis P1 segment gut microbial communities from Petit-Saut dam, French Guiana - Lab288 P1 | ecosystem: Host-associated > Arthropoda: Insects > Digestive system > Gut ...
CCCCGGCGCTACCAGATTTTCTGAGTAGTAGTGGGTCTGGAACGGGGTCCACAGAGCCTCGTGAGGTCAATTAAGGAGCTACTTGAATGAAAAAAGTAGCGGCTCCAGGTCTAGAAAACAGAGATTAAAGGCTGTGGGGAACCGTTGCGCTGACCACGTGACACCCCTCTATCCGCAAAAGCTGGCACTAACTTCGCCGACCGGCGGCGGCCGCTCTGTCGGTATAGTTCGCGTGCGGACTAAGGTCACGGAGTTTAGTTTAGTTTAGTTTTAGATCAATCGGATCTGGGAATCACGCTGTCACCTTACTTCGGAGCCACAGCAAACCGCACCCTCTTATGTCATGACGAAACAGTACACGTGCACAGGTTCGTAATGGCGTCTTCATTTTTACATCAGTGTCACTAACGCTTTAGCCTAGGAATGCAACGTTAAAATGATTCCGGGTTTAATTACAGGTGTCGCCACCAACATTAATAAGAACATAGTAACAATTTTTTAACATTCATAGGTCCATGCATCGCTAATATATCCTTAGAGCACGACCAACAAGATGCAACTTTTCTTAATTTATTTATTTCTGTAAGACGCTCTACATGTTTCAGACCAATACCTGACGCCATGTGTGCAGTTTTGAGCTCCTGATGATGGACGGAAAAACCGTCCGAAACATGTAGATCGTCTTACAGAAATAAATAAATTGTGGAAAGTTGCATCTTGTTGGTTGTACTCTGAGAATATAATAACAATTCTATTAGTGGAGTAAAAAGCTGTCACTTGAAGGCGGGAATAAATGCAACTTTCACAACGTTGTGTGAAGCGAAAATGGATATTTTCCTCAAAATAAAATAAATGTTAATTGAATATACGGTTAACAGCTGTTCAGGGAATCACACAGTATCCATAAATTAATTTAGTGGACAAAAAAGCCTTCTCTGCGTTAACGAACCCAGCAGGGCTACTTACAGAAATCGTCGTGTTTTAAAGGGTTAATGGTATTCTGTCTTTTGTTTTGGAGCTAATTTTTAGAATACGCATTTCCAAAAAATGTAATATGTTTTCTTTTGGGTAATTCCCCGGCGTCACAATGCTATTAGCATTGTGACGCCGGGGAATTACCCAAAAGAAAACATATTACATACAGGACACGGCGAAAGCTTAAAATCAAGAATTTCCAAACAAATTTATGAGTTTTAATGAGATGGATTTTAATAGTACTCTTCATTTCACACTGTTCTTAAAATTTTTCTTTGTTACACAGTTTAGCCTATGGCATTTACACCTCATTTCTATCAATCTGTGTTTAATTTGTTATTTTAAAGAACAGGCCTAAAAGCTTGGAAAATACGTACAGGATTTTGTGTCTTATGTCCTTCATTTACTCTTACCTGCTCAATATTAGATTATTCTGCAAGCTGAAAACCTTGGACATATTAAAATAGTAAGATATTTTCTTAAGTTTTTTTTTTATTTATGGTAAGCCGTACACAGTGCGTCTACTAAGTTTTATGACAGGCATTATAAAAAGTATTTGCGTGAAAGAAATGACACTTTTATTGTTTAGTTTTCGACATAGATCTCTTGTAACTCTACACACAAATTTGCACGGTTATACAACTTCTTGATGCCTTTGTAGAAGTCGTCCTTTGCAATGGTGCTTAATGTACTTGTCACGGCTGTCTGGATGTCCGAAATCGAGTCAAAGAGGCGCCCCTTCAAGTGGGATTTCACTTTTGGGAACAAAATATAATCAGCAGGTGCTAAATCTGGAGAATACGGAGGGTGGTCGAGCACAGTCACTTTTCGTTGGACCAAAAACTGCTTGACGATTGTCGCGTTGTGGGACGGGGCGTTGTCGTGCAAAAGAAACCAGTCACCAGATTCACACACGCCCGGTCTAACACGTCGAATTAGACCCACTGTGTTTATTTGGCAAAATTTCACGCAGGAAAAGTGTCATATCTTCTGCAAATACACTTTTCAGTTCATATAAATTTTTGTTTGGAGCTATCGTGTATAGTTCATGGCTGGAAAACCGAGGAATCGCGTTTCGATACTCGGCAGAGGCAAGCGACATTTTTCTCTGCTAAGGATCCAGACCAGTTCTGATGCCCATCCTTTATACTTTTCAGTGGGTATGGGGACTCTCTTGCGGGGACAAGGCGGACGAGAGCATGAAGCACAACACTTACCTCCATCTAGCAACTGGGTACAAGAATGTGTAGAGCTGTATCTCCATTCAATCAGGTCTTAATGGAGTAGTTCTTAGTTAAAATAGGGACGAATTTACCATTTATACACAATGATTTGCAAATAATTCGACCATTCCCCCTCGTGTGAAATATGTGAAAGAACATCCAAAGAAGTTAGGCTGTATATTCCGTCATGAGGGATGACCCATATGACGTAATAAATTAATGTTTCGTGGCCCCCAGGTAATGTACTGTGCATACAGTCTATTGGCGGACAGTTGAGGAATGCTCTCGGAAGCACGTGGTCAAAAGCGGTTTGACCCTGCAGCCTGTACAAGTCATTAACACGGACTTCGCACACAAACATGCAATAGTAGTTACATACTGACAAACTTAGTTGTGGACTAGGTCATCGATCAACTGAAACACGACGCAAAGGAGTCAGGCGCTTTGCAGATTGGAGTGGCGAAGCATCAAGATGCCGTTTCTTATCGGACGAGTATTTCCTACACTTCCGTTCTTGCTAGTTCCGCGATATTTTTGTCCATCTGGGACAGATGATGTTCCCTCTGGGCAACGGAAGGCGTTTTAGGTAAAATTTTAGGCTCTGTTGAGGCAAACCTTTGGTGTGTCTCAGTCGGTAAGTCTATCCGACGAAGGGATTGGTTTCTTACGGCCGTATGATAGAGTTCTTGCCTTCGTAGAAGTAGTGCCGTAGTTCTGTAGATACCCACCAAAATATCGGAGGAAGGAAATTTTAATACGAAATATCCACAGATATATATATATATATATATCTATATATATATATATATATACCAGACTGTGCTGTGCCATTAAAATAGCCTTTTAATCCGAAGAAATATGTTTGTTATTGTAAATCAAGCGAATATAAAGTGGGCTTGTATCATTAGATAATTACAGTTACTTCAAGATACATATAAGCCTCGTGAGCCTCGTGAGGTCAATTGAGGAGTTACTTGAATGAAAAAAGTAGCGGCTCCAGGTCTAGAAAACAGAGATTAACGCTCCAGGTCTAGAAAACAGAGATTAACGGCTGTGGGGACCCGTTGGGCTGACCACGTGACACCACTCTATCCGCAAAAGTTGGCACTAACTTCGCCGACCGGCGGCGGCCGCTCTGTCGGTATAGTTCGCGTGCGGACTAAGGCCACGGAGTTTAGTTTAGTTACATATAAACAGAATCCTTTTTTTATAGCTCAACAGCCTCTAGTAGGCCACGGCCTCCTCGTTATCTAGTCTTCACGATCACACTCAGGCACACCACACTCGGTAGGACTCCTCTTGCAGAGTGATCAGCCCGACGCAGTAGACCTCTACCTGACAACACACAACTCTCACAAGAGACAGACATCGATGTCCCAGGCGGTTTTCAATCGCGCAGTACTAGCAAGCGAGCGGCCGTGGGCCGCGCCTTAGAACCCGCGGCGACTGGAATCGGAAATAGAACCCTTCATTAGGGCAACGATTACTGAGGAGCAATTAGATTTTTCGAACATTCAGTCCTTTAGCGGCAATTAGTACAGTGCATGAACGCAGTAATTATGGCGAATGTAACATTCTAATTAAACCTTGGTTTTTTTTTTTGCGTGAGACTGAAATGCGGTAACAAGTGACTTAATTTTCAAGTTGTCAGTGTGCTGAATTAGGTGCTGCAGCATGAAGATATATGGGGAAGGAGAGGCCTATAGCCACCCATTCCTAACCTTAGCTCTAGATGGACGTGAATGATTAGCTTCACGCCCAGGTCGCCTTACCCATTGAGAAACAGCTGTTTAGTATTTGTTGAATAGGAAGTTTGGTGAGCCCCAGAGCAGTCTGGACACTTTAGGGTGCAGAAAAATCGCTTTGCCTGACCGCTTGTTGCAGGATTTAACTCGTGCAACATTTCACCACTTCAATCCTGAAATGTATATTGGTCACTGCCTTCAAGCATCAACGAGAACTTCGTGCGAGACTTTTGTGGAAAAGTTAAGTCACACTGAAAGTGGCAAAACAATATTCAGTATTTTGCGACGTTTCTTTCTTTCAGGTTTAGTGGATCCGGGGTTCGAATCCCGGTAGGGGCAAGGGATGTCTCTCTCCTCCGAAACATTAAAATCGGCTCTGAGGCCCACACAGCCTCCTATTCAATTGATACCGGGGTCGTTTCGCGGGATGAAAACGGCTGGAGCCTGCAATGCCGAGGTTAAAGATGAATGCAGTTAAAGGCCTACCTCTGCTCCCCGTATATGTACGGCTTCACGGCATGCAGAAGGAACATTTTACCTTTACTTTTTATGTTCACATGCAGAATAGAATAGACATCGTTGGTCAACAGATTAGACTATTGCGCCCGTCGATTTATTTATTACATTCTTAAGTTACTAAACTGGCAACGGCAGATGATTTCTCTTATGAAATTTAAAACGCCACAGAGCCTAGATTGTGTTTCTTGCACTCCCAAGCCAGTAGGTTATGAAAAGCCTACAATGTTGTGTGCCAGAACGCAGCCACTGTGGCGCAACACACAGCTTAGAAGATCATAGCGCGCTGAATCTTGAGTTTACGGTCAGCTATCGATCTTCGACTGCAAATAACTTTGGCGTCCTCCACTATGGCGATGCCGGAACGAATCGATAGACGGTCCCACTTGAATGATAACGAATGGGTTTACATTCGTGACATTCGTACGCTGTAACTTCTAATCCACCGCACGGCGGTTCATGAGAGCTGTTACTTCTCGTAGCCGATACTGCGTTGTTCTATTAACCATAATAGAAAGACTCCGAAAAATATGTATAAAAAACAACTAATTACAGCAAATGTTTAGAACATAGGCCTATAACCGACATTAGAATCCTTGAATCTTTCTCCACCGATGTAACATTTGATCCCCGGCAGAAATTTAGAGTACCTTTGGGAAGGAAGTGAAACATGACACACCTCCCTGGCCTGAGATTCAACTTTACTTTCGTCTTTGACTCAAAGTGCAGTTTTCAGTACTTTTTCAGTACGGGCTCAGATCTTTATTTAAAACTACGTGTTATTGTGTGTTTTATAGGCCTATACTACAACGTTCAGAAATTTTAAGCTCATGGTTCCGTGCATCTTAATTCAATGTTAATAAAAATCCAACCAGATGAAACAGTATGCAGATATTTATTTACTGCAAAGTCACTCTACATGTTTCGGGTGTCACAGCACCCATCATCAGGTGTACTAAAAACTGTAACCGCAACCTCCGGTACAGGCCATAATACTGGTACAGCTACTTCCCTCCAACGTGACCTTATCCCGATCAGGCCACGTTGGAGGGAAGTAGCTGTACCAGTATTATGACCTGTACCGGAGGCTGCGGTTACAGTTTTTATTCCTCCCGATGATGGGTGCTGTGACACCCGAAACATGTAGAGTGACTGCAGTGAATAAATATCTGCATACTGTTTCATCTGGTTGGATTTTTATTAACATTGAAGGTTCAGAAAATTTTCCATTTGAAATGTAGTTCAAACTACAGCACACAAAATAAGAGTAATGCTCTACTAATCAAAATAATCAAGACTTGTGGTTAGGTTCTTTCGACCTGTCATAATTCATGTGTGGAAACAAAGTTTTGTACCTATATATATCATTATGAATTTTAAATTACCCTTTTTTATAACTCTGTCCCACAAGCTCGAGTTGTATAATTTGCAATTTGGGGCCGCAAGTCCACCTGTGTCGGAAAATTATATTTGAAAAATTTGAGAGATTTAGAAACAGCCACACGTGCTTGGCTTCTGTTGTGGTGATGCGGTGAAGTGTTCCTAGAATTCTGTAGAACACTAATGTTACAGTTACAGTATAGAACGAAATGTGTTCCGCACGTGGCCCTCTTCCGTGTCATGCATTGAATTTCATAACCGAAAAAAAAATATAAGCCACAACATTTGCAAACGCTTTTGAAATGGATAGTAGAGTAAAGGATATTGTTTTAAAAAGTTGTTATAAACTGTGGGCCTGTACTCTAAAACTATGACAGCCTACTCAGCAACTGATGGGCGGAATAAAATACAGCTACGTCTATATTTACCAGACTACGATGCTGATAGTGAGGTTCAGGGCATTATTAGATCAGATACCTATTTGGTCCTGCCAACAGACAGTCTAGTTAAAGGTCTTAAAAGTGGCGAATTTTCTGTTTTAGTCTCAGGTGCTTGACTGTCGTCTATTGAAACGAAATATCAGCGACGAAAGTTAGAAAAACGAACATCCGAAAGGCAGGAATTTTACTGAAATTAGTCCGTAATTTGGTGAGTTAAAATTTGTGTGAACTCATAAATACTGAGTAATTTTCCTCCAGCAATGCCTATTCTGATTTGTACTCTAGAGGCGTCTGATTCGAATCTCTGGTGCAACACTCATTAATTGATTGAGGGTTTCTTGGTTTTTCTCAGAGCCATAGGACAAACATTGTTTTAGTAACTTACATGAAACTACGAATTATTTCCTCTTCAACTCCTTCAAGCCATTACTTTTCAGTCACTTGACGATAAGCACTTTGAGTTACTGACAGATTCATTCAGTATAATCTGAAATGTCTGCAGTAAAGGCAAAATTACTTGATTACGATAAATTCTAAGTGAACAGAATTGTCAATTCTGCAGGCAATCAGTTAAAGTCTCAGTTCCAAACTAGTGCATCTGGTAGACTATTGAATCCTGGTGAAGTTCGAGAAAATTGAATGTGTCAAAATCGGTGTCTTCCGAATCCCACGCAATTCACCTCTGTAATATGCCAATTTCATAAATTGTCTGCACCTGACATCACTCTTTGTCACAGTCCTGTTTATCGAACTAAAATCGCTCAGATATAAAACAATTTCCCGCCTTTTATGGAATCTAAAGTTTCATTATAATGTTGACAGGAATTTGACTTTGGAACTTACCTTGAGCCCAATAAATGTATTCCAGACACTTTCCTTAAAATATATTTTAATAAAATTCTCACATTTAGGTTTTTAGTTTTTCCAAATAAAATGCTTTTGTGAACGAAGATATGAGGGTGATGAATAGGCTAAGCTTAGGGTATATACACGTATTTGTAGGCCTATTATATGAACGTCAGTCTTCATATTCCATTGTTGTTTTACACTGGGTTTGAATTCAGCGTGACAGCAAGGAATATAATTATATAATTTTTCAAGGATAATTAATTAAGAAATCGATATCTGGGTTACAATGTAATGGATACGAGTGCGAAGTCATTTATTGCCATTCCGCCATCAGCTTTGTAGTGCCAATTGGATTTAATATTCCAGTTACAAAACGGAACCCACTTAATTACTCAGGTTAACTTGGATTTACCAATTTGGTTTTGTCCCGCTAAGAAATGCTGTTGATTCTACGATGCATGTAAAATAAATTTTTCCACAGTTACTGTATTCTTAGGCTTAAGAATAAATATTAAGTCCACATTTTTAGTCGCTTTTCTAAAAGGGAGAGCTACAGTCGATCTCGTCATGTCTGCTATCTCGGTTGCACGTCTGTTCATTTCACCGCAAGTATCGGGCTGCTCACACCGGAAGAATCCTTGTAATTTTTTTTTTGTCTGGGATTTTTACTAAAACTAGTCGACGGATTTGAATTTTCCTTACAATCAGACCAAAAATATACAATCTGCTCGAAGACATACGAAAATTAATGTTAATATAAAGCCATTCTTGCTTTGCAGACGGAATGTTTTCTGAGAGATACGAGCTGGAAAGTGTTTTCGGTCCAAACGTAACAATTGAGCATGATGGATTGAAATCTATCCTTTCACCTTATCTCAGTGTTTAGGATATATCGATTATAATCGATTGTAACCTTATCAGTTTAAGATAACCTAATAATATATCGACTTTTTTAGATTTCCATTATGATCTGCTGTAAATGTGCTACCAAGACATACAGCAATCCAGCATGTGTTTAAATAGTCTTTTTTTTAACGTTTCTTGCTGGAATTGTTTTACGAATTTAAGATCTAGACACAACCAGAGCGAATTCTTTAGAAGCTTTACACCCTGCGGACAGTTCTGATTGTAAATGTTACTACACTACGTCCGTCGTACCGAAATATGAGTTTTCTGTTGAAATATTCAATAATGAATGTCTTTAATACTTTACACTGCAAGATCATTTACAATTTGTGCGGCTGTGCTACTGCTGAAGCAATTATTCACTGGCCTCTTACCGCGGAGGTTCAGTTTCGAGCCTAGCCCTGGCAAATTTTGAGGAGGACAAAGTGTCGCTGGGACATCCCTGCACTGTCAGACATGACGGTACTGTAATGGCGACTGTGTGTCAGCTCGGTTTAGGAATGTTCAACGTATTTGACAAGCCGTTTGTCTGTCAATTAGAAGGCATGCGCAGTCATGCTAGAGCCATGTGTTATATACAGATGGCTGTACTCAAACAAACACGCGTAGACTTGAATAAATATTAAACAACAATAGCTACCAGCCAATAGGCTTAGCAAATTAATTTGCATGAATTTATTGTATTTCATGAAATATTGCCTGTTCTGTAGAAGGTTAAGGATAATAATAATAATAATAATAATAATAATAAGCACAAATCTGTAATAGACTCCTGAATTGTTGCGTATTTTATGACGTCAGTGGTTAGAGGACTTAGACCTTATACTGTTGAGCGTCGATGGTAGGATACTTGGTGAATAAATTTGGAAGGATCTGGAAGGAAATAATCCTAGTGTAATCGAGATATTGTCGCTGCATTTTCCTGGAGGGACTGAGGAGAACCAGAATAGAATTCAATCGATGTATGTGCTGTCCCAGTAGGTAGTAGAACTGCTATATACTTTGAACGGTGTTAGGTTGAAACTTCTGTCATTTGAAGAATTTTTGTAGTCTGATGATGGTAAGGTTTTGCCTATCAGTGGCACTTTCGTAAGGATTTAGTGGGCACTTTGAAACATGATCCGATATTTCCACGTCTGTCAGCCGTATTTTTCTCTGCCGTATTTGCCAGAGACATAATTTGTTCCTTTCTTCAGTAAAGTAAGTAAGTATATGACTATACAATTGTACAATGTAAACCAACAAAATGCCCCTTTTCTAAACTAATGTTTTAATTTATGTCTTCTACACGTTTCGAAACCGGGAGTTCATCTTCAGGAAGACAGTTGTACGTACAGATATGGTATACCATGTATTCCATTCATCAGTGTAAGCGGTCATACTGACACATGTAAAACATAATGTAGCATATGTACAACCGTCTTCCTGAAGATGAACATTCGGATTAGAAATGCGTAGAAAACATCGTTAATTAAAACATTAGTTTATAAAAGGTGCATTTTGTTGGTCTGCATTGTATAAACATATCAAAATGCACGGTGCAAAACATAAGTTATGTTTATGACATCAGCATATTGCTTATTTTTGTCACTTATTTCTATTTTTTAACAAATGACCGATTTTTGCGGAACTTGGCGAGGTGTTATTTCATGCAGTGGGCCGGGTAGCTCAGTCGGTGTAGCGACTGAGCTACGGGCTGGACGATCCGGGATCGAATCCCGGGAGGGACGAGATTTTCCGCCCGTCCGGACCGGCCCTGGGGCCCACCCAGCCTCTTGTACAATGGGTACTGGGTCTTTCCCGAGGGTAAATTGCGGCCGGGGCGTGCTGCTGACCACTCACCCCTTCTAGTGCTGCGGTCATGGAAGAGTAGAGCTAGAGCCACACCGGGCCTGTAATGGGATCATATTACCTTATTATTTCATGCAGGTCCTCTACCATCGTGAATATATATATATATATATATATATATATATGTGTGTGTGTGTGTGTGTGTGTGTGTGTGTATCTACGAGCATGGTAAACGAGAAAACCTGTAACTTCGTAGCGACAGTAGCAACATTTACCTTAGAGGTTTGAAACTGTTAGATAGG
>Ga0123352_10022168_pt1 | contig 10126 bp, 5 predicted proteins | sample TergutLab28metaG_FD_89700 | JGI IMG/M metagenome (GOLD analysis project Ga0123352, IMG submission 89700) | Labiotermes labralis P1 segment gut microbial communities from Petit-Saut dam, French Guiana - Lab288 P1 | ecosystem: Host-associated > Arthropoda: Insects > Digestive system > Gut ...
CGGAGGGAAGGAGACTACTGGGGAGACCTAAGCGTAGATGGGTGGATAATATTAGGATGGTTCTCCAGGTGGTAGGATGTGGGTATATGGACTGGTTTGGGTTGGCCCAGGATAGAGACAGGTTGTGGACACTTGTGAGTGCGGTAATGAAACTTCGGGTTCCGTGAAATGTGGGGAATTTCTTGACTAGCTGCAAACCAGTTAGCTTCACAAGAAGGACTCTGCACCATGGAGTAAGTAATTATATGTTTACGCTCACAAGAATAAATATAAATTGGAAATCCAGGCGAAGAAATGAGATCTGAAGTTGGAGTACATAAAGAACTCTTTTGTACCTAGGTTAAACAGGAATAAACTGAATAAGACAGGAACTTTCAAATCACAACATATAGTTTAAGCAAACTGTAGTCATTAGCAATAGAGTCGATGTGCACTGGCAACAAGCGGGTGTAACCTGGCACGTCAGAAGAAATGTATCTTAAACTCAACTAATTAACCGTTTCGTACCCATATTTACACTGATAATTCATTTTGTTATGCAGAAATTTAGCAACCCTGGACGCTGCTACTAGGATCCCTTTCCACAATGGCTGGCGTAGCAAGCATGGTGACACAGTACGTGGGTAAGTCCGCATTAAAACAATTACAAATTATTTGCTCTGAAACTCATAAAATCCCAGTGTCGTTCAGTGCCTTGCGAGCAGTGGCTTTGCACTTTTAGAAGAATTTACAGTGATTTTGTTTATGTTTTCTGTCATCATAATATTGTGTATAGGTTTCACTCCTCCGTAACAACGAATGGATTTTTTTATGAGGTTTATGGATATTGTTTTAAATGTATAAGATTTCTGAACGGATGAAGGAATGGTGTCATTAGTTTGTAAAACATTTATTATACCGTCTTTACACAACAATGTGGTGCAATTGTCTGTATTATTGCACTATCTACTAAGCTACATGTTTCGGCCCTATAAGGCCATCATCAGGCTTGTATAATAGTGGTATTTTAACCAAGGTACATCGGCATTATTACCTACGGGATCCCGTGGTTTACAATTCCAGTGTTGTTAAAACCATATTCTATTCTAAAATTTTTATAAAATATCGTATTTCTTGGGTGTTTTATGTTTTTTGTTGACACGTCACTTGCTTAGTGTTTTGTTTAGAGTGTGTGTGGGACTGGTTTCTTGTGTTCCCTGATTTCAATTGTTTATCATTGTAATACTGCCGATGTACCTAGGTTAAAATACCACTATTATACAAGCCTAATGACGGCCTTATAGGGCCGAAACATGTAGCTTAGTAGATAGTGTAATAATACAGACAACTGCACCACATTGTTGTGAAACGACGGTATAATAAAAAGTTTTACAAACTAATAATACGTTAACAGAACGGGATGGAAAACACCCAATTTAGAACGGAGTCATGTTCGTACATGTTCACACGTACGATCAGCAGGCTGTGTGAATAGAGTTTATTGGCTTCGACTCTTAGGGTACTAAACGATACATTCTATGCTGTGCTTAATAAAGGGATTACAAAAATATGGGGACACGATTGTATTCGTAGACCCGGTAAGAGGCAGTGATGTAATAATTTACGTACTACCTTGGGGGAGCTATAGAAATTATAGGTAGGTCATTTTAGTACATATTACGAAGAGATATTTTCTAAATTCGTTGTACAATTTTCACCCCTGGAGCTATGAAACTATCTACGCCTTCATTGTCAACATGTTTTTTATGACAAGAAAATCATTATGGTCCTCAGTATCTTGTAATATGGCAGCTCTGACCGCCTTTGTTTATCCTGAACCGATTAAGTAAAGGTAAAGCAGTCCCATTACAGGCCTGGACAGGCCCAGAGGGTTCCAGGAAGTTAAGGTTCCCAGATTTCGTAACAACGGCACAGGATGGTGGTAAGGTTGTCAGCCTTACGCACCGGCCGCCTTTACCACCAGGAAATGATCCTGGTACTCATTTATGTTAGAGGCTGGGTCGACTCCAGTGCCATAGTGCGATCGGAAGGATTTTATGTCAATGAAGAATCCACTGACACCAGGTGGGATCGAACCAGCGACCTACTGATTTGTAACACAGCACCTTAACCACTGTGCTAACGTGGTCCCCCCCAACCGATTAAGTACTGTGAGCTAAAGGTATTACTCCAGGTGTAAGAACTATTATTTGGCTTTTATATACGCAGATTCCGAATCTAAGATTGACACTTAAAACTGCTGTCATAACCATGTGTATGGGGTAGATAAAATTTCTATTCTACTCGTATAGAAAAACAGATCTGTTAGTACATCTTATGTTAGTTGCACCGTGCATCATTTTGATAGTTGAATAAAGAGAGACCAACTTGATGTCACTTGTTTTATTATTTCATTATTTAATACACAACATGTTTCGGATGTTATTACATCCATCCTCAGGAGCTTGTGACATATTTGTTGAGTTATTTCATGGGTTGTATTGCTCTGGTTCGATGTGTGTTGGTGTTACGTTGTGGTGGTGTGGTATCCGGATGCAGGCTTCAGCCTGCATTCGGATACCACACCACCCCAACCAAACCACACCGTAACACCAACACACATCGAACCAGAGAAATACAACCCATGAAATAACTCAACAAATAAGTCGCAAGCTCCTGAGGATGGATGTACTAACATCCGAAACATGTTGAGCATTAAATAATGAAATAATAAAGCAAGTGATATCAAGTTGGTCTCTCTTTATTCAACTGTTAGTACTATTAAAGGGCACTTTAACCCCTCTCATTTCCCAACATTTTGCTCTGACTTTCACGTACTGGAACTTTTTGTAACGGAAATTATTTCAAAATATCTCATATAGAAAAGTAGTATTTATTAATAATATGAAATCAGAGATTACATTATGGACAATTTGATGTTTTTAATCGCTAAAACAAATATGTCGACACGCTAACAATGTGGCGCATATCAAGGTGTGTAATAAATAGCTTACATGCTCATTCCTTAATATCCCGGTATCACAAACTGAAACTCTTCTTGTGTTTTCGGGAAAAAAAAATTGGAATTTATTGTAGTATACGCGTTAACAAACGATATGTAATTAAGTTTTGTAAATTTTTTATTTTACTATATATTCTCGTTTATTTAAAAATGTAATTGGTTCTACATAATTCGTTCCTTGCAACTGGTTTCGTTAGCAAATACTATCAGAAGTCGAAAAAAAATTATTTTCGCAGAATAATCTTTTGCCTGACCCACAGAATGGGGCGCTGCATATCCCTGGGTTTCCTGTACCCGGTGTGTGGAAATGTTTGCGTTACTGCAGCACGGTAAATTGTATGGCTCATCTCGTGTCCCTTACCGTAGTCAATGTGCTCCATGCCAGAAATCTGTTGAAATTTCCTGAAGCGTAGTTAAGGCATCAGTGGTCATGATGGCCAGCAGAATTGTATTACCGGCAGTGTGCCAGAGTGCAATTAGGCCAGTTGGGAAGCATATTACAGCAGCAAAAGAAAATGTGATCCTCGGCTCGGCAAGATTGTACGGCCGTTTAGACGCTCCAATGCCACTTTGTCCGACGCAGCTACCAGATGGTTTAGAAGTACATTAGTCGCTTAATGACTCCGCGACCCTTTGTCGTCGTGGTTTTCCTTCCTGCTTTCTACTAACGAAATTGTTACTTCCTGGATAATATCTGGTTAATATCATTGTAGATTTCCTGTTTAGTTCCTCGTGTTCTTTATTCGTATTGGAAGAAAATTGATAGTTTTTTAAAAGAAACCAGCTTGTTGAAACACACCGTATTTCAGTGTCTGTATTTACATTATTCCTACAGGAATCATATATTGATAATTCTGGATTTAACAATCATGTTTGAATGTGAATAATAGCCAGCCTACCAGAAGAGTCGTTGTCAATAACAGCATTTAGTTATTTTCCGTGACTTATATAGTGCGTTCGTAAAGTCGCTTTGCACTTAGGCTACAGCAGAGTCCAGTTGAAATGTGATGGCACACGGTGACGTACGGGAGGTGAAATTCGAAAAGTCGCTGTTCACTTATAAAAGGTATTGGAAGTGATGTCCACGAGTGTCTATGCAGGACTGAACCCTTTTAATTTTGAGAGTTGTTTGACCGTGCATCTTTCTCATGAAATAAAGTGAAATGCCAACTTGATGCAACTAGGTAGTTTTATTGATTTATACATAGATCGACATATTTCTGGTACATACGCCCATCATCAGGAGCATAGGATGTTGAGTTGCAGCATATGGTTTTCTGCGCCGAGTTTTTGGATGGGTGGTGGTCTTGAGAGCCGCTGCGTAGGTCGTGTGTACGATCAGGAGCATTAGATGTTGAGTTGCAGCATATGGTTTTCTGTACCGAGTTTTTGGATGGGTGGTGGTCTTGAGAGCCGCTGAGTAGGTCGTGCCTACGATGCGGATGGTGCCGTCGCACGGCACCATCCGCACCGTAAACACGACCTACGCAGCGGCTCTCAAGACCACCACCCATCCAAAAACTCGGTACAGAAAACCATATGCTGCAACTCAACATCTAATGCTTCTGTTGATGGGCGTATGTACCCGATACATGTCGAGCTAAGAATACATCAATATAATTACCTAATTGAATAAAGTTAGCATTTCACTTTATTTCGTGCTTTATGGTATTTGTTTAATTTTACTAAGAAAAAGGAGTTGTTAATTGAACACCACAGAAGATAATTTTCGAGCCGGCACCATTTGTTCGAGGGGTTCCCAGCCTCTTTTCACTTGTGTACCCTTCGGCAGCCTATTTCCATAAATTGTACCCTTCATATTAGCAAAATGTTTGTAATTAATATAGTTGTTGTTGTTTCAAATTTATATGTTCTAACTGTAAATAAATAACCAAATAGTGTGCCTTTTGCCGCCATTATTCAATTTTTTTTCGCGTACCCCTAAATGTCCTGGTTCGTAAACTGAGGTACGTGTACCCCAGGTTGGGAATCACTGATTTATTCAATCGATATATAGCAATCTGGCCGTAAACCCAAAGATTTATTACCGTGTTTATATAGAAACAAATGATTCATATCCTGAGCAAAATGGTTCTAGGTTTTAACTTTGCACCAAATGTCACTTTAATATTATTTAGCTGTCTATGACTAAGCTAGGAGTCAAAAATTCCAGGCAGAAGTTGATCCAGACGACTGAATATAGTATTTGTAAGTTCAAACTCTGGAACTTCCCACATGTCACCATTCTGGCGCTTAGTGTTTTGCGGTGGCTCCTAGAATTTTCGAAAACTTTTGCACCCCTCAAGGATGAAACTGATCTCCTGTATTAATTTATTTTGACTAAAATTTCACAGACTGCATAATGCTTTGCATATCCTGAAGATCCTACCAGTAAATGAACCATAGTTTCTTCCACATAATATTACTGTGTGAGATTTTGTGTTCTTAAGGTGGTGATTTCTGAATATTTCGTTTCTTTGGCGTGACTCTGCGTCTTTGAGTCACTTCAGAATATTTGTGTGTGACATTTGTATGCTGTATAGCGTCTTCTACGTTGTCTGTGAATACGAAGGGTAAGTCTAATATTCACATCGACGTTGAAACGTAAATCTATGGGGTGTGTCTTCGTAAATATTTTATACCTATCTACCCCGATTAAATCGAATTGTGTCAAACGGTTCGGGGTTGGAATCCCGTCAGGGCAGAGAGTTTTTTTCTCTTCTCCAAAAATTCTAGCCTCCTTTTCAATGTGTAAACAAATTCTTTCTCAGGGGTAAAACGGCGGAGGCCTAATGCTGTCTGCTCATTTCCATCCATTGCTAAGGTTAAGAATGAGTGGAGCTATACCTATATGCCTCCTGTCATGCCTTCAAGGCGGTAACAGCGACCACTTTGCTTTTAATTTTTTTTTATATTTCGATTAAATTTCTGTGATAGAAAATACCTCCCGAAATAACAGTTCGCAGGCTCCTACGAAATCCATAAAAGGGGAAAATATCGTTGATCAGCTAAGTATCATCTTCTCAGGAAAGTTAATATTCTGTATGCAAAATTTGTAATTAAAGGAAATTAAATAAAAATGAAAAAATTATTTGAATTTGAGTAATTTTTATGCACCTCCTACGCGGTTCAAAGCCCGGACCCATTGGCCGTGCGGTCTAAGGCGTAGGTCTGCAACCTCTCGCCTGCTGAGATTGTGGGTTCGAATTCCACCGGAGGCATGTATGTCGGTCTGTTGTGAGTGTTGTGTGTTGTTAGGTAGAGGTCTCTGCGACGGTCTGATCATTCGTCCAGAGGAGTCCTACCGACTGTGGTACGTAGTTGTGTGTGATCTAAACATTTCGTGAATGAGGAGACCCTGGCCCACTGTGGGGGCTGTTGCGTCAGAAACAAGAACAACGCGGTTGATAGAGATTTTGGATTAGCCTCAACACATAAAATATTCAATATGCTAAGTAATAGCTGTAAAATACAGTCCAAATAGACAACCTTTATAAACATACTATTTCCAAAGCAACCGGAGTATGTAAAACAGTTTTACGACGTACTTTACATAAAGTAGTGTAATATCGACAGTAATGCAGGGGCTGCATTACTGTCTAACGACGGCCTTGTGTGTGTCTGTATGAGAGACGTAAGGTTTTATTAGGGGTCTGGCTAGATCTTTTCTGAGGTTTACAATTTGTTTTATGATACAGTCTATACAAAATTGTATAAAAACACGGGCAATGTATTTCTTTAAATAACAATTTCAAAGGATTGTGATTTCCTTTTCCTGGCAGTTGGGATGGCACTTTCTACTCAATTCAATTTATAAGCTCTGCCCTCCTTACTCGACGTCATTTCCTCCTTTTGTGGCCGTAGCAAATCTTTGCAAATTTTATTTCGAGCTTCTTACAGCATTTAGTATTCTGTAGCAAACTCCGAAGCTGTGTGTAAGTGCCCAAAATTTCAAAACACGAAACTCAGAAAACCCAAAAATTTCTGTGTCCAGCAGCACACGAAGGAACACGTCATTGTTTGCGGCTAGCTTCGGACGGGACCAGCAGCGTTTGATTTGCGTAATTTCAGGCTTCCGCCGTGAAACAGCTGAGGACTGCGCTCTTCTGGGTAGTGTTAATTTCTTACCGAAGTGTCGGGGCAACCTATCGGTACCATCGCTTTCTTCCCCCGTTAAAAGCTTTTAACCGTCCACCATGAAGAGACGCTTAAGAATGTTTTGAAAGTGTGCTTTGGTGCAAAGCTGCATTTACCCACTTGTTTGGACTCTGTTTATAGCGGGGTGCTGATAAGTCCTTAGCGCGACCAGGAAGGAAACAAGCTCGGAAGCATATCAGGGACGCGCGCGATTTCAACATCGAGACGCGAGGTGTCATCAAGATTTTATTTTTTTTTTGCAAGGCAAGGCGCCGATGGAAATTCACTTCATTCTGAGAGAAATATTACCTTGTTTCTTTCGTGGTCGGGCTAAGGACTTATCAGCACCCCTGTATCCATTTGACGTGCCAGAAGGTCACATAGTTTTATGTTGGAGTGCCGGAGGATGACGCCTCCTGCGTCGAAACGCGTCGGAGTAGCTAATTAATAAGTGCGACTTAGCTGATAGAATTGTGCACGTAATGTTTAGTTAAAAGAATAGCTAATATGAGTGTAATGCACGGTATGGCTAACTTCAAAATGTACCCTGTGTGTGCAGTTACATGGTTCCTTACAGAAAATTACTGCGAACTCATAAATCTTCCTACAACAATCGTATCAGCGTTCGGTCTGCTCCTTTCAACATCGCCATTCCAACCTCATTATCCCCGCAAGCAGAAATGATAATATACAGCTATCACAATCAGCCTCTTATTAATTGTATAATGCCTTACGAAATAACAAGACGGTTTTACAAATAACATTTGTAGTTTTACACAAACCCTACTTAACTCTGTTTAACAATACTTCCGATAAGCTGCTTATCGTTGAACTGTACATTTGTGCCGGCCTTGGTTCGTGACGTCACTGTTCCTGAAGCAGGTGGAATGTCTGCCCTCCTTAGAAGCCATTCACCTGTATCCTCCTTCCCCGCTTCTCACATGTATACTTTTCCTACCATTTCTTCCCTGAAGCGTCTGTGCTGAAGTAGTTTGAGAAGGGAGCTGAAGGCAATAGGTGAGAAAGAGATAGCGCTATAGAGGGTGAGACTAGAGAAATCAGGTCATACATATACGTTCGGTAGACCCTGTCACGACACAAGTTTTGTAACAGGCTGTGGTCGTGATGACAGTACGTGTCACAATCATCGTCCTCTGCACATGAGATCAACGTACTTGTCAGTTTCTTTTCATTTCTTACGTCAGTAACTTTTCTGTTAACGATGATATTGTAAGGTAAGTTGTTAAACTGAAGGAATTTTACCCTTACTGGGAAGGGATAATTTGAAATATAAACGAAGCTAGACAACTGCGTGCATTCTTGAACACAAAGATAAGTACAGGACGTTCTTGTAACAGACTCACATATCGATCATATACAGAGCCTACAAGTAAAAATCTTACTGTAACAACTGAAACCTAACTGTCAATATGACAATGAGGTCGACAGTTTTTGCAGTTAATGTGATGGCACTCTACTGGTAGAGTTAAGAAATTGGTTGAGCGTGTAGATGGTTATGAACGTTTCCGCAAAGCAATATTCAAACACAAATTGGTGATAAGTCAAACGAGTGCTTTTTGCAATCATTCTGTCGCGAAAGAACCCAAATTCCAACATGATTAATCCAAATGTTTTCCACCAAGATACTCCTTCGAGTTATTTGCCTTTTGGCGCTAGTGTGAGGAAAGCCGGAATTTTAATTGTACGAATTCATTTAGTCTTTCAAACACATGACACACAAAACACAAAACACAATGTAAGATCCAACACATTTGTACAAGGTCATGGTTGGTCGAACCGAATGCTGCGTCGGTCGGGAAAAGAAAACAGCATCGTACGATGCAGAGTATGCGTCGTTCGGGGCCAAAATATTACACTTTTTTATGTAGCGGAAGAAACTTAGTGCAGCATTCTGAAAAAACACGAATTTATTGATCTCAATTGAATAAACTGACATTACATACGGAAATAATTGTCCATGGACATGATCGTCATAACACAACTATATTGTCAATTATACATAACATGTCAACTACATGATTCGGCCAGTACTATTTTTGGCCATCATCAGGTTGGATACAATTATCGGAGAAAACTACACAATATATAATACGATACAACATAACCATCAGTGTTGATTTAAGTAGAGGGGGAATGTATCATACTATATACAGGGTTATTCAAAATGATTGTCGGGGTACAATTGTCCAACGGCAATTCCGCACCAAATTCGGGAAGCAGCCACCATCTGACAAATCCATTCGCAGTTGGTATGCACAGTTTCAAGAGACAGGGTGTGTGTGTATCCCGAGACTGAAGGTACGAATCAGAACCGCCATTGAAACCATCACCGCTGACATGCTACAAACAGTTTGGAACGAACTTGATTATCGTGTTGATGTTTGTAGAATCACAAAATGTGCACATATGGAGCACCTGTAAGGTATGTAACAAAAACTTGTAGTGTTGTTCTGTTAAATAAAAAATACATATACTCCTGTTTTAAATGTATTGTGTATGACAAGTTGTTAAAACCCCCACAATCATTTTGAATAACTCTGTATTGTGTAGTTTTCTCCGATAATTGTATCCACCCTAATGATGGCCAAAAATAGTATTGGCCGAAACATGTAGTTTACATGTTATGTATAATTGACAGTATAGTTGTGTTATGACGGTCGTGTCCATGCATAATTGTTTCCTTATGTTTTAACTAACACAGCGGAGATGACACTCCTTAAAGTCGACATTGCAGATTGTTTCATTCGCAATTAAAAATTCAGCTAATAATGAATTCCCCGTACTAATGGAACCTGCGGCTTTGCTGCAATACCTAATACCTTCTTGCCGACTTAAATCCATTTCTTGACGTTTTGCTGACCGTGCATCTCAGTATATTTATCTCAGTATTTAACCAACTTGATGCACAATATTTGTTTCACAATAAGTTTTATTTCATGCCTCTACATGTTTCGAGCACATGTGCTC
>Ga0123352_10022171_pt1 | contig 10126 bp, 8 predicted proteins | sample TergutLab28metaG_FD_89700 | JGI IMG/M metagenome (GOLD analysis project Ga0123352, IMG submission 89700) | Labiotermes labralis P1 segment gut microbial communities from Petit-Saut dam, French Guiana - Lab288 P1 | ecosystem: Host-associated > Arthropoda: Insects > Digestive system > Gut ...
AACCTTTGTGTGACGGTAGAGGGAAGTCCACGGGTCAATGCCCTACCCTCCTCTTCGTCATCGACGTGGCCGGAAATGAGTAATAAAAGCAATCCGGTTTCTTTATTGCCACACCTCGTATACACCCACTAAAACTCTCGACTTTCGTAGAATGTTCTAGGGTGAAATTTTACCATTATTAGGGAGAAGTAATCGCCCAGAAGTTTCCTGAAAGTGTAAAAATCTTGCATGATTCGCAATAACCTCTCACAGCTCTGCTGCTGGAACAAGTTACGGCTTGCATCTACGTTAATTTTTGTTAATTTCTTATCAATGTTTTTAGGACGCGACCAAAAAGTCGCGGTGTTCCGCTGAACTGATGTTCGTGCTTAAAACTGCGTTGTGAAGAAACGTATATAAAATGTATTGTGATTTATGGAATAGAATCTGTTCATATAAACAGCCAACTGAATGCAACAACAATAATAATTTTATTATTAATAATTTCAATCAACTCAACATGTTTCGGGCGATAGTTTCGCCCATCCTCAGGAGCACTAGACTGTCTTTACAGCTTGTGGTGTAATGCACCGACGATGCTGCCTGCTGGTGACAAGGATGAAGTGGAACTGCAGTTCCACCTTATCCTGGTCACCAGCGAGGAGGATCAGGACGAGAAAAAAAATTACAAGAAACTGTACACAGGACTCTCTTGCATGGGTGTTTTTGCCTTCTGTACATGTAGTAAAATTCCAATTTGTATCGTGTGTATTGTTGCTAGTTTTACATTGTCTTGTGTGTAATTGTTGTTGTTTGGCTGTGTGTATTGTTGTAGTTATCTTATGTGTAATTGTTGTACTGTGTGTGCATTGTTGTTTTTTTTCTTACTTTAGATGCCGGACTGCTGGCCAGAAGTCAGTACTCGGAAGGTCCTGCGACCGGCCACCTCGACACAGGTTTTTCTTGGTTTCCCTGTGTCTATAAGCAAATGCTGAGACGGTTCCCAAGATTCTAAGTTACCACTTCATGCTTCTCATGTAGCCCTTCCGACTTAAATCTAGTAGTAACCAATTTCATGTTTTGCTTACATGTAAAATAACCACTGCCACCGGGAAACAACCCAATTGCAGTAAATAAATATATTATATTATATTATATTATTACTAACTATGTCCCTAGGGAATACAGTGTTGCAGCTATTCTGTTTTTACTCTTCATGGTACTTATATCGTTAGTTTCAGTGTTGAATCTATTGTACTTTTACATTAGTACTTTCCGAAGAATATGTGCATTGCCCAATATGGCTGTTTTCTATAGTTCCTTGACTTCATGTTTTCCTGGTATTTTGCTCACGTATTTTCTGAATGACTTTGAAATAGTCCCAGTGGATCCTATTGTTACCGGTATCACCTTTGTATTATTATTATTATTATTATTAATTGAGATTGGGTTGTCACCCGGTGGCAGTGGTTATTTTACATATATACAACAAATGAAGCAGGTTACTAATAAATTTAAGTCTTGAGGGCTACATGAGAAGCATGTAGTGGCAACTTGGTATTTTGGAAACGATCTCAGCATTTGCTCATAAACACAGAGAAACCAAGAAAAACCTGTGTCGAGGTGGCCGGTCGCAGGACCTTCCGAGTACTGACTTCTAGCAAGCAGTCCAGCATCTAAAGTAACAACAGCAATACACACACAATACAACAAATACACATAAGATGACAACAATACACACAACTACAACAATACACACAAGACAACTTAAAATGAAACATGTACAAAAGGCAAACACCAATGGTTTGTGTTGAAATAATGTATTTATCATAATTTCAAGGCCAATAAGGCAGTTATACCAATTATCCAGGTATCGTTTGAGAGAAAATGACATTTAGTGTGTTAAAAGTAACTATTACATTCCCCGCGAACTCACTGAAACCTCCGTTCGTGACTGATTAATCCTGTTGGACAAAGAACATAATTCTTTCTGCTCAGACACGGTGGAAAATAATTTTAAAATTATGAAACATTTTCATATGATTCAATTTAACCAAATGTCCTTTTATACCTGTGACGTCAACCTGTGCGACAGACGTACGCTTCTGAAATTCATGTACACCTATAATGAAAGATAATTAGTTTAATAAGATAAATTTTAAATGTGAAGTGTTTTTCACATGAAGGTTCATTATTTCCACTTCGAGTTAAATTTTCATAGAACAAACATCTATTGAAACGCAACTAACGATGCGGAAAATTTATACGTTGTAATTGTGAAGGTAATTATTGTAATTATAAGCAGTGCCACGTAAAAAGAAACTAAAAATTGTATTCCTGACTTTGTAGATCTTCCGAATTACGCGCACGCCCGTGTGTCTGTCAGCTAACAGCGCCGACTTTGGTTACAGCCGTACAATGTCACTGTTTTAAGTCACGGAAGACATGGAGTCAAATTATCTCAGTAATTGACCAACTTGACGCACAAAATTTTTGTTTTGTAATAAGTTTATTTCATGCCTCTACATGTTTCGAGCACATGTGCTCATCATCAGGAGGTCAAAATTGCATTACACAGCCTCTGGTATCATCACACCTATAGGTGTGAGACCTCCTGATGATGAGCACATGTGCTCGAAACATGTAGAGGCATGAAATAAACTTATTGTAAAACAAAAATTTTGTGCCTCAAGTTGGTTAATTACTGAGATAAATATAATGAGATGCACGGTCAGCAAAACGTCAAAAAATGATGTTAATCTTTTTTTCTAAATTCTTCTTGAAAGAGAGGGCTCTAGATCGGCAGACACAGTAGATTACCCTAGCACGCCGAAAATGGTATAACTTTAGAATATATTGAACCTTGATATATATATATATCATTATTTAATCTACAATACCTTAGTATTCTCCATATCATACAATTTCAGTGACCTGGGAATGCTATGAAGTTATAATCATCTGTCCTTAGTTACAGTTTGCCTAGCTGCAGCGGTAGGTTTGCTTGTACTGAACTAACATCGGGGATGCAAAATCAACACTGGCCTACACACAACACATTAGTTGGTTTGGCTTCGTGAAGCGTGATTAATAAGGTTATACAGTTGTGAACAGCTGCTGAATGACCAGAGATTATATGGTTTAATGCCGGATAATCTCACGCGGCAAATGATATGAAAATTTGTTACCCCAAGCCACTTTAAAATTATTGTATTTTTTCATATTGATGTATTAGCCGGTGTTCTTACCCAAACACGTGTATTGGAATGATAGGTATGGGAATAATATATTTAGGGGCAACATTTAAATTTGAAATTTTGTCACATGATCCTTTCGTAACGTTTTTGAAGATGCTGGAAACAAAAGCCTGTGGTCACTGTAACTCTGTTTCAAGTATTGGCAAATGTCACATTACATATTATATTGAATTAAGTATCACTTTAACATATCTAAGTAATGTTAATGGCGGTCGTACCACCGACTGAGTTCAACGTAACAGGAAAGCGTCTTAGATGAGAAGTATGATACTTACTTCAGGCGTTCGCAGGTAAAATCCAGAAACTGTGTACGCAAGGTGTTGATCCTCTGAAAGTTGAAAATATTGCCTAATACGTCATTGCGACCTGCTTGAAGAAACTTCACAAGGGGAAATGAGTAATATAACACCATTACAAATATAGGAATTCATTTTAGGTAATGTACAAGTGTGTCCTGTTTCCTTGCCATATGCGGTAGTATTATAAGTCTTATTGTAGAGGGAAATTTTAAATTTTTCTTTAGGTTTCTGTGACCGTGCATCGTGAGCAATTGTGAAGTGAGAGAGAAAACCAACAAGATGCAACAGTTAGATGTTTATTATCAATACTTTCTCAACATTACAGCTAATATCTACCTTTTCCCCGCTTGTTACAGCGCAGCACACCATGTGCAGTAACACACGGCTTGTTCTCCTGAAGATGGGCATAATGATGCCCGATACATGTTGAGAAAGTATTGATAATAAAATCTAACTGTTGCATCTTGTTGGTTTTCTCTCTCACTTCACAATTTAGATTTTTCATTTATTTATTAGTCGATTGACGTAGGTTAGGTACCGCTTTTGTAAATAATTTTGTGTTTTGTTCAGAAATGAAAATCCTCAGCTGGATTTTGCGTGAATCAGAAGTTACGGAATGTATTTTAAATTTATCCATATACCCCTTTTAACGTACTTGAAATTAGTAACTTTACTTCAACGTGTGCTTCATTATTTGTATATTGTAATGAATATAAGTGAACATTTTATTCCACTGAACCACTCTTTGTTTATTGCTCTATATTCGTTGTGGTACTAGGCCTTTTCCTTTTCGAGGTTTCAAGATCACACTCATGACACCACACTCAGTGGGACTCCTCTCGACGAGTGATCGGTCCATTGCCAAGACCTCTACTTAAGAACACACAACACTCACAAGAGACAGATATTTATGCCCCCGGGGGGATTCGAACCAACAGTCTCAGTAATTAAGAGGTCCCAGACTTGCGCCGTAGACGGCGCGGCCACTCGGACCGGCCGAATGATACCACAAGATTATCAAACACAAAACACGCCGCGTAGGGCCCGCTAGCATTAGGTAATTGCGTCTAAATAATTTCGTAATAGTCTTGCTGCAACTCTCACGTCGAATTATATTTACATTTGTCACGTTTCCTCCACCTGTCTTTGTTTTCTGTCGGAGTCTTCAACGTGCATCTCGCCTTGTCTTTCTAAATTCTGTCATTTCGGTGCACCCACCAACGTTCTTTGTTCCTGTGACTTTATTGCAACATAAAACATATTTTTACAGAAACTTCTTTCCTCATCTTCGCGTGTGCGAACATTTTCTTTTAGACAGATACGAATGGCATTTCTTCTCTAATCGTCGCAACTGATATGTTCCAACTTTCATCCCTTAGCTTCACAATGTTCAAATCCCAGTGACCCGTAAGTTGCGAATTTAGTATATGTCTTTGGGTGGGAAGTGAAAATTGTGCAGTAAATTTTTTCTTACATTAAAACCAACTAGATTCATTAAATTCTCAAATTTATTTTTGGAATGAAACTCTACATGTTACGAACAACTACTCTGTCCATCAGCAGGAGTTCCTGATCGCAAGCTGTCAGCAAACCTGTATAACATACGCCATTGCTGTGTGTACAGTGAAAAACTCCTGATGATGGACAGAGGAGTTGTTCGTAACATGTAGACTTTTATTTCAAAAATAAATTTGAGAAATTAGTGAATCTAATTGGTTTTATTATGAGAATTTATGCGGTTACCTGAACGTCAAATTAGTAACTTTTTTATTTTTTAGTTTTTTGTGACCAACTAAGGCACAATTATTTCATAAACGTGTATCTCACAACTTTGTTTTGTGTAATCTATACTGATACATGTTTCGACACTTTCGTGTTATTATTAGGGGGTTATAACCAATGCCTTCTTAAGTTATTTTGATGATGACATGAAAGTATCGAAACATGTAGCATTATAGATTACACAAAAGACTGTTGTGATATATACGTTTATGAAATAATTGTGCATTTATGGGTTACAATAAAAATGATAAAATACGCACGCTACATGAATTAAAATGATTGTGCAGTAAAGCTTAGCAAAACGTGTTTGAGACAGTGAAGGTAATTAGAGGCCAGTTGAAATGTGATGGCACACGCGCAGAAACCAGATTTCGTCTTTCGGCGAAAAGGACCAGTCCATTTAAATCGGCGGGGGCGTCAGTTCAGTCGACTACTGGCAGCCGAGGTGTGCGCATCGGCGGTAGTAATGCCGGATACACCATGTTCCGAGGTAGTGTGAAGGGTACTGGTTACCCACTCCATTCGCCAGTTTTCCCTTCACTTCCCCTCCCATGCTTCAACGTGTACCATCACATTTCAACTGGAGTCTACACCTGACAGCCACGATTATTATTTCTGCCACCTTATTACTCTCTTTTTGCATGTATGTAAATCTGCTGTTTTTGTCAAATGAACATTTATGAATTTGAGACACTCAAGTATTTGAAGTTTGTTTGACGATGCATCGTCCTCATGAAATGAAGTAAAATGCCAGCTTGACGCAACAAGGTAATTTTATTGATGTATTCTTAGCTCTACATGTTTCGGGTACATACGCCTATCATCAGGAGCATTAGATGTTGAGTTGCAGCATATGGTTTTCTGCACCGTGTTTGTAGAAGGGTGGTGGTCTTGAGAGCCGCTGCGTGAGTTGTGTGTACGGTGCGGATGGTGCCGTGCCGCACGGCACCATCCGCACCGTACACACGACATACGCAGCGGCTCTCAAGACCACCACCATTCCACAAACTCGGTGCAGAAAACCATATTCTGCAACTACACATCTAATTCTCCTGATGATGGGCATATGTACCCGAAACATGTCGAGCTAAGAATACATTAATAAAATAACCTTTTTGCATCAAGTTGGAATTTCATTTTATTTCACTCAAGTATTGTTCGTAGGCCCCACAATTTTCATTTTCATGTTGTGTGATTGATGTAGTAATATTATACATGCCTTCGTATTGACGTCTCCCTGAGTACGACGATTTATCACTGAGAGAATTAGGATATTTTAAGTTTATGAGTAACATGTAATTCTATTGTGTGTATATGGTTGTGTGTGTGTGTAAATGATTGCATAACTCTTCTTATTGGAGTTATACATAATTAACCCAAATATACGCATTGTAAATTTATTTTTTAAACGTCTCTCTTATTAATTCCGAGTTACCATCATGTGACTAAAAAACACATAAATATTATTACGTCTTATTACTTGTGATCAGCGTTTTTTACAGTTTCATGTACTGCCAACACGAGAACTGCGCTCTTATGGGCTGTTATGCAACGCGTAGTGGTAATTTCTTACCGACGTTTCCGGACAACCTGTCGGTTCCATATTCAAGATTCAATAACCCAAGAAGTTTTTTTTTTTACATTTGAAAATGGGACCGCGTGGTTATTCCACAACATCGGTAAGAAATTACCACTACTCACTGCATAATAAACCAGAAGGGTGCCGGTCTCATCTACTTCGCGGCGGAAGCCTGTAACCGTACTGTAAACGCGTTCAGTGTTTTTTTGCCAGCTGTTCGGTAGTTGTTTTCTGAGAACATTCCATAACCTGGGTATAATATTTAGGATGTGCTCAAGACCCTGAAGAAACAGAAATGCAAATGGATATATTTTTGTTTCTTCTGAGCCAAAAATTTACGATCCGGTAGCGCAAGGGAATCGTATACGACAGCAGAAATAAATTACACTTATTATATCCCGAGAAAAAGGGGGCCGTGATATATCTTTTCTTTCTCGCTCGGTATCAACTGATAGCTCTTCAGCAGTTCTACTGCTTTTGTCAAATATTTACTCAGAAGTGGATGTTCGAATGTTTTCCTACAAAGATTTCTTGTCGTCTTCATTCGCACCAGTCTTACTGTTCTAAAATATGGGATACACACCATTCCATTTGCGTTCAGTATAAAACGTAATTCTGATTACGGGAGGTGGTAGGTCATGAGAGAAAATTGGTGTTAAGTATTTACGAATTCATTGAGATTTCGGGTTTACTGATATTATGCAATGGCATTTGGTGCACTTTTATGGTAGAATTGAATTTTTTTAGAAATACCGCCAAGGATTTTATTCTGATAGAACAACGACCACAACAACAGAAAACCATAAAATAAAAATGCAGTGTATGTGTAATGTACGAACAAAGTGATATCAGTAATATTAGTGCCAACGGAATGCATCTCAGAATCACTCAAATAATACCTGACAAATTATACCTGGAAAGCAGTGTTGAAAATTCTCATGTAAATGTACAGACCACTTGTCGAACACGTACCGTATATTGTGACTACAATATAGCTGCAACATTATGTATCCTAGACACAAGGATTGTTTCTAGTGTATAAGTCTCATAGCCTTTATAGAGGTAAGGGTAAAGGTGGCCTATAACAGGCCATGAAGGCAAAGCGCGGAAGTAGGGGTATGTCTCTACTCTTCTTTTAACCTTGTCGTTAGATGGGTGTGGGTGGTTAAAGCCACGCCCCAGTCGCTCCTGGGAACGACAGCCGGCACCCGTTGTACAGGAGGCTGGGTGGACCTCGTGGCCGGTTCGGACGGGCGCTGAAAAAAAGAAAATTTCTTGACCCAGCGGGGTTCGAACTCCGGATTGTTCAGTCCGAAGGTAGTCGATGCATAAATGTGGTAAATAATAACAATAATGATAAAAATATATTCCCTTCAGTTCTTGGTACAGTATGGCCATCAATAACTAGTTGTTATTCTAGCGGCCTGTCACCGTTTGGCGCAAACGATATTGACAAAACTTTTATTTTGTTAAAATATTTATATATGAGATTTTATAAATAAAATATCTGCCTAAGTCAGTTACCTGAACTTTGCTAGTGCGTCTTAAACAATTTCTTTCATGTCGTCTCCATGTTCATACCCAATTCCTTTCGGTTTCAAAAATTTCTTTTGTCAGTTTCTTGTTTGGAAACTGTGCAGTAATACGTATTGGACATCCTCTTCACCTAAACACAAAAGTGATCGTCCTTTATCTGTTTTAGATGTAATTCCTTTGAATTTCTACGCAACTGCTAGCTATCGCAATTCTCTACTTCGCCTCGACCGGACCAGACGTCGGCATAACTTTCTTTTCACATACGTTCCTTGGCAATAAAATATCCACGGAATTAAAATGAAAATGTAGACTGTCTACATATTTGTCTGTTCGTCGTCAAATTATTGTTATAATAAAACTTCATGTATTGTAGCTTTCACTATTTCTGGCCTAATATTTGCAAACTTTTTATGATTTTTTATGCTTTAGCACCGGTACAGTTTTTTATGCTTTAGAACCGGTAGTTTTTTATGCTTTAGCACCGATACAGTTTTTTATGCTTTAGCACCGCTACAGTTTTTTATGCTTTAGCACCGGTACAGTTTTTATGCTTTAGCACCGGTACAGTTTTTTAATCCATTTTTCTAGCATGTATCGCCACGTGACTGAGTGACTGGTGCCTGAAGGTTCGAGACAGCATGATGTTCTCATCTGCAGGGGTCAGTGAGGCCATCACCCTGTCAAGAAACATCGTTAATTATCCAGTGTATCAGAAGAAAACATACATCGACAGTCTTTGTCAAGCTGTGAAGTTATGAGCATGCGAGAGTTGAGGGATAGGACGCCGTATGGCCGGGAATCTGTAGCAACGTTCCCACAGTGTGTGCCCCTTCAATTTCATAGACTGTACCTGACAGAAAAGGTACAGTCTCCTCCGAATCTTCGTTGCCTGCATAGCGATGCACACGGCGCCCGAATCCGCGAAGAATTGAATCTTCACTACGAAGCAAGTTTGGACGCGTCTACTTCAGGTTCTTCGAAACTCCCGAATGTACGGATTAATGCCGTTGTAACCGATGCGTTACTGAAACAGACGCGACGCCTGAGGTTGGAGGGAACACAATACAATAATTACAGGCTAGTATTTTACACCCGCGCTGTGACTTCATTAACAATTGAACACATTAACTGAAAGCAGTCACCACGTGGCCCCATTTGCTGCCCATTCCACCCTTAGAAGATAATTACTTCATTTCTCCACTGCCCATCAACCCTTTCCCTCTTTCCTCTGTGTATTGATTAAAGCCAATCAGTTAAATCGTAAAACAGTGTTTAAAAACCTTCCAGGAATAGCAAATTGACGTATAGAAAAGTAAAAATTCATTGCATGTCGTAAAATTAATTAAATACGGATTGAGTTATCATCGCCAAAGGTAATTGGAACACAGAAGTTGAAGAAACTTGTCCTTGAAGAGAATGAATGTAATTAAAATTTTAATTGAGTCGGATGTAATAATTGGAATATTGGGCTAATGCATACAGTGCTGTACAAATTCTTTTCAGCAAGCCTAAGCTAAGAACAGTCAAAACAGTTGTAGTGCGAAACCAAATCATGGCGACAAAGTTGTAGTGATTTCTCCCCCAACCCCACCCCCCCCCCCCCCCACCCCCCCCCCCCGAAACATCAAATAAAAGAATAAAGAGAGGAAAAAGTTAGGTTTATTTGAGAAATGGAGCATTTTAAAAAAAATACT
>Ga0123352_10022173_pt1 | contig 10126 bp, 5 predicted proteins | sample TergutLab28metaG_FD_89700 | JGI IMG/M metagenome (GOLD analysis project Ga0123352, IMG submission 89700) | Labiotermes labralis P1 segment gut microbial communities from Petit-Saut dam, French Guiana - Lab288 P1 | ecosystem: Host-associated > Arthropoda: Insects > Digestive system > Gut ...
CTGGCCAATATCTCCGTAACCATTGAACTTTGGATATAGGTGTTTTGGGTTATATCGTTATAGTTTGACTTAAGGAACACTCTCCCGAAGTTAGGTCCTTTCCTCCTGGGACACCCTGTATATTGTGCATTAGTTGGATAATAAAGTGTTTGCTGTGGAATGATGACATCAGGGAGGATGATATGGCTGGGACATATGACTCTCACAGGAGAGAAAATAAAAGGATACGGAATTTTGTGGGGAAACCAGACCACTTTGAAGACCTGGACATAGAGGAGGATAATATTAAAATACATCTTATAAATAAATAGGTTGTTAGATCTTGGACTGGATATGTCTGGCTATGCTTAAGGACCAATCACGGGCTCTTGTGAACATGATAATGAACATTCAGGTACCATAAAATAGATGGAATTCTGTGGCTGTCTGAGGAACAGGTAGCTTCTCATGAGGGCTTCTGATGTACGAAGTTAATTACTCTGAATCGTGACGGACGTGTGAATGTGTGAGATTTTGTACGGATGCTTTAATTTATCGGGCAAGTACTTAATTTATTTGGGTCAACAGCCCCCATTGGTTTCAGGGCCTCCTCATTCACGAAGTTTTTAGATGACGCACAACGATGCACCACAGTCGGTAGGATTCCACTGGACGAGTTATTAACTTGTCGCAGAGACCTCTACCTGGCAACACACAACACTCACAACAGACAGACTTCCATGCCTCCGGTTGGATTCGAACCCACAATCCCAGGAGGCGAGCGGCCGTAGACCTACTCCTTAGACCGTGCGGCAACTGAGACCGGCGCGCAATTACTTTAGTAGCGAGAATAATGTGCAGACACAAGGCGAATAACTGTGTAATTATGGATTTAAAACCTCTGCCAGAATGTGTGCCACCAGCGAGGACTCTGACATAAAATTGACATGATTTATTCCGTGAACATATTGCTCGTGCAATTTGTTGTAAAGCGGAATGCTGTGTTACCCATTTTCTGCCTGGAATCTTCTAAAGAACTACCCTAGCCGCGAGAGATTCTCAAGCCTCAGTACAGGAACTGGTTGTTGAACACGACGAGTTTTGAGGACGAAAACTATGCAGCTTGTGACCGAGAACAAAGTGCGAAACCTGTTATATGATCTTCAGCAGCTTGACTTAAGCCCTCCACTTAAGTTTTTATAGCAGAACATCTTATGGCATGCTGCAGTGTTATCACATTATACCACGACAAAGGAAAACCCGATACTTCAAATGCCGAACCAGATTTCTCCTTAAACTCTAAGTAGATACACTTTCGTGTAACAGAACCGCGTATGACTACTCAGGTAACTACGGAGTGAAGATTCCACGAGCATTCAGCCGGTCAGGAGATAATTGACTGAATTTTTATTAATGATTATATAAATATGTAACTTGAGGGTTGTTTGACCGTGCATCTTCCTCATGAAATAAAGTGAAATGCCAACTTGATGCATTAAGTGGCTTGTGGGGCATAAAGACACAGGGCACGTCTTGGTTCATAGTTGCAATAAGATATTAATTTCTCTTTCGAAGCGAGAATCCCCACATCAGACCTCGTCTGCCACAGTTACGTGGAATTTGTCTGACGTCATACATAATTCGAAATCTTCGGTCGTCTTGCTGTGATGATAATTCGAAATCAATAAATTTATGTAATTACTTACATTTGTATCTGTTCTGCATTACGAGCACGTTTTAGGCTTTTACGCTTAGTCACGGAAAGCGCCTGCTAGGTCTTCTTAGTGTCTGTATTTTATTCTGTCCGCGTTTGACGCAGCTCGGCTTTCACCAGATGGGTTTTCGTGAAATTTAATACTTCAGCAGAATTTTATGGGAATATATCGAGAAAATCCAAATATTATTACAACTACATACAAATATCAAGCACTTTACACGAAGACCAGGGACATAAAATCGCCGCAAAGAATTGTTACGAAACGATACAAAAGATGACTCGTCGCGTATCTACGGTGAAGTTTTCAGTATATATATATATATTGCTGACAACGACGAGTAACGCATCAATGCAGAATTCATTATTACGTTTGCATGGCAAAAATGATGCACGAAATCACCACACTATTATGTTATGGGAATATTGCTTATTTTGTAAAAAAAATTTTTAAAATGTAGTCATTTTTTTAACTTTGTGGGAATGGGCGAAAGGTAAGTAGGAAAGTGCTATGCCGTATCCTGTACACTGCATAGGCGCGTTTGCAAGATTGAGAAAAGCGACCATTAGCGTCGTCATTTCAGTGCACCTGTCCGTGCCCCCGTCCGCACGGAACAACTAGGCTCACCCTGGACGGATTTCCATGAAATTTGATAAGAGTTTCTCGCAAATCTACCGAAAAACTCGAAGTTTTTAAAATACCAGACAATAATAATGGGTACTTTGCAAGAAGAACAATATACATTATTGATCACATCTTGCTCAGTTCTTTAGAATGAGAAATGTATCGACGAAATTTGTGGAGTAAAATCAAAACATATATTGTATGTTGAATACATTTTTCCGAAAATCGTGTCATTCATAAGGTGCTGTGGAAGAGCATGGTAGAGCCGGACAGGCCACAGACCACACTATGGGGTATGCACATTTCATGCTGGATAACAAAGGTTACAAACACACACTCGGAACATGTTATAATTATTGCTTTTCCACAGCAAAAAAAAAAATGTTACACTGACGCGCCTCACTGTCACGTTATAGTGCTTCAAGGAGCGTCATCCTCGTTGTGTTTGTTAGAACCTAAGGTAATAATTCTATAAGGATATAGCAGTCATAACAGAACTGTATTAACAGGTGTGTATAATTTACCATCATCAACTACATGTTTCGGCCAGTGCTGCTGTGGCCATCTTCAGGTTGGATAGAGTTTTTAGCAGAGAAGTTATATAGATATGATATAATATAGAACAAATTATTAGTGTAGGTAAGGGGGAAAGAGATCTCGTTTTACACAAAGTCGGCGGGCGTGTGTGCAGATGGTAAAGAACCAAGCATATAACATGTGTTATCCTGCTTGTTCTGTGTTATATCGTATCTATTTAGCTTCTCTGATAAAACTGTATCCAACCTGACGATGGCCACAGCAGCATTGGCCGAAACATGTAGTTGATGTTGATAAGTCATATACACCTGATAATATAGTTGTGTTATGACTGCTGTATCCTTATAGAGTAATTACCTTACGTTATAGTGCATTGCATGTCTTGTGTAATTAGATCACACTACGTGCAGAAGACTTGACATAACATTGCACTTTATGAACGTGTTTCGTTATAATTGAAGAAATGAAGAAGTGTTTTTCGAATTCAAGATTATGCGGTGAATTTGACAGTATTTATTTTAAACCGTGCCCTAACTACAGATCTTGTAATTTTAACATTCCACCTTTTATTGGGCATCAGCATAAATAGTTTATTTCCATAGTAATTTCACTATTATGTACGACTATCTAAATTAATTTATACTGATTTGTATAAGGATGGTAGAAGATATTAATATGACAGAATGCGTTCTTTACAACTTTTCCATAAATTAATACCCGTGAATAGCCACTCTAATATAACATGTCTACCGACACCCAAAAAAAAAACACTCCCTTTTGTAATAATGTGAAATGCCAACTTGATGCAACAAGGTAACTTTATTGATGTATTCTTATCTCTACATGTTTCGGGCGCATACGCCCATCATCAGGAGCGTTAGATGTTGAGTTGCAGCGTATGGTTTTCTGCGCCGAGTTTTTGGATGGGTGGTGGTCTTGAGAGCCGCTGCGTAGGTCGTGTGTACGGTGCGGATGGTGCCGTGCGACTGAGTCCGCACCGTAAACTCGACCTACACAGCGGCCCTCAAGACCACCATCCACCCACAAACTCGGTGCAGAAAACCACATGCTGCAAATCAACATCTAACGCTCTTGATGATGGGCGTATGCGCCCGAAACATGTAGAGATAAGAATACACCAATAAAGTTAACTTGTTGCATCAAGTTGGCATTTCACTTTATTTCACGAGGAAGATGCACGGTCAAAAACCCTCAAAACTCCCTTATGTGTCTCCGAATGTTTGAAAGTAGATTTAAAAATATTAAATTTTGTTGGTGACGGATCAGATTTTTTGTCCTGATGTTTATAATTATTGTCGTTCCTGCCGATAGGAGAGAACTGAGTTCGTTGAAAAGACTTATGATTTCGTGTATGGAGTGAACTGACAGTTATCCTGATGTGACAATCAGTGAGTGGCAAAAAGACAGCGCGGTGTGATTGGGCTGCAAAAAAAAAATTCATTTTGCATCCCGTAAGGACATGGTATTTTCTGACATGAAATCTGTGACACAGTTTTTGACATAGGAAGCAATCATCAAGGCAGAAAATTGCGGCCTTCTTCACCGTTCCGGAGGAAGAGTGGGTCATGTGCATGTCGCTCGCAAATTGAGTAGCGTGGGCATTCTCAAGCTGCATTTCACACTTGAACTCCAGCAAACAGAACATTCTCACGCAGTATGTTGGTGTAGCAGCAGTGCTGTAGACATACGGTTTTAAACATAGCACAATATTCTCTTTTTTAATCCGCAACACACAGCGTCTGGCATACTAGTATTATCTTATTCTTATTTTACAGTATATAAATTCTGTTAATAAACTTACTTAAAGAAATAATAAATTGGAGAAATTCATTCACTTTTTTAATGTCTTGTTGACCGTGCATCGTGATATATTCATACAGTAAGAATCAACAGGATGCAATATTTACTTTCAATTTATTTAAAAAATTAACCCCTAAATGTTTCGAGCAGGCTTACTGCTCATCATCAGGAGGTACTACTCTCTATATACAGCAATTGGTATATGTCATGCGTTATGTTGGCTGGCTGTTGGCAGGACATATACTAGTTGGTGTGCATACAGAGTAGTACCTCCTAATAATGAGCAGTAAGCCTGCTTGAAACATTTAGAGGTTAATTTTTGAAATTAATTGAAAATAAATAGTGCATTCTGTTGGCTCTTATTGTACGGAATTCATTCACTGTTTTATCTTCCTGAGGGTGCCTGAGAACAGGGTGCTTAGGAAGGTGTTTGGTCGTAAGAAGGACGAGGTAACAGGGGAATGGAAGAGACTGCGTAACGCAGAGATTTGTGATTTGTGGTTATCGCCAAATATTCGGATGATCAAATGAACAATAACGAGATGGGCAAAGCAAGTTACACGTATTAGGGGGGGGGAGCTGAGTACGAAGTTTCGGTGGGGAAGTCTGAGGGAAACTTGGAAGACCTAGACAAAGATGGAAGGATAATATTAAAGTGTATCTCCCGGAAATTGCGTGTGAAATGGGCCGAATTGAGAAGTGGTGGGCTTTTGTGAACATGGTAATGAAACTTTAGGTTCTGTAAAATATGCAGAATTATTTGACTGGTTGAGAAACTGCTGGCTGCTGAAGAAGGACTCTGGTCTGTCGAGTTATTTGTTTCAAACTGTGCTATTTCTATTGAATATTCAGGAGATCTCGGACTGCAGAAATTTCTTCTCGTTGTACACACATCTCTTCATTCTGGTGGTAAGATTATGCATAAAGTCTTCAGCTTGTATGACTGACTCTCGGTCCACTTTAATAATATACAAGTTCTGCAGTAAGAACAGCGATTTTTAAATAAAGGGTTTATTAGTGATCCAGTCACTGTTTACAATAATAAGACCTCTAAGAGTTCGCTATTGTTTGCTAAACAGGAGTCATCCCCTGAAATACTTTGTGTCTTTGTGCAACGAACCTGTTTTGCCGTTTCCCGTTGAGGCATTTCGTTTCCTTCAGTGCAATGCAACATTTATTTCGTAATAATACAGGCAAACACATGCGGTAAAATAACTTAACACTCTATAACTCGTTTTATTTATAAATATTTATTTAACACAAAAATATAAGTGGCTTTTGCTTATGAGTTGGTATTTTGCAGAAAATATAAACAAAATATTTATGTTTGTAGGTATATTAGCATGCGGAAAGATTATTTCATACCGTTATACATTACATCAAAACTTTATTTAACGGATGTTGATACAGCTCCGTGAATAATTCTGAGGGAAGAGGGAAAACATAAGATTTCATATGACCCCAAGGCGACTGTGCTGCATCATAGGCCTGTTTCATGCATAGTTACCGACAGCGTTCATACAAGCAACCGAACGCCTTTTGAGAAACACTGCCAGAATGTACCCGCGATACGGAGCGGTTTGTGTTTGTGTGAAAGATTTACAGATTACTGTGCAATATTGAAACATTTCGAAGTTTACTGTTATTTGACCTTTTTTACTTAGCAGCTGAACTATAAATATCGTCTTATGTTTATTGGACCATGCATCATTGTGATAGTTGAAGAATAAAAGACCAACTAGATGTCACTTGATATTTTATTTCACTTCTTATGTGCTCAACATGTTTCGGACATTAATATATCCATCATCAGGAGCTTGCGACTGTGCTGTTGAATTACCACATTGGTCGTATTGTTCTTGGTTCGTTGTGTGTTGGAGATTTGGTGCGGCTGGGTTGGAGCCTGCAACACGGACACCACTCCAACCCAACCACACCGAAACTCCAACACACATCGAACCAAGAACAGTACGACCAATGTGGTAATTCAACAGCACAGTCGCAAGCTCCTGATGATGGATATATTAATGTCCGAAACATGTTCAGCACATAAGAAGTGAAATAAAGTATCAAGTGACATCAAGTTGGCCTTTTATTCTTCAACTATAAATGTCATAAATGTATGTGTTGGAAGTTTTGCAGTATCGGGAAATCTGAAGCCTGATGGAATAGGTATATTTATTATTTGATTCCCTTCAAACTAAAGAGGTAGTATTACCTCTACGATGAAGTAAATTTATCTGTTCTTTGTTATCTTATTAAAACAACAGGTTATAGGTGAAAATATATTGACAATTTACTGAATGTGGGGGCTATTTAAATTTAATTCTGTGTTTATTTAAATTTTTAGTGCAATTAATAGTGCGATTTTATGAAACGCAATAAATTTTCAGGAATTCTTTTATAATTTGCCATAATAGCCAAACATGAACATGTTTTGCGTTTTGTAAAAGTGCATTTGTTTTCTTGTGGTATAGTCCACTATTCTGTTCGGTCCGGCCACACACAACCATACATTTACTAAATATTACAAATTTATGTAAGGGATATATGTTGTTTCTTAGAGGTATGGTTTCGTAAACGCGTACTGAGATGAACGTCGCTGTAGAATAGCACGAAATGTTTGTGTGACAAGTAAAATTATAAATTCATATAGTTATCGCCGAATTCCGGCTGTATGCACCCTGGTGCAACGCCGTAATAGCCGAATGCCGGCTGTATGCACCCTGGTGCAATGCCGTAATAGTCGACTTACAGCACTGATGGGCGGCTTACAGTAAAGCAAAGGTAAAAGGTAAAGGTAAAGCGATCCCATTACAGGCTTGGACAGGTCCAGAGGGTTCCAGGAAGTTAAGGTTCCCAGATTTCGTGACAACAGCACAGGACGGTGGTAGGTTGTCAGCCTTACGCACCGGCCGCCTTTACCCCCAGGAAATGCTCCTGGTACTTATTTATGTTAGAGGCTGGGTCGACCCCAGGGCTATAGTACGATCGGAAGGATTTTATGTCGATGAAAAATCCATTGACACCACCTGGGATCGAACTAGCGACCTTCCCATTTTTAGCACAGCACCTTAACCACTGTGCTACTGCGGTCCCTCACAGTAAAGTAAACATCGGAATTTGAAGGAACAGGCCCAGGAATTAAAGAATGTGAATTATTTAAGTTTCTGTCTAACGTTTCTGTCACCTGTAATCCGGAAGCATTGAACAGAAAGTGGGGTTTCCACGATACATTTACGCAGTGACCATAATTGATCATGCTGACATAAGTATAAATTTCGTTTCCATTGCTCTTAATTATCTTTTTACACTTTAATCAGATTTGTACACACATTAGGTCAGCATATCCTAGGTTAACATTAACATAAGCTTCATAATGTTATGTCTTATGTGTATGTTTATTATTGTTCTTATCTGCAGGCAACGTACAGCCTTGATCCAAGATAGCTGGAGATGTCAACACGCTGTACGTGTCAACTAAATGTATAAGCGCTGTATTACCCTGTGGAATTATGAAATTAGTTACCACAATGATAAGAAAATTTATTACCCAGAAGGGAGTTTCCTTTAATTAATTAATTTTCTTAGTTTTTATGAATTACTTTAAATTACTTTGGTTCATATTTAATGCTGTTTGGGGCCGGTACATCTGTTGTGCCTCAAAAAGGCAAAATTAAAATTTTGGTTGCTTGTTGCAAAAGTTTTAAGCACAGAAAAGACGATGAATAGCAAGCAGGTTTTCCTTTTATGAACGCTGTCTTGAGAGTCAAGTGTGTTCATTACAAGTGAAGATGCTAGAGGTGAATGGACCGAATCAAATTGATGAACCCAGCAAACTGAAGTGGTCCAGTCGAATTATTGTTTATTATTTTTATCCTTATTCTCTTTCCTCATTACTAGACATTGCTCTTTCTGGATCCTCTTTGATTCCAGTCTCTCCTGAAACAGAATAAAGTGTCTTATTAACAACTGTGGACGAAAACTCTTCATTATGCAAGGCATGCACAGTTATCAAATGTACTGCACAATTCTTTTTCTTGTCGAGTTTTAATTAACCTCCTGACTGACTGTATTCGCAGAGTACAACCAACGAGATGCGACGTTTCTCAATTTATTTATTTCAGTAAAATGTTCTACATGTTTCAGACTTTTTTCCGTCCATCATCAGGAGCTCAAAACTGCACATACAACGTCACTGGTACCTGCTGCTAGCCTGGCCAGGCTAGCAGCAGGTAGCAGTATCGGTCTGACAAATACCTGACGCTGTATGTGCAGTTTTGAGCTCCTGATGATGGACGGAAAAAAGTCTGAAACATGTAGAACATTTTACAGAAATAAATAAATTGAGAAACGTCGCATCTATTTGGTTGTACTCTGCGAATATATTAGCGATGCACGGACTTATGAATGTTAAATCTACTGACTGACTTAATCACAGCAAGGAACTTCGTGAGCATCTGTTAGGTACTCAGCGCATGAAAAACTTATGAGTGATTTCAAGCTTCCGCCGTGAAGTAGATGAGAAACTCGCTTTTCTGTGTTTTTGCGCACCGAGTAGTGGTAATTTCTTGCCCACGTTTCGACACAATTTATTGGTTCCAGTTCTCAAAAAATCTATTACTTTGTGGGATCTGAAATTTTATTATATATATCTTATTTATCTAGTACCCATTTTAAATTAATCCCCATTCATGCTTAATGGAGGATTATATTAAAAATGGATCTTAATGGAATATGATGAGAGGGCGTAGGCGCGCTCTGTGTGGCTCAGAGTAGAGACAAGTGGCGGGATGTTGAGAATATGGTAATGAACCATCGTATCTTGTTACATGCGGGGAATTTTTTTGGCTATCTGATGGGATTGTGATTATAAATATGGACTTTACTCCTGGTATCACGATTCATGCTTGGTGTTCCCAAGAAATATCTTGTGCTGAAGCTCCTCGCCGAGAATTTTGGATCAATATAACACTTCCCTCACTTGTGCTGCACGTAAGTAATATGTCGTGCTTCTTAATTTGAACACAGTAACACTGTTGCCTGAAGAATAAAAATTGTGGTACTCAACTTTATGTAATTTCTCTAAATATTTTATTTGTAGTTGAATAAAGAGAGACCGACTTTATGTCACTTGCTTTTTTATTTCATTATTTAATGCTCAACATGTTTCGGATGTTAATATATCCATCCTCAGGAGCTTGCGACTTATTTGTTGAGTTATTTCATGGGTTGTATTGCTCTGGTTCGATGCGTTTTGGTGTTACGGTGTGGTTTGGCTGGGGTGGTGTGGTATCCCTTTGCAGGCTTCAGCCTGCATCCGGATACCACACCACCTCAGCCAAACCACAACGTAACACCAACACACATCGAACCAGAGCAATACAACCCATGAAATAACTCAACAAATAAGTCGCAAGCTCCTGAGGATGGATGTATTAACATCCGAA
>Ga0123352_10022174_pt1 | contig 10126 bp, 6 predicted proteins | sample TergutLab28metaG_FD_89700 | JGI IMG/M metagenome (GOLD analysis project Ga0123352, IMG submission 89700) | Labiotermes labralis P1 segment gut microbial communities from Petit-Saut dam, French Guiana - Lab288 P1 | ecosystem: Host-associated > Arthropoda: Insects > Digestive system > Gut ...
ACTTGTGGACTATCCTTTATTTTCATGGGTAGTCGTCATTTATTCTCTACATGTTTCGAGCTTTCGGGAAGCTCATCATCAGGAGATCATTTTTCCTGTACAGTCAGCCTCTGGTATAGTGTACAATCTTTGCTGTAGCCCTCCCGTTCCCGGGAGCAGAACACTGCTACTGTATTTCTTCTTGCGTCTCTTGTTTTAATGGTCAAGTTTTCACTACGTATAACGATGCTGGAAGGGCTGGTGTATTTCATAATTTTATTCTTGTTTTCTTTAAAATTTTCTGTGGTCTAAACATGTTGTTTACAAAGCGTGTTGTTTTAAAATATTCATTCAATTTGTTATCTATGTCCATTACTTGTTTAAAAGATACACTCGGACAGATTTTAAAATAAATACAGAGACTTAGAGCGATTCAAATATAATTCAAGTTTTGGACAAGTGACAGGACTACAGAAGATATTGGATACAACATATAAATAGAATGCCTCGTAACAGATTACCGAGGATAATAAAACCTACAGAACAAAAGGCAGAAGAAACCAGCAGAATCGATTATGAAGACTTCTAGGAGTGTGAGAGCGGAACCGGTAATCATGTGGCCCAGCTTCATGTTAGCTAGATGATTATTATTATTATTACTATTATTAATATTTTACGCACGTATTTAGCTGGTTAATGTGGTTTATAGTTACAATTTCAACAGAAGTAAATCCAAATTTCTGGAATTTTCTTGAAGACTGAGAGCTGCGTGGACGCCGTGTAGTTTCAACGCTATACGAGAGCCTTTCTTGCTGGCTTGAAAGTTTCAGATCTCTTGCGCGTGGGCCTCAGCACCACACCAGTTGCTGACAGGACTATTGGTACTACTGTCACTTTTTCCATACGGCACTGGTGTTTCATTTTGAGAATAGTTTTGGGTCTTTTGTTACAGGCCTATAACATTTCTACATTCTAGGAATATTGGGTACCTATAAATGTTGTCGACGTAATTATTTTGTGTGGTTATTGGAAGTAATATCTAGTCTTTTGTGATGTAGTTATTTATCACTTATCAATGTTCGGCCCAATAAACATTTATGTATTATTGCATCTAGTAATTTCTGGTGTTTGCTGATACCACGACACAGCAAACCTTTTTATGTTGTTTCATATCCTGATAAAACATTGTCACTACCGATTTTATATTCTGTTCATGTTAAAATGTTAATAACCGAAAGTCATGTTTGTCATGGCATCGTTATCGGATCCTCATTTTTGCTTTCGTCTATTGTAACTAGCGAATTATAATAATAGTAGTCTGCTGGTGCCCGGCGACTCGGGCAGGCAAGGCACACACATTTCGGTAGTTAGTGTGGAAAACTCGCGCAGAAATGATCTTGCAGCGTGATGCAGCAATGAGTAAATATTGGCCTTGATATTGAGTCTGTATGCGGCAAACTCACAACATGAAACTCTGTTGCTCTTATAGCTTGTGGAGTCACCTAGTTACTGAATTGCTAAATTCCAACCTAGTTTACCATGTCGGAACAACAAAGGGAAGTGTAGTGGATCGTAGGCCGGGTTCCTATCGCTAGTTCGCTCTAATCCCTCGACTCGCAGGTGCAAAATAATGCCTCGCTCGGCTGCCATATTATCATCAAGTAAAATGGCGGGCACCTAGTTGCACGTTGGGTGTTTGTGTTTTCGAAATTCGACTCCCGGGGCATCGTGAATTGCCCATCGTACGTTGAGAACTTCTTGATGTCTTATAAATTCACCAGCTAGCAGGAATGAGTTCATTTGACTTAGGACAAGCTAGATTGTTACCACGATCTCCCTATCCAAGCCATCCATACTACAGCATCGCGCATTTACTTGTGCTTCCACATTTCTATCGAAAACGTACAGCTGGGAAGAGCTTGATGTTCTTGATTATCAGGTAGCAACGTACCGACAAGGTGACATATTATTCCTTGAACACATACCGTACGAGCTCTTGCCAGTTGCTCGTCAATCCGATAATTTTTCGTAAGCGATGCACCCATACACGTAAATACAAAGATACTGTTGAAAGACCTGATCTTTAATAAAAACAAAGGGTCTTCAGGCATACGTTTGAATTCTTGAGGAGAATCATAAAACGTTGCAAGCACAACATTTCCGTCACTATAGCAAATATTTCCTGTTTCATCTTTCTATTTAACCGCTTGACAAAACTGGCATATTTCTTCCATTGGAGGTACGTGATAACGGCGGGCTTGTTCTTGAAAGAATCCGAGCTCGCCAATCGCCGTGCACACAAATGGTAGTGCACGCCGCTTGCGTGATGCCCTTTGACGTTTTGTTTTAATTTCTCGATCCTTGATGCGCTCTTCCTGCATCATTCAAGCTCTTCGCTTTGTGCGGCGCCGAGTGTTGTGCTCTGGAATATCCGCGCTTCTTCTGCGTTAAATTCTCGAAAGGTCGGAACTTCATCTTCAGCTTGTCGGGTTAGTTCGGCGTTGAAGCAGGACGTAATTTTGTGTTTATTAGCGTTTTTTCTCGTGCGCTCTGCTTCGGTTTCTTCTATAAATATAAAATTGTGTATCAGTCAAAAACAACAAAACTTTATTATGTTTATTATTGTATTAGGGCGACATGTTTCGATTCTTACAGAATCATCTTCAGGCCCTTCTAAGATACAGATCCTTACGTAGCAATGTTTAAAATGCGCTGTGGGATCACAAACGTTTACATTCAAGAATGTAAACGTTTGGAATTCTACAGTGCATTTTAAACATTGTTAAGTAAGGATCTGTATGTTAAGGGCCTGAAGATGATTCTATAAGATAAGAACAGCACAACGTTTCAGTATTATCATATTGAAACGTTGTGCTGTTCCATGAAATTCGTTCACACTTAACTCAATCAGCAGATCAAGCTGCGTAACAGCATAATAACGCAGTATTTTCACATTCAGATTCTGTAGTTGAACTCAGATGTTCTCATAAGTTTACGCATTTGCGTCTCCTGCCATGTAAGAGCGGTGAACTGACCGCCAGCGTTCTCACAATTCTGGGTATTTGCTTCTCCTGCCATCTGTTTGCAGTCCGTGAAATTGAGGAGTGGAAATGTGACCGGGCTGACTTAACAAATTATATATAAGATATCTCCTATCTCCTCTCGCTTAATATTAATTACCCGAACCGCTCTAGTTTTCAGGAGGACTCCCTTTACCCGTGGTTAAAGTTGACGGCCGAAGCTACCCTGTAGATATCACGTGTGCTTAAGTTATAAAATGTTTTTATGCCAGTTTTATTTCTTCTCCTGACCTTATTGGAATCTGAATTTCAGTATTCTTTATCTTGGAAACTTAAAGGTATGTATTCATATTCAGCAGTACAGACTTCCATGACGATCAAAAACTTTTTTCTTTTAACGGTACAAATTCACGGAGTGAGCACACTTGCTGCAAATGTTGAATGGAAATGTCTACAATACCTCTTCCACCACCACTTCTTTATCTTATTCCTTTTTCTACAGTAGCATGAGAATAATGTATCCGGTATTTCTTCATTGTCGGGCGCATTGATCCCTGGGAACTTCCCAAACCTGTCTGTCTGTGAAAAAGATATGCCAAAAGAGGAAGATGGAACTGAAAAGACACGCAGGATTATTGATCTACTGAATTTTTTTCTACTCAATTTTGTTGTCAGCAACTTATTTAGCCACATGAGAAATTGTTCAGATAAATTAATTTTTATTTCTGTGCGTTCTAACCGTGCTCCTCCACCAGTCCTTGTCATTAGTAACTTCTTGAGCAATGTCGCATTTAATGCGCCTTCATCGTTTGTAACATTTACCAACACTCGACCACCACTACCTATATACAGACTTCTACAATTTTCCAAACAAACCACAGAGATATATATATAGGGTATGCACAAAAGAATGGTGCGGTTTCAAAAGTTAACAAGAAATTTATTTCTCATCTTACATGGGCACAACTTACACCGTCAGCAGCGGCAACTGTCCAAGTTTCTCATGCGTTACCAGCAGTTCGCTTCTCATGTTTACTGCGGGGCCACGGGGCCAGTTTCCAAGATGGCGTCGCAGCAGGAACAGATTATCTGTGTGCTCATTTTTTAGGTGTCCAGATCTGTGATTACAGTGCAGCGTGACTTTCGTGCACGGTTTAGAAAAGACGCAACATGCAGGAATAACATAAATAGGTGGTACCGACAGTTTGTGGAAACTGGATGCTTGTGTAAAGGCAAGAGTCATGGTCGACCTTGTGTGTCTGATGACAACGTTGAAAGAGTGCATGAGGCGTTTCTGCGAAGTCCCCACAAGTCAGTGGCTAGAGCAAGCAGGGAAATGGACATGCCAAAAATGACGGTGTGGAACATGTTGCGTAAGCGGCTACGTTTTAACCCGTTAAACTATGGAAACCGCACCATTCTTTTGTGTGTGTGTATATATATATATATATATATAGTGGATCATTCTCAGTCAATAAGATACGTTCTTTGATTCTTAGTAGCAGCATAAGATGTGAGGTCAAATATATGTAGTATTGTTTTATACGTTCAAACTTTCTGTCAATAAATATTGAAAATATCTAGAATATGAAACATAAAAGGTGCAGATTGGTGTAAATAACGCTGATACCTTCTATCGCATACTGCAAGTTTCGTATTACGTTCACAGAAATAAAATGGTACTATATTTTGAAGAGGCCTTACGTAAAATTCAAAATTCTTGTAACCGTTTGCTTTCCAATTGAAACAGCTTGGAATGTGGTTTATATTATCACCTTTTTCTTAATATATTCAGAAATCAAGTACTATTCTAATTTCCTTCAAGGCCATCTAGAAAGCCAGATATTTCGGAACGAATATTTGGTCATTCTACAACAGCACTACGGTGGCGCTTTCGAAAGAGAAACGTATGGGAAGTGGGAAGAGGGACGTTAACTGTTATAATGAGTATACTTACTAGAGTAGGGGCTTCCCACTGAATTTACTGCAGGTATAATACTTTAACAAATATAAAATAACAGCCAGACTTCTTAGTCCAATCTGACTGGAAACGTATGCAACTTGTTGAATTGAAATTAACGTAACTGACTTGAATTGAATACATTGCAAAGCGCCAAGAGCCTCTCTTGTGGCATAACTGTCTTGGTTTAACTGTCCTACAAATCACATTTTTGTACAGTTTATGATACAAATGAAGTACATCTATATCATAACACATGCATTTAAAAAAATAACGTTAAAACACAAATAAGAAAATCAATTTTAAATTTTAATAAACTAAGAAGAATTCAGTGAACTTGTGATTTAAAATAAGACAAAATTCTTAGTAGAATTTCAACAGCAACAATATCACTTTAAGGGAGCAGGAAGAGTTATTTCTCAACATAAAATTAAAAATAAGAGGAACAAGGGAGTGACACATACGGGATTTGGGAGGGGAAAGGAGTTGGGAAAAGACGTCTTAGAAGACAAGGCTTTCATATTATAATGTTACAGTGAATCTTAAAGAAATCTCTTGGAACTGTGTACACTGAATTCATTTGAATCAGAGAAGAGAAACGTGGTAGGCTCTTGGGAACATAGTAATTAAATATCACAGACCATTAAATGCTTGGTATTAGTGTATTCGGTGAAAACTATTAAGGTTAAAAATCATAGTATTCCATGAATTTAGATGATACAAGAAACTAACTAAAAAACTGTTCGGCGAAGAATTAAATTCTATACGAATAAAAATTGTTCACCATTCTGAAACAGCGTGTATAATGTCACACTGCTCATTCTCGCCGTACATTATTAAAGAAAAGGGAATGGGATGAAGAGAGTACACTGCGACTTCGAACCAGGTTTGTCATAGTCCTCGTATTGCAGCAGCAAGGAACTCCAAGTTAGAAGAAGAGATGCACTTACACCTATTGTTGTGTATCCGTAGGAAGAGTAGCTTTCCGGTTACATGCCTTTCATTATTTCGGCAGATATAATAGTTTCTGCTAAAGGTCTTAAAGGCTTCAGCGGCAAAGTGATTATTAAAGCACTTTCCTATAACTTTGTTCCGATTTAACAAAATTCATTGTATTAAAATAACAAAAAACAATACAATAGCTTTCCCAGTAAAATAGAGACCATGTTGATAAAATAACATTCGCTCATTTACTCAAGAAGCAGACTATATTCTAAGAAACCTGCAGGTTCATTGATGCGTTAGCATTTGCCCGCCACTGCCCCTTATCCTACGTCACTTTAACCCCATTGATATACAATATGGCCCTATTTCTTGAAGATCTGTTCTACCATAAATCGTCATCATCACCGATGCACATGGACAGTTTGTTGGCACTGCAACTTCTCCGGGTTGCTTGCTAGCACAAACACTTGTTGGCTGTGGTGTCCAGCTAAGTCACTGCGTATGCCATCGCACCTTGAGGCATTACGTGAAGATTCAGGTCCAACTATCACATTTAACAAGACATAAATCCGTTTTGATACATGCATTAACATCTTTCTCTATATGGTGTTGAAACTTTGGACACTTCGAAACGTAATCAGAAATAGATAAATAGTTTTCAAATGTGGTGCTGGAGAAGGATGGAGAATATCAGCTGGACCGATCGTGTGAGAAATGACGAAGTGTTACACAGAATTTAGGACGACAGGAATATCTTACACACATTAAATAGAAGGAAGGCTAACAGGATTGGTCATATCTTTCGTAGGAACTGTCTTCTAAAACACGTTATTGAAGCAAAGATAGATGGAAGGACAGAGGTGATGGGAAGACGAGGAAGAAGAAGTAAGCAGCTACTGGGTGATCTTAAAGAAAAAAGAGGATACTGGAAGTTAAAAGACGAAACACTAGATCGCACTCTGTGGAGAACTTGCTTTGGACATTCGTAAGACAGACTACGTAATGAATGAAATGATCTCCAAAGTTTTGCGTGTCGAAAATTCTAGAACATGAAAGCAGGGCTGGCAAAAAGCAAATATTTTTAAGTGCGCGTGCTAAAGTTGTAAATAATTTTCGGAGAAATTACTTCGCGTGTAGAAATCTAGTTTACGTGCACCATATTTCTGATTTTCCGACGTCGTAACACCCCTTATAGGATGGTGCCCCCACCCCACTCCCCACAGCTGTTCAGTTGGCACAGCTCCTAGTCCAATTCTGAGTGACAGCGACGGCCGTTGATAAGCACATCACTTACGTAACGCAGGTGTGTTCCGACCAGTGTGTGATGAAATAATATGGCGTAAAAATACAGTCAATACAAAATTAAATCATACACATCAGTACGGTTTGTTTTCGACATCATGATCTACTGACCTACCAAAAGGGTCTTTCCAATATAGACGTTTTTGGAAGATTATGATTATGGAATGATGGCGATCTACTTTTTTAAATTTCTTCCCAAACATTGTTTTTAATTAAAAAAAGGCTAAATTTACAAATGGTCAGTGCTACCTCAAGCAGAAGCGAATGGAAGCTCACATATTTAATGTACTTCCTTTGGCGTCTGCTTGAACAGAATTGCAGAGTTAAACATTTATTTAAAAGCAGTAGGTAGCTACTGTTTCTAATTTACACGTTGCTTCTGGAATGTTGATCTCCGAAAAAAAAAATACCAGGCATCAAGCATTATAAGTAAAACTTTTAATGTTTATTAATACCAAGACGCTGCAATTTTTATCAATTAAATATTTTACTCTTTCTACGTGGGAATTTTTCGCAGTGATACAATAGCTAATTTAAATAAATTGAAATTTATAACAAATATAATAATTTATATTCATTCCTATTAAATAATTCTGATCAGTTTAAAATTAAACGTGGCCTTTCGCAACACTATTTCAGTATCATACTATTTTAAACGTGTGGCTAACTTTTGTAACTGCTGTTATCAAAAAGTAAAGGCAATTTTTAAATTTCGCGGTTACCGGTATAGAGTGGAGCTGGCGCATTGCGCAATATTGACAATGCCTGTTGAAGAGCTCAGCCATGTGCAGTACAGCACTCTGCCTTCAGTCGAGTGGCAGCAACGTGTGCGAAAACTTAGACGCTCCTTTGCAAGATTGCACCATCGAAGAACAACGTCGCGTAGTGCGGTTTCTTTTGGGCAAAAGAGCGAAACCTGTGGAAATTCACCGTCGCATGTTGGCTCAGTATGGACAGAGCACCATGTGTCAACGAAAGGTTTATAAGTGGGTGGAAAGGTTTAAATCGGGTCGAACACGTTTTACTGATGAAGGTCGTTCTGGTCGGCCATCAACGTCGCGCACACATGACCACAAGAGCAGCCGAAAAGCTTCTTCTCCGCAGGAATACAGAAAATCGTTTAACGATATAACGAATGCATTGTGTTGCAAGGGGACTATGTAGAAAAATGATATGTAAAATTGCTCACAGTTACTCCTATTAAAGCCGTTAAATGTATTTTGCCTTTATTTTTTATTCTTCCTCGTATATAAAATGGTCTTTTATATTTCGAATGACATTCTGCAACCATTAAATACAATCTCAAATTGAAAGTTACATTGCGATATTTGACGTTCTCTTAGCGGCGGTGGTGAAAGTTTCAGTTTACTGTACACGAAAAATTGTCGACTTGTAAGCATCTACCAACTTTACGGAGGGACTTGTTGCAGCCATTTTCAGGATATACCAACCATGAAGATGAAGGCACAAAGTCTTAACGACACTCCGATAAGTAACAATCCATTAAGACCCGAATCTCTAAAAACGGCATTACTTGACAGATAAGTTCTGAAGAAACTTACTAATCACAAACATTATAGAACTTCGAAAAAGAAGTTCCTTGCCTATGTTCAATAGTGAGTTCAGAAGTGTTAAGAAACGTCCTAAGTATTTTTTGGAGTAACTAAAAAAAAACTATAATAATCCTAGCCAGGAAAGACCATTGTCCGAATGAGAATCGAGAAAGAATTTCTCGAATAAGAAGCAGGAATATTAAGTAGTCTAACAAAACATCGTGTCAGTTTAGCTTGATGTAACCGACGGTCACGCTCTTTCAACGTCGCAGTGAGAAATGAAATAATCATTCGTATGTTCCGTACAGATGCTCTCTGGCTCTCAGTTTATTTCCCAATTTGTAGTACTTGAGTAAGAGGTGACTTTTTTTGTGCATGAAGTGGGCCGTAAACTTCACGTCAAACAGGCGTTCTGCTCATTACTTCTGATCACAAAGTCAGTTTATGAGTTTTGGGATTATGTAGCCGAGGTTTGCTGTGAAGCTAAGCTCATTAAGACGTGAGGGCTGGTGGTTTGAACGGGATAAACCTCTATAACGAAATGCGTTCTGCGTGACCCGGAGCACAAATGTCACAAATTGGTCGTGTGAGGATTTTATTTTGTGCTTTGATGTGTGCAACTTCAAACATAAAGTATGACTGCCTGAAAGCTGAAAATTAAAATCTATTTGCACAAATACTGCACCATATGTAGACTAAACTCTGTAAAAGGGCGGGCTAGCTGTATTTAGGCGTAAACATTCGACTGCAGAACACACGCTGTTTCATCAAGTATAGAGTAAAGTCTGTCAAACACGGTCTATGGTTATAAATTGAAAACTTCCTTCATAAAAATAATAAATCGGATGTCTAAAATAAATTGTGGGTCCGTAAATAAAATTACCTTGAAATAGGTCTGTGACAACACTAAACGTAATAACGTAAAGTAGGAAGGAGTATGCGAGAATTGTACATTATTTAATATTTTTTATTTCTCGTTTTCATATTTTCCGTATGTGTTTCTTGCAGCACTGTTAAATGGAACATTCCTGCTACAAATAAAAAATAATATACCCACACGTAATTCAAATACAAGCGAGCGGACACTGAGAGAAATGATACAAAGTACAGAGAGTGTAGATATAAAAGTAAACTGCACATGTTTGGTGTTCAATGATAGTTTAAGGTACTTTTAAATGCAGTCTAACTTTTTGGACCATAAAACTGTATTCGTGTTTTCTGTGTTAACAAAAAGCTTATAGGGAAGTGTAAATTAGTTTCGGCTTTTTGGACTTTTGTTGTAAGTAGTTTTCAATATAGTACACACTTTTGCGAATAACCTGGCACTTTTACTCTACTGAAGACGTGAGTTAACGATGTAAACATAA
>Ga0123352_10022175_pt1 | contig 10125 bp, 9 predicted proteins | sample TergutLab28metaG_FD_89700 | JGI IMG/M metagenome (GOLD analysis project Ga0123352, IMG submission 89700) | Labiotermes labralis P1 segment gut microbial communities from Petit-Saut dam, French Guiana - Lab288 P1 | ecosystem: Host-associated > Arthropoda: Insects > Digestive system > Gut ...
TCTGGCCATTATCTCCGTAACCGTTCAAATTTGGACATAGGTGTTTTGGGTTATATCGGTATACTTTAACATAAGGAACACCCTCCCGAAGTCTGGCACATTCCTCCTGGGACACCCTGTATATCACCAAAGAACTGTTGGGCCTTAGTTGCACATGTGTAATTTGATGAATTAAAATTATTATAGTGTATAATTTGATGGGCATATTGTATATTTACAGCCTAATCACCTGATTGGCTTAAAGCAACACTATCTGAGACTATCGTTTCTTACAATAACTGATCTGTTGAAAGTACGCCGTGAGGTGAAGCCTGCTGTCAAAAAGAATCGTGAACAACTGAAACATAATAATTTCTACACGGAAATGCTCACAACAGCCCTTGCTTCAAAAGGAGATAGTGGTACTACCAGGAAAACTGCTGACCAGATGGAGAACATAATTGATATAAGGTACCTGAGGAAACATTGTGTTTGACGTTCGGGTGACCTGCATCGTGATAAATTCTTATAATAAAAAACCAACTAGATGCACTAATTTCTCAAATTTATTTTTGGAATAAAACTCTACATGCTTTGGACAGTTCCTCTGTCCATCATCAGGAGTTTTTCACTGTACACGCAGCAATGGTATATGTCTTACAGGTTTGTTGACAGCTTGCGAGCAGGATCAGGACGGATTTCCTGATGATGGACAGAGGAACTGTCGAAAACATGTAGAGTTTTATTCCAAAAATAAATTTGAGAAATTAGTGCATCTAGTTCATTTTTTAAAAATAGGAAACTTTGTGTGTTAATTATACACAGATCTGTGGTTGATAGATGATTTTCTAGTTGCACCTTTCTGAAATATTTCATGGACACCTTCCTCTGGATTCCAGTTTCCACTTCATTTACATTGCTCTGTTTTTTATATCTGTGAATGGTCTTACTGTGCTGAACTGAATATAAAAAAAAATCTCATAATATGAAAAATTTGAGGAATTGACGGCTTGTTAGTTGTTAGTGACACATGCGAGAAACAAAATTTAATTGGATGCAGAAAATTATAAGCTAGAGCTTACAGTTGTTGCCTCATTTCTTACAGAGAATATGATGTGCCTTATCATGTGCGAGTGTCCATTGATATGAAGATATTCTGTGGGTCATGGTATTCTGTTCGGAGCCGAGGGACTGACATACCTCTCATAACAAAGAGAGATGACCTGATAGAACGTCCTGATCCTATTGTCTTAGCATTTGACATAGAAACAACTAAGCTACCTCTAAAATTCCCTGATGCTAATACAGACCAAATCATGATGATTTCCTACATGATTGATGGTCAGGTAAGTTGTGGCTGAGGATGAAAATATGTAATATCATTGCTATTTTTGTTGTTCTTGTCTTTTCCATACTACTGAAAGAAATATGTCACCTGAAAAAGTTAATAAATTTTTTATGTTGTATATTTATATTAGTTTCATCCTGCAAGTGTCAGCTCTGATTTACGATTGTGCCAAGTCAAAACACTGCAAAATTCAGACCCAACAAAAAAACAGGCCTTTGCTATACGTTTCAATTTGCAGACTTACCATATATAGTTTTGAAGATTATGAGTTGTATTTTGTTTTAGTATTTAAATTTTTCTGACTGAAAATCATTCAAGTGAAATAAATTAAACACTGTGTAAGTAACTGGTCTTTATAATTGATAATATTTTGAATACCCCCTTTTATAAACTATGTGTGACCTGAAATTCAAAATGTACAAAACATTTATTATTCTGTTAGCAACATCTGTGCAGGGTTGCAGGTAGCAAGCTTGTTTCTTTCTAGCATACAGTGGTGAATCACTTGAATCATTAGTCCTCATGTGGCCAGTGTAAGACAATCAGTATACCCATTATCAGAAACATGTTAGTCTTTAATGTTACATTATTGTCTGTGTCATGATGTTCGGTATCACTCAGATTATGTTATCTTTACCATCGTTTGCTATGCTTTTTTGTAGTTACCATTTTAGGTTGCCTTTGTTTAATGAGTACCTAACATGTTAAAAATCATTAAGAACTTCAAGTGTGTAATTTTTTTTTAAGTACTTCTTGACCACATACTGTGTATAAAATGACAGCAGATATCATACATAGCAATTTTTGTGACGATCAAAATTTCAAGCTGGATACCACAGGAAGTCTCATAGAATTGAAATTTTGAGCATTAAACAATTACAGACATGAAAAGGTATAGGATTTTCAGTACAGTAAAACATAAAAATTAGATTTGTTGTGAAATTAGAACCAAATAGTTAAACAATTGTCATAATCACTCATTGTCACATTACTTGAATTTAAAGATTATGGTATTCATGAAAATTTTTTTTAATATACTCTAGCACTGTTTCAGTCCATTTGGAATGCTTTTACGGCATATGATTGATTGTATTGAATGTTTTGTTTATTTAGAGTGCAATTTTTGCCACTTTCACAATGGATACTTGTAAAAAAAAACATTTGTTTGCTGTGTTGGCCTTCTTTATGCAAAACCTGAAGACCACTTCTCATTGTTAATGGAATTTGATAAAGTGGACATATAGCAAAGTTGTGGGCATATTCCAGCTGTTAAAGTCAGACAACAGTGGTTATTTTACTTAAGCTTGCATACACTTCTGCTCACACCTTAAATGTGTCTTTGCAAGATACTGAGTAAAAAATGCTCTGAAAGAAAGTTGTTGGCAGTTTTTAAGTACTTGTTTTTAAAAAAAAAGAAGTAATGGTGCCAAATTTTTATGCTGTGCTATCATTGGTAACTGCTTTTATGTTACTTTGAATTAAATCCTGTTTTGTGATGAATTAAAGTTCACTGGTTGTTATGATTTATGATTGTAACAATTCAGTCTGAAATAAAAAATAATCCATAATTGTAAATATTAAAAGCTAGTCGATATTGATGTAAGAGAAGTCTACTTCTATATTTAAAACATAAGGGTAATCAATGTAAAGAATATTTGCATATTTGTAGTGTCTGTTTGGAGGTAAGGAAATATAAATCTGTAAAAAATATCTTAACATATTTGGGTTACAAGCCACCTGTTATTTTTTAAACGTTGGAATGAAGATCCTGTTATCGCTGTAACCACCTGATATAGAACTGAAATATGTTTTGAAGAATAAGTGTATAAATGTCATGTTTCTTAATAATACTAAGTGTGGGTATACATACACTGCTAGCCATTTTTGTATTGGTTCATTTCTTTCAGGGTTTCTTGATAACAAATCGTGAAATAATCTCTGCTGAAATTGAGGATTTTGAGTACACCCCTAAACCTGAATATGAGGGTGTGTTTACAGTATTCAATGAACCAGGTGAAGTGAGTTTGCTACAAAGGTTCTTTGATCACATTATTGATGTTAAACCCCATATCTTTGTTACTTACAATGGTGACTTCTTTGACTGGCCTTTTATTGAGGCACGAGCAGCAGTGCATGATCTGGACATGAAGCAGCAGATAGGGTTTTCGCGTAACAGAGATGGGGTGTATGCGTGCAGGTCAGCCATGCACATGGACTGCTTATGGTAAGTTCTGTCTCCCTTCCTAGACATTTAAATATTGAAGTCTGAAGATGTATCCATTGTGCATTGAGATTTTTAGCATCACCTTTTTGTCATTACAATTACATGTAATTAAATTATGATGTCCATATGTACTGTGAAAATATATTTTCTATGTTGCGATATGACTACGCAGTCTTTGCTCTTTAATTATACTAATATGGCAAAATTCATTTAATCTGATGTATGATAATCCAGAAATCCTGATAATTCAGTACTTGAGAAGAGTAGTCCCAAGCCTAGAAGTTTTCCTTTTTAGTAGAAAAAAACTTCATCACTGTAACAGGCAGATCTCAGGAACATGTTCAAAAAGGCCTCCCAAGAGTGAGAACATTTTCTTCTATGATGTCATGCAGCATTGATTGGTAGTTAGTTACCCAAGTTTTGGGACAAGCTATTGGTCCCATCTTAAAGGGTCAAGCAGTCCAAGTAGAATTCTGCATGGACTTCTTGACCCTTGAAGATGGAACTGATAGGTTGTCCTGAAACATCAGTAACTAAGTGCCAATCAATGCTGCCTAACATCCCAGAAGAGCATTGGTCTCATTTACTTCCCTGAAATCATTCCTCCAGGAGCATCTGTACATCAACCATTGTGGCATCTCCAGACCACTTGTCTCTGACACCATCAACTTCTTCATCTGTGAAGACTCCAGAAAATACAGAATAGGACCCTGATGGCCCTAAATTGGCAGATGAAGGAGATATTCAAATAGAAAACTCCTATCTTTAGGTTTACACCAAAGAACAAGAACAGTAAGAGAAAGTTATGTGTAAGAACTTCGGTCAGTGTAGGTACTGTCTGATGATCAATAATATTTCATAATTTGGCACCTGTCTGGCCCCAGCTGAGTGAGATTAGTGGAATTTTTCTGTATTTTAATCTGTAATTTAATAAAAAATCATGAATAAAATTATTCTAAATTTTTACCAGAACTCCTAGTTTTTATTACTTGGAAATTTAAAATTTTAAGGCCCCTGGTACTGCGGGTAAAGCAGTTGGAATTTAACTTTATGGTGAAAATTGTGTTAAAAAAATAGTGCTTGGCTACTTGGGAATCATGGTTAAATAAGGGGCCTTGGGTAGAATTATGTATCTGTGTCAGATATTTAAATTCAGGTTGATTACTTAATGTGTTACATTGCAGTTGGGTGAAGCGTGACTCATATCTTCCCGTGGGGTCACAGAACTTGAAAGCTGTGGCAAAGGCTAAGCTGTGTTATAATCCAGTGGAGCTTGATCCTGAAGAAATGTGTCGACTAGCATCCGAACAGCCGCAAGTGCTATCAAATTACTCGGTGTCAGATGCTGTTGCCACCTATTATCTTTACATGAAGTATGTTCATCCATTCATCTTTGCGCTTTGTACCATCATTCCTATGGAACCAGATGAGGTATGTTTGTGCTTAAACAAATTTGTGGGACCTGTTTCTTTTTGTATTGTGATGCTGTTTTTTTTTTCTCCCCCCCAGACAATTGTTATTTGTATAATGATAACAGTTAAGCATCAGTTACATATTTTGGTTGCCATTGTTTATCATAACGAGTTAAAAAAGACTGTAAAATTTGTTACATAGGTAAGTCAGTATTCAGTGATATGAAGTGTGCAGGAAATTTGAGTATTTTATTCTTCTCATTATTTATTTTATTTTAATATAAGAGTAAAATTTGATTACCCTCTTGGCTTATGTATGGAGTTTTGTAGATATGGTTAGGACTGTGCAATAACAACTCTACATATTAAACACAGATAAATCACATTGGGGTTAATCATCAAAGCTTTGGGTGTGTTCAGAGGGTACTTGATGTTACATTCACAGATTTGTAATATGTCACATTCTAATTTACGTTACTGTGTTGTATTCTTTTTCTTTATTGTTTATAATTTGAATGCACTATTGTAGGTGCTAAGGAAAGGTTCAGGAACCCTTTGTGAAGCCTTGCTAATGGTGGAAGCTTTCCATGCACGCATCATCTTTCCAAACAAACAGGAATCAGAACTTAATAAGATGACAAGTGATGGGCATGTTCTGGACCAGGAGACATATGTTGGAGGTCATGTTGAGGCTTTGGAATCTGGAGTATTTCGGGCAGATATTCCATGTCGCTTCAGGCTGGTAAATGAAAGAACTGTATTAAAGAAATTATTTTTATATGAGATTGTAAGATGATCCCTATTCACAATTGAAATTTTAAGAAAATTTGTTTTATTCCTCCTCGAGCTAAAAATTCAAAGTTTATGTGTCTTGCATGAATATGATTTGTTTTACCTAGTCTTTTCATTGTTGCACATTTTGTGCAAGGTTTGAGGTTTTTGCAATGGTGTGTCTGAGAATTCCAGCCTTCTTGGACATGACACTGCATCAGAGGAGATGATGACATTTTGAAGGATTGTACTGCCTTCATGTCAGGCAAGATCTGAATACTCTGTGACAGCATCTTATTCCAGAGAACAGAATTTCCTGCCAATTATTAACAAGCAGAATGCTTTTCTGGTAAGACCTTCACTGTACTGCCTGTGTGTCTGTGCCCCACAGTTTTGTCTTTTGAAGTAACTGGATGTGTTTTCTTGAACTCTGTATAAACCTTATTCCATTGGAGACAAGTTCCATTATACCTTTCAGTTTACCACATTGGCCAGTAATAGCAACATGATGGAAACATGGGCTTGTGAGGTAACAGTGACTCCAGTGATGCTTAATTTATGAGACCGAAATGACGTGTGTTTATAGAGCTTACAAAAATATGCTGTGTATGTTAAGATAATTGTTTGTAGAATGTAAAGTAATAACACGACAGTCAGGCCAAAAGCTTCTTTAACTTTTGATGTCGTGATAACAACTCATGAAATGCAGGTGCTAGGAATGTAAAATCTGGTATGGAGATCGTAAACATACGTAGAAATTGTGTGTGAAATGTGATGTGTAACTTAACTCTTACATATGTAGCAGTGGTGTGATGTCTTAAGGTCAAATCTGATTAATTTGACGTAGCATCCGTATGTAGGTAGTAATCTATTTTTGCAAGTAGAATAAAATAAAAATAACAATAATTCTAATCTATGTAAGGCTAGAAGTTTGCAGTGTGAAAGCAGGCTTTGTGATTTTTGTTTGGAATGGAACTTACTATCTTTTAAAAAATTTGTGGAATAGATATTTGCAAGGATTTTGTGACACATTTTTTTTATATATTAAGCTGACTGATTTGTGTGCTGATTTTCAGTTGAAGTTGGTCAATGTGATGCCTGTTACCTCAAAATACAAAATCTTAAAGTTTATTTCAGTGACATGCTTAATACTGGTTTTACCGTATAGTTGAATTCATATTTCACTTTCCCCTGGCAAAAAAATTGATCGTATATGTATTAAACAGGTACCTGAAGCATTTGACAAACTGATATCTGGAGTGGAGCATGCAATGAGGCATGCTGTTGAGCAGGAAGAAAAGATCCCGTTGAGCATGGTAACCAACTTCAATGACGTTGTGGCTGACATAAAACACAAACTTACATTACTTCGTGACAACCCACACTGCAGTGAGAGGCCTATCATCTACCACTTGGATGTTGGTAGGGCAGTCTTTAGTTGCACAGTTATCAACTGTGAATGCAAAATATCCTGTGAAATAATGCAAACAGAATTGGTGTATGTAAATACTGTAGCTATTTTACTTGACAGTATGAACTTATGAAGTGTAGTTTTGATAATGGATCATTCTTTTGAGTGGTGATGTGGAGAAGAAATATGTGTGGCATGTATTAGGAATATTACACGTATTTGATGCTGTAATTGACCTGAGTCTTTGAAAGAAACAGCATTAAATAATTCAGGACTCAGTTCAGTTAGTGTTGAGAGGAGCGTGAAGGTCAGAAAAAATGGTTTATTCACTGTTTCAGGTGCTATGTATCCGAACATCATCTTAACAAATCGCTTGCAGCCATCTGCAATGGTAGATGAGACAACCTGTGCTGCATGTGACTTCAACAGACCAGGTGCTACATGCCAGCGCAGTATGGCTTGGATGTGGAGAGGAGAATACAGTGAGTACAGGTGATAGGTGAATTCAACTGATGGGCATTTTACTGTATCTGCATATGTTTTATAACAAATTTAACTTAACACACTTTTTACGGATGTATGGTGCAAAGAGAAATGTTTTGGGAATGGTTCACTGTGGCAGTAGTTTTATCCAGTTTGCCCAGTGACTAACTACCTAGATAACCATATAATTTGCAGGTCCTCTTACAACCTGCTGGTTTCTAGGGAGTATTTTTTTCTCCCTTAATTTTGTATTTTAAACAAACACAAGTTTGGTAAACAGTATATCATTTGTGAGGATTGACGTTCTCACGGTGGTGTTGAAGATTCGACTTTTTTGGGACATGGCACTGTCATTTGGTGAATGGTTACTGACATTTTGGAGGGCTTGCTGTCTTCATATTCAGGTTTTTTGCAGTCTCATATTCTTCTCTGATATCCTGGTAGTTGCAGTATGTACCAGTTAATATGGCATGATATCCCAGAACACATGAATCCTCAGTTTATGATTTATTTCATCATAAACATTATTTTAATCATACAGAATCAAATTTATAAGGATAGAACAGACTTTTTCAGTAGAAATACTACCACCTTTCTTTTTGTTGCCATGGCTGTGTATGTGTATATGTATATATATCAGTTTTGATGTCCATCCAGGTCTTCTTAACTCTTTTGGCCTCTTCAAACACCGTTCTTCGCCATGTATTCCTCGGTCTCCCCCTGCCCCATTTACCTTGGGATTTCCACTGTAGGGCTTGCCTGACTATATCGTCGGACAGTTTTCACAGTGTATGGCCCAGCCATCCCCACTTGCGTTTCCTGATCTGCAAATCTGTTCTAGGTTGCTTTGTGCACTTCATTTTTTATATGGTCTGGCCAGAAAATTCTCAGTATTTTCCTGAGGCATTTATTAATAAAGCCATGGCTGTGACAAATATTAATGGTTACCTTTTTGTTGATTTTATTACTAGAAACCCTAAATAATATGCAACTTTAAATTAATTCCTGTGAAGAATCAAACACAACAGTACTTGACATGTTTTAGAACAAAACAAATGTAAATGTATGTGCATCTTATTTATAGATTAGTAGCAAATCAAGAATGTACTCCATTTTTACTTCACTTTTATTGGCTGAAACCTGTATGTGTATCTTAATAAACATATTTACTTTTATCCCTTCTGGGTTATGACATTTCAATTCTAAACAGTGCCTGCCAGCCGAAATGAGTTCCAGCGTATTCAACAGCAGTTAGAAACTGAGAAGTTCCCACCCTTGTTTCCTGGTGGACCCAACAGGGCATTCCATGAAATGAGTCGAGAAGATCAAGCAACTTATGAGAAGAAACGTTTATCAGAATACTGTCGGAAAGCATACAAGAAAGTACATGTAACACGGACAGAAGAGCGATACACCACCATTTGCCAGAAAGAGAACAGTTTCTATGTTGATACTGTTCGTGCATTTAGGGATCGGCGATATGAGTACAAAGGTTTATCTAAGGTATGATTTATTGTTTTCACGTTTGGCAGTATATATTATTTTGATTGAAGTACCTTTATTGTCTGCATGGCATAGAGTCATGTCGTGTGATTTAATGTTAATATATCTCCAGTAAGTGGGGCACATGTTGGCTCAGTTGGTTGAGGCACTGTGCTACAAGCTGGAAGGTTGTGGTTTCGATTCCCGATGGTGTCAGAATTTTTCATTGACATAATCGTTATGGCCGCACTATGACCCTGGTGTTGACTCAACCTCTAACAGAAATGAGTACCAGGAATATTTCCTGGGGGTAAAAGCTGCTGGTGCATAGGGTTGACAACCTTTCCACTTTCATGGGCCGATTGTCATGAAATCTGGGAGCTCAACCTCCTGGAAACCTCAGGGCCTGTCCAGGCCTGTAATGGGACTGCTGTACCTTTATATCACCAGTAACGCTGTGCAACTCATTTTATATACAGTTAATACAGGGTGTGTTGACTGCTTTGTTTCATGACGTTGACTGAAACTATTTCTCATTAAAAATTAAAGAGCTGATACAAAATATGAACAGAGAAATTTGACTCACATTGTAAGCCAATATGTATTATTTTGCACAATTACACAGAATATGGATACTTAGTTTTTCAGAGTCAAGTCAGTTTCTCATAAGAATAAAGAAAATGAGCTTTGAGGAACAGTATGATTATAAATATGAATGTGTTTTGCTTTGAAAAAGGAACATGTTTCACTGAAAACCTGGAAATAAATTGACTCTTTTTAATCTAAATTATTAGACAGGTTGTGGTTTCTTTATGGCAGCCCAACATGTAGTTTTGTGTTAATCTTACAAAGATTCTACAAGGTCGTGCTGATAAGTCCTTAGCCTACTTCCCCATGCCATAGGACAGATTCGATAGTGTCGTTGGAAAGGGGGGTCTGTTCATGTGCTGAATTGCAAGTCTTTTCTTGCTACAGAGGCTGAACGGAAGCATGTCAGGCGAAATGTGTGATTTCA
>Ga0123352_10022177_pt1 | contig 10125 bp, 4 predicted proteins | sample TergutLab28metaG_FD_89700 | JGI IMG/M metagenome (GOLD analysis project Ga0123352, IMG submission 89700) | Labiotermes labralis P1 segment gut microbial communities from Petit-Saut dam, French Guiana - Lab288 P1 | ecosystem: Host-associated > Arthropoda: Insects > Digestive system > Gut ...
ATCTCAGTATATTTATCTCAGTAATTAACCAATTTGATGCACAAAATTTTTGTTTTACAATAAGTTTATTTCATGCCTCTACATGTTTCGAGCACATGTGCTCATCATCAGGAGGTCAAAATTGTATTACACAGCCTCTGGTATCATCACACCTGAAATAAAAATCTGGTTACGTCAGTTTACCATCACCCTCAGTGATGTGACTGACACAATTTTTTTCGGCGTGTTATTAAAAGACGATTCAGATGACTAAGATTATGAGGCTTCGGTGACAGGTAGATAAATGAAAAAGTATGGAGCAATGGTGGAATGACACTGACACAGGCAAATCGAAGTACTCCGTGTCGCCTGTCCGAAACAAATCTCACATATACTGGTCTGGGACTGAACTCTGACTTCCACGGTCAGAAGGCGGCGACTAACCGGCCTAGCCATCATGGCCAGGCCCATGTTCATTACTGATCTAACTTCTGAAGACATTCAGTTCAGCCACATAAACGGTACGTTAGAAAACTTCAGGGGAAAAAATAAGAGCCTCCATTACAAATACCGACAGTTAATGTTGCTCAGTGAATATTACTGTTCGTTCTGACAATCATAAGTGGCAAATGGAGAAGATATGGGGAAGAGCTAAAGTGTTTCAACGGTAGGCCTACATACAGTTGACACTGTGATTTGAGCCATCACGAGGTTGACAAGAAGAAGAGAGATGCAATCAAGAAGGCAGGTGATTGCTGGTGATGCGGTGGAAAGGACTGTTACACGGTGACAGCTGAAGGACTGCTACAAGATGACAAGTACAAGACTGTTACACTGAGAGAGCTTTAGGACTGCTACAAGGTGACAAGCACAAGACTGTTACACTGTTAGAGCTGAAGGACTGCTACAAGATGACAAGCACAAGACTGTTACACTGTGACAGCTGAAGGACTGCTACAAGTTGACAAGTACAAGACTGCTACAAGGTGACAGTTGAAGGTTTTGTTCAACGGTGACTGTTAAACGAATCAGGTTCAGTGTGTTACTGTTATTGCACCCTTTGTCTCGCGGCATTCAGTGCATTACACAAATATTTTATCACAACAAACAATCTCAGTGTTACTGCAATCTGTGTATTAAAAATGAGGATGAAAGACCCAACTGTCAGTTATCACACAGACACGGCCGATGTTAAGTTTCTATAAATTGTATAATTTTATCATGCGACAGGCGGAGGATGATGGACACTGTGCAAGCAGAAAGAACGCTTTGTGACGGACGAGTCGTCGGTTTTCCTACAGGAAATTTCGAGCGGAAAACATGCAACATCCGACCGTGGAACCTCTCTATCTGTCTCGATTACATAAACCAATACTCCAACAAATAGATCAGGGTAAGAAAACAAAGAAAGAGACCACGAGCGATGCCTACAGGCAGGTGAGGGGTCAATACTAAAATGGACCTTCAATTAAATAAACCCCTTGTTACGATGTGGATTAGATTCAAACAACTCAAAACACGGACCAGGGTAGGCTCTTGTGAAACTTACGATTGCATAAAAGGTAAAGAAACTGTTGTGAACGGCTGATCGACTATCAGCTTCTCAGGAAGCACTGTAATCAGCGGGGTCAGACGTAAATACAATGTGTGCTGCAGTAAAGATATCGTTTCATTTTCAATAGAATGTCCTGTTTTCGTGTGAGGGAACACAAATTGGGAACATCCAGTGCGCACGCTTGGTCGTTGGTGCCTTTGTATATCGCCTACATCTACATCTAAACTCTCACTTAATTCTACTGTGTGAGACATAAACGGTAGAAACTGAAGAAGGAACAAAAATTAATTGAATGTTTAATTATTATGAGCTTCCACTTACTCTAAATTAGTCCTAATTAAACAAAGAAACTCCCCACACTCTTCACTAATGGATCTTCACACTTATAGCCACCGCAACTGAACAAAACTTTCAGGATAAGCCCTTTCAGACATACACTTAAAAGAACTTTGCATGCACCATTCAGACGTACACGTCAATAATCAAAGTCATGTCTATATATCACTGAAGACATCTGGCTTAACACCTGAACTAGCCGTAAGTCAGGAGGATGCTCTTCGCATCACTCAGACCAGCACATACGCACGTACGGGGAAATGACCGCACAGCTAACGTGTATGCGTACGTTTATTTACACGCCACACACATACACGCACACACAATCACGCCAATTGCAAAGCAAATTATTCACGGGATTATCCCAACACTGTCATTCGAATGTGTGTCTTGTTTCGAGGTCAGATATTACGACATTTTAGTTCCCATAGGCTTAAACAAGCAAATATGTGATTATTTTAAAACAGGTTTCAAGTTACTTTACGAGTTAAAATGGACATAAGATAGATGCGTCCCTGTGCTTAATTAGCAACGCATGGGTACTTAAGGAGAAATGAAAGTAATGTTGGGGGATTTACTCATCTCAGAGGTCAGATTTACGTGTTTTCCAGCAGCTTGTATCCGCACATCACACTAACGACCACTAACAATCAACTTCCGTCAGGCGCCAGTAATGGTGACAGTGGATAGTAACAACACTGACGAGCAGTTCATCGCAGAGATGAGCTCCACTCAGGGAATATTTGCGTACTCGACACTAATCAACGCGCGTGCACCTCGGGCTCCAAGATTTATTCCCGGATCCTACTGGCAGAAAACTCGGTGAGCCCCAGAGACGGCCTCGATAGGGTTGCGAGAAGAGGAAATCTGCCCTTGCCGATAAACGAATTCTGGTTGCACAAACCGTAGGCACTACCGACACTGACCGAACGGTCGCAGGTTCATTAGAGAAAAGGAGAGGAATCCGTACACTCGAATTCAGTGTTTTTGATATCCTTGTCTGCCATTACGACGCCGGTTCCTTCGTTATTACATGACGTCACATCCGTATCTCTAAAGTCGTAATATTTACTCCCGACATAACTTCCACCCCACCCCCTCCCAACACAGTGCCACAGTCAAGGGCCAAATGTTAAACCCTCACTACCACCACAAAAGAAATGGGGAAAAGAAAAAGAGAGAAAAGGAGTTAAGCAGATAGACAATGTCGGCTACGGATTTAGGTCAAAGCGTATCAAGAAATAAGATAAAAGTGTTACATGTCAGCATACACAAGCATACATGATCCCTCACGTTAAGCGAAAAGGCGTTACAAAGAAGTTGGGGCCAAGACGACTGCATCAAATTAAGATAGTTACACAACGCGACACTTGGCGATGTACAATGGTCAACTGATGTTTTAGGCTAGCGATAGCTGGACCTGTTTTAAGATGGAACGATGGGCAAAATTGGGGGAAAAGGTGATGAAAACTCCAGGCACACGTCCAACTCTAAGAAGAAGAGGAATAAGATGAAAGGGTGCATTGTAACAGACCGCATGGAATTGGAACTGAAGGGAGGAACGGTAGAGTCAAATAAAGGGTTCTGGTATTAACAATGTCGAAGTTGAGCTTCTGACACTATCTTTATGTTTTTTCTACCGTGCATTGTGATACAATTATGTAATGTAAACCAACAAAATGCACACTTTTTAAATTAATGTTTTAATTCAATTATTCTGCTACTATGTTTGGCCCACGTCTGTATAGTCTATATGCAAAACTGCAACAAGCCCGTTCAGGAAACATGCATTTACACTGCCAGACAACACTGACGCCTGCACTACACGGACGACTTTTCTCCTTCCAGTCGCTTAACCCGTGAGAAACTGTACTCAGTGTCCACGCGGCAGACAGGTGGAAGGCTCCACAACAGACACAAATCTAACCCCAGCACGAACCAAACCTTGTGTAGTTCGCAGCCATTCGCTTGATTCACCTCTGGTCTCGTAAGTTTTGTGTGTGTGTGTGTGTGTGTGACAGAGGCCGACAGGCAGATATGCGTCCGTGGTCGCGGGAGAAAGGTTTCAGACAGCTTAGAACGACGGCATGGCTGAGAACATAAACAGATGTGCGAGAGCCGGATTTAAATAGAGCTCCTATCCGTCTACGGTAAGAAGAAGAGGGATCCTTATTTACTGCACTCAGCCCTTGTTAGAGATTCCACTCCCCCTAAAAACAATATAGAAATATTACGCTTCTTTAAATCTCACTAGTTAATTATTTCTGAGCTAAGGTGACACCATCTGCTGTGCCCCCGTAAGCGGTGGTTCCTAGTTACAGGCACACTGCTACCTTTCTTTCTGTCCCAGCAGTCCAATACAGTACATTGTTATCTCAGCTCCTCAAACGTAAAATGCTGCGAGTTACGAAAACATTTCACCACGAAAAGGTCTTCGTCATAAATACATTCCGCTACGTAAATCCCCAATATTAAAATGCGTATTAAGTATCTAAAGCGAGTAGTGGAAGCAGGTAAGTCGTGTTAAAACGTAATGGCGGAACGTTTGTGAACAAGATGGCGGACGGTCTGGTTAGCTGAGGACAAAGATACCCACTACTACCGTCTGCTCATGACAGTCTCATTACGTCAGTATCTCAGACGAAACTCATGTACCTACTCATATTTTAAACTAAGTTCAGTGACGCAACCACACCGAACATAATAAATTCACAATTTCGCAAAAGAATAAGGCACACAGCATCCTATATTCCGACCTGTTCCCTCCACCCCCTAAACTCAATATCTATTTTCGTGTTAAATTCATCCTTCCATCAGCCCTCTTCTAAGCGGCAGCGTTCGGTAGGTTACCCATAAAAATTACAGATGCATTCCTTGCCAACCCTTTTTGCCACGTGCTAGATTTTATTGGGTGTGTCCTAGAATGTACATGTGTTATCGCAAATTGCTCGCTTCACCCTCTTCAGCGTTCTTAGTCCCTCTGTTTCCGTAGCAGGCCAACTTTGTTTCCAGACACTCCAAATCTCACCTTAAAAAAACATCATAGTTCACAGCCACAGGAATGAGAAGGAACAAGAGACGCAATGTACGTAAAAGTCACATTTAGGTGCGTTAGTGTAACCATCGTTGCCGTGGAAAAGCAATACGTCTTACATATTCTAAGTGTGTATTTGTAGCATTGGGTATCCAGCATGAAATACGCAAGTGTCATAAAGCCATGTGTGGAATGTCCGGCTGTACAAGCTTTCTCCACATTATCTCGTTAATGGCACCATTTTGGAAAAAAAATTTTTACTAAACATAAAATTTGTTATGGATTTCTCTACGACTTTTGCCTGAAATATTTCCCAATCAAAGAAGAACTGCGCAAGATATGATCAAAAATGTATAACGGTCTTCAGATAAAGTACCCACAGTTTTTTGTCCGATTGTAATGAAACTTTAAAGTTTCTCCACAGATTTCCGAAAGATAATAAAATATCAAATTTCACGAAAATCCGTCCAGCGGGGGCCGAGTTGTTCCATGCGCAGAGACGGACCGACGGACAGACAGACATGACGAAGCTAGTGGTTGCTTTTCGCAAACTTGCGAACGCGCCTATAAACTGTTTCACTCAACTTGATATTTTGTTCTGTAAAGCATTCAGCATCAAAACTTCTCCATCTAAACGAGACTCGTTAAGAGGCACTTCCTGAATTTCTTCTCCGCGTTAATCAGCCACGAACCATAGTCCCGGTTCATGCTGTTGTTCCCACGTAAGTTCACTCGAAATTAGAAACGGTTACAAATTAGGTCTTGACGGACAGACAGGCCCCACATTACTTAAGGCGACAGCTTTCTGCAAATACAAGCAGCACAATTCACACAACAGGTAAGCCTATTATTTAAAACAGCGCTGTTGTATCAAGCACATATTGAGACGAATGCCGCCTGCAAAGGTGTAACTTATGTAGTACAGTCGACGGTAACACGAAGTTTCCATTAGTTTCACCCGCTCCCACTTGTATTCCGTCAACACGCCATTGTATCATGTTCTCCATTAGTGTAACTTGCTGCAGGCGACAGCAAATGTCTTCAGGGAAAACACAATGGTATGCTATGAGTCATTTTATCGAAAAATGGGTTCAATGTGATAATTTCGAGTTCATTCAGTATTTATTAACCAGAACGTCGTGTGTAATGGCAATAATAAGAAATTAACGCCACTGAGTTCTGCTATGTTCGTTCAATCAATCTACAGTTGGGTTAGTCATCTCTGTATGTGAAACTCTCTGCTGGTCCAAAGCAGCGGCTAAATTCGCCGATACCAAATCTAGAGAATGGAAACCATCCTAAGAGATTAAGGGCATACGTAAATTTAAACTTTAAGAACTTGAGGTTTTAACTCTTGTGGGATGTTACGCAGCGTCGATTGGTAGTTGCAGACGTTTCGAGACCGACAGACAGTCTTGAAACGTCGATAACTACCATTCAACGCTTCGTTACACCATAAAAACCTCAATTACACTGCGGAGGAAGGCTGTATCACACTTGAAGATCTTATTTTAGTTAATCTTAGCAATTGACTAGAGCTCGAAACTTGTAGAGGAATATAATAAACTTATTATAAAACAAGAATTTGTGCATTAAGTTGGTTAATTGCTAAGATTATACTGAGATGCACGGTCAGCAAAACATCAAAATTCTTTTAGCTAATACGCAAGGTATCTGAGTCATCGTACTGCCCTGTGCATTTGTTTGCCTGTTTGTTCATTTTCCGCGCACAACAGCTCATATAGTGTGTTAAAACATCCAGCAGCAAGACATACTTCACGAAAACTACGTCAGTGTACGACAGTTCTTCTTTTAAAGCTCAATCCATTGGTCTGCAAATTCGCCCTCTCTATTCTCGTGTTCACAAGAGCTACCTACCAGTGGATACCATTCTAAGCCACATGGAGTGCACACCCTAACAGACTATTTACATTAATTTCATTATTACCCTTCCAACCACGTTACGGTCCCCCAGCCGGTATTTTCCATTTTGGTGTTCCGAATATGCAAGTTACATGCTCCGCCCCTCCTATTCTACTTCATATCACAGTCCAGCCAATATCTGGTGCAGACTACAAATTGTGGACTTCGCTACACGCGGGCAATTCTTGTTCATCCCCCTACTATTATTTCCTGCTTTGTTCAAATATTCTCCTCAACGTCCTGTACTCCAACACCCTCTATCTTTGTTCTTCTCCTAACACATTCTGCGGTAACAGACCGACTTACAGTTTGACCCTACAGAACATTCGGTTGCCACAATCCGATAACTGGCGGCTGCATGCTGGTTGTGCATGTATGACCATGTCTAGGATACTGCAGTCAAAAACCATACCGTCCCGTAATCCCAGCTGCAGAATTTCGCAGTGTTAATTCCACATCACAGTATGGGGTTCAGACAAACAGACCGGTGTTCGTAGTTGAACTGACTATATTTTTAAAGGGGCCACGTCAAATTCATACGTCTACTGACATCACACATCGAGGGAGTTACCTGTATGGTGAATCGGACGATCATTGAATCAATTCTTGATAGCTATAACTGATGCTCGAATTCTCTCAAGCCGTTATTTAAAAATATGTTTCCCTGTACACGATGTAAAAACACAAACGAGAAGAGGAAAGACAGCTCTACCAACTCGTAACATCAGCCCCCGCTACTTTACCACCCGCAGGAGGTTGGGCTGGCTTGAAGAGTCACTCTGGTCGTTCTGGGGACGAGAAAATGCAGAATTTATATCATGTCGAATGATATGGGTCGAAGACCATGAATTATGAGCAGATGAGGATTTAAAAAAAATCGTAATATCAGGGCACTCGCGAGCAGTTATAAAAGAAACGTGAAAACTTCGGTCGAGAGAGCCGGCACAAGATCCGAACAGAGTACCATGGGGATAGAAATAAAGAACGCCACTGGCACAAAAGCCTGGTAAATTCTATATACAGATTCATTCAATATCTACTGGCAAATGGTGAGTACTTTCATGCAATGGAACACGACCACCGCCTGAAACATCCTTACCAACCATGACCATTTATTTTGATAATACGTAACATCTGCAGTTTAAACGGCATCTTTAAATAACCAAATTATCAAATATCGGAGCTGGTCGCTTACTTGTAGTACCTGACTGCTCCGTCATTGCCATGCGCGATTGCCTTGATAAAGAGGCAAGTCTGGTTATTTCAGAATAACGCACTGTATAAAGCAGGCACTTCAAACTAAATGGCTTGTGAAAATCTCCAAAACAAATTGTGAATAATCGGACTTACTAATTAACTGCTTACTTACTACATGGTGCAGAGTCCTTCTTGAGAAGCTAACTGGTTTGCAGCTACTCAAGAAATTTCCCGCATTTCACGGAACCCGTAGGTTCTTTACCGCACTCACAAGCGTCCGCCACCTGTCTCTATCCTGAGCCAGCCCAATCCAGCCCATATGCCCACATCCCACCTCCTGGAGATCCATCCTAATATTACCCACCCATCTACGCCTAGGTCTCCCCAGTGGTCTCTTTCCCTCCGATTTCCCCACCAAGAACCTATACACCCCCCTCTCCTCACCCATACGCGCCAAATGCCCAGCCCATCTCATTCTTCTCGAATTAATTGCTACTGACTGTAATTAAATTGTACAGAAACGAAGTGACGGTTGTTGACACACAGGAATAACAACCTTGTCAGAGTCAATGCATTTACTGTATTAGACTAAATGTAAAGGAAAAAATATACGACTCTATGTGGACCAGTACATGCAGGGGAACAATACTGCTTCAGTAAATTATGGAAACTGCATTGGGGATGTTGAGGAAAAAGTGGCAACACGTCTCTGCCCGTTGGTTAGCCGACGAAGTGAGGCAGAGAATTTGCGTAAGGACACAAGACCAAAATAATCAAATAAGTCTGGCCACAGACCGCTCCGGTGATGACGTGACTTTACGAGGTGCCCGTGATGAGTCTCGGCACGGCTACCGGCAACCCTGAACATGACTGGCGTTTTCTCTCCCCCTCAGACCAATGCTGATAGGCCTGTAGCCTAGAATTAACAAACACTACACACTAGACCCACCTACTCACCATCCATTATTGTCACCCCGTTTCTTTTACAGCTAAATAGCCAATGCAGTTGAACTAGTGTCGTCACATACCCCAAAATTGATTACATATTCAGTTATTGTAGATATAAAGCGACTATGGGCTACATCATGGAATTACCCCACAATTTTCCCTAAAACGGAAGAAAACCACGAAGAGAACATCACGACGCCTGGACACCGAGCCGAAATTCCAAAGAAGCCCCCAGCCCAGATCAAGCTAATAACACTTCGTGCCGATATTGTCTCCACCCTCCTGTTCATTCCTCTGGTACAGATCTATATCCCTCTCACTTTGTTCTCAAACTCTCCAATCTACGTTCTTTCTGTAAGAGGCATCATGACACCGCTTATAACTATGCACATTTCGGTGTTTTATCGACTGGCCGGTACTGCTTCAGTACCTCCAAGAACATCAGCATAAAGCTAAGTCCAAAGTTTACGTAGCGAGCTTCATAATTTAACCAAACACTCACAGCGAAAACATGCATCGACGAGAAGGACGTGGGCCCTGTCGCAGAGTGCACGCGTGGGAAAGAACAACGGTACAGCAAACCGTGATCCTAGTCACTTCTGCGTACTACAAGGCCAATGCCTTCCATGCATAATGTATGTCTGCATGTTTCGAAAACGTAACGTCACCGCAGTTCGGCAACTGCCACCGTCTATGAGAGGATGACGAAATGAAAAATGTCAAATCCACCTGAAACGGAATCAGAATTAGAATAAAACTTCTCTTCACCGTCACGCCTATACAGTATCAAAGTCTAAGGTCCCTAACACACAAAATTATCTACTAATACGCGGATGTGTCTAAAGAATAAAAATTCAACCGCCAGACCTACGTGAATAAGTACTGCTTTCCGTTCATTAACTTAATGTGAGTCTCACGCTGCACTACACACGACACACAACCATTATCAGGCCCATTCTAAACAGCGCACGACTCACACACAAAAACACGACATGTTGCCACAGCACCAAAGTTAACATAACGAAGTAATTCACTGAATGTTTTAAATTATAACTTTAGCAAGGAACAATATATGTTCCCTGAGGATGATCGTGTGGTCGAAACATGTAGGAGCGTTTTAAATGTTTTAATGTAAATTTTAGACTTCTTAAAT
>Ga0123352_10022180_pt1 | contig 10124 bp, 5 predicted proteins | sample TergutLab28metaG_FD_89700 | JGI IMG/M metagenome (GOLD analysis project Ga0123352, IMG submission 89700) | Labiotermes labralis P1 segment gut microbial communities from Petit-Saut dam, French Guiana - Lab288 P1 | ecosystem: Host-associated > Arthropoda: Insects > Digestive system > Gut ...
ATTTATTTACTAACTGATCTCACGATACACAACGGTATGTGTAACTATAAGAAACAACCAAACTGACTACGGTGGACCCACACTTAGCCGGCTGAGGAGGGAACATGTAGATGCGCGGTTAATCGAAATCTGGTTAATATGAATACAAAATACATAAATAATAAAAGTTAAGCATAGACAGAAAACTCTTTACTACAGAGAGAAACTTGCGGCATAGTGCACCTGGACCACATTCCCTCGTTACGGGTTTTTAGTATATACAAGAACACCCAAAATATTCATAGATTTATGACCTGCGTTACATCATAATTATAGATAATCCGGTAATTATGAAGGTTAAAGACGCATAACTTGGACTGCAAGGTTAATCTAATAACGTCTTGTTTCCTATAATAATTATCAAAACAAAAACATAATTGTAGAATAAAAAACCAACTAGATGTCACTTGTTGTATTTACTTTACTTCTTAAATAATCAACATGTTTCGGGCATTAATATGTCCATCTTCAGGAGTTTGCGACTATGTTGCTGAACTACCATATTGGCTGTATTGTTCTTGGTTTGCTGTGTGTTGGAGTTAGTGTGCGGTTCGGCTAGGGCGGTATCCGGGCTGCCGGACCTAGCCGAACCGCACACTAACTCCAGCACACAGCAAACCAAGAACAATACAGCCAATGTGGTAGTTCAACAACACAGTCGCAAACTCCTGAAGATGGACATATTAATGCCCGAAACATGTTGAGTATCTAAGAAGTAAAGTAAATACAACACGTGACATCTAGTTGGTTGTTTATTCAACTATCACAATGATGCACGGTCCAATAAACATCAACAACAACATAATGTTGTTACGTGGTTAACAAACACACCATAACAGATAAATTTCAGAGATAATGCGAGTGGGTTTGTAACAATTTATTCCTAGCTGATTTCAGTTACCTGTGCTTTGTATGATTTCTTACAAAACCACTAAAAAATTATTGGTTAGTTCGTCGCATATCAACAACTGAAACTGATCTATGAAATAAATGCACTCACAAATGTGTAACTCGTGATTGACAAACTTGTTGTCTAGTAACCACGTTTAAAATCTTAAATAACCAAAAGTTCCCCGTCTACGAATTTGCGGATGTGGACTGTTGCAGAAATGAGCCAACTCCAACGTTACGTTTTGCAATATACTGCAGCAATTAAATTCTATGCTTCTAAGCATTTAGTCGAAACATTTAGCGTTATTCTTGCTGAATGTAATGCTGTGTTGACTGGCTGCACTGTTCATTGCATTAATAACGCATCGTTAAAGTGCCACCTTAAATGTAAGGGTCTAGTAAGTATTGTTCACCCTCGGTTTAATAACCGAATGCAAAATTTACCCAGTTTTGGTTTTTTCTCCAACGGATATCGGTGGTATTGGGTAACAGTCTTACTAATCATTTTTTTAAATTTGTTTTTTGAAGTTCGCTTGAGACAAAATTATTATCATGCAGCGAGCATCTTATTTCAGTGCCCTATATTTTTCAGTTCAGACTGGGCCATGTTCTGCCTACTTTATTCCATCTTTCCAACAGCCTAGGACAGAATAATAGTGCTCATAACGGGCGTGTAGGGACCACCGTATCAAGACAGTTCAAATAACATTCAACAATACAAAGGATAAGTCACAAAGAAAAAAAGTCTTTCATATTTTTATCTACATAACATTGTCCTCTTTTCAAAAAATTTAGACATTTCACGATAAGTACGTTCAAATTAATCTTGTAAAGAGTTCAAAATGTGTATATATTTTTTTCACGCCTGACTGTAGAACTCGACTAATATTTCACCTTTCTAAAACGCCTTACAGTAGCAACTGGACAGCTGCAGAGTTGACGAGCCACGCATAGGCAATCGGCAATTAATGCATTCTTGTGGGGATAGCTGGAACACGTACTGCAGGTACACACCGACTGATGTTTATGTCTACAACGTACACTTTTTTCCACAACCTGCCCTAAAGGCACACTTGGGAAGCGAAGTACAGCTCTACCTATTTTGAACCACGACGCTAGTTGGGTATGGATGGTCGAAACCACCCCCCGGGAAAGGACGCCGGTGCCGGTCTCGGTTGATCCCAGAGACGGTGTGGAAGTTTGTGCATTAGAAAATCTTGCTGTCGCCAAGGTTCGAAACCTGTACAGAAATTTTAAATGTAGCTAACCAAGTAATATTCAGAACAGGCGGGATTTACGATCTTTAAACATTGCACTTACAACCAACCCGGCTATTTAATCAGTAGGCATGTCTTTCTCTCAAGGAATCTGAGTGGTCTAAGTGGCGGACGGTGATATTATTATTAACACTTGTCACTGTTGATGTTGTTTATTTTAATTACTGATGTTAACATTTACAGATCGCTGCATATGGACGCGCCCTTGAAAAGGTATCCACTGTTAGCTTTGGTACGCGATGGCAACTTGTCACTTCCGAGTTACAGAACAGACTTCTTTTTCTTTAGTTTCCTAAAACGCGCAAGTTTTTAAGTTCATCCCTTCTTAAATTTCTTACCGTACCCAATTGGTCGAATGTTAAATTTCGCTGCTCCCTAATAGGTTCAAAATTCAGAATTTTGAATACGTTAACCCCATTGGCTTCTATTTATGTAACATTCTTCCATTGTTGTCGCCCGAGTGAACTCCTTCAGGCGTCTCACTAATTTCTTTAGAGTCCAAGCGTGCCTAACATTGTAAATCTTCCCCACACGATTTAAAGCGTCCCAGAAGCTGTCAAGGTTTTCAAAGTCAGTCTTCTTTTCTTTTTTTCTTTTTTTCTTTCCAACTTTTCTTACCCTATACATTTGATTCTGACAAAGTCGAATTTGTTAGCTTGCTACACCTGCCATAAAACTCTCTTCCCTTGTAAGCTGTAATACTGACACACTCCAATTTCTCCCCCATCATAAACCAAACCAGCAAATTTTTTAAACAGCTCTGGCCTAGGCTTTAAATGTAAAATTTTGTTTCTTAATAAAAGACTTACACCCTATATCGGTCATACACTGTACTTATATCAAAATATGTACCCAACACTGAGTTTTTCCACACACTCAACCAATCGTACTTATTAGTAGTAATAAACTGTAGAACCACATATTTTAAAGTCAATAGCCATTCGGCATGTTGTGTATGAATGATTTCCCTGATGATACCCGATTACAGTCGAAACATTACGACAGTAACATTGTAAATAAATAGAAGGATTATATTTTAGGGAGATTATAGTTCATCAATTACCATTACGTTGTTTTATGTTGTTTACACCGTGCATTTTCTTACATTCCATGTTTTTAAAAACCAACAAAATACACCAATTGAACTACAATAAAATAAATTTCAAAACACGCTTCATATCAGGTGCCAACTCCTACAAGTTTCGACACCAAGGTGCCATTATCAGGGAGATTTTTAATCAACAAAGATTCTTAGGTTCAAAAAATATTTCAGACACTATTCGCCCACAGTGTTGCCTGAAGTGTGGGCGAATAGGTTCTGAAGTATATTTTGGACCTACGAATCTCTGTTGCTGAAAAATCTCCATGAATATGACACCTTGGTACCGAAACATGTAGGAGATGGCACCAGATATGAAGTATGTTTTGTGATATATTTATTGCAGTTCAATTAGTGTATTTTTTGGTTTTTAAAACTATGAAATACCATTACCTAAAAAATGTAATGTTTTGGCCACATTTCAGTTTTGTTTAGCCCTTAGAAAGCTATGATGAATCTGAAACATATACATGATTCCGTTCTCTATCGCGCAGTAAACAGACTCCGCCTTACATACAAAAACCGGCGAAATATTATTTAGAGAAAAAAAATCGCGCATTTTTGTAAGAACCTTAAAATACGTGAAGAAATCTCTAGGCAGAAAGTGTAAATTTTTGTTTTCGGCCTGGTGGTGCATATAGTAACCACTAGGCTGCAACAGGTTTAAATAAAGCGTTGATACCGGAGGGCCCTATAAGTAAAAATTTGCTGTGTTATATGAAGTTCGTTTTTCTGAACGTCCAGAATTTTGTGCGTCTGATACATGCTATACCCTCACATTTCGTCATGTACAAATAATGTGCTGTATAAGACGCGGACTTTATGGAGCAGCTTGAGAGGTTATGTTATGTTATGTTATCTTCTCCTAAAGAACTCTGTTCCATATGTCTAGTTTCTTAACCCTTTATTATCCAACTAATGCACATATATATATTTCGTAGATACAATTAAAATTATAAAATATTTAAAAGTGCAACAACATGTTTCGGATCACAAAGGATCCTTCATCGTCCATGTCAACGGACACTATAGAACCGTTACTGTAATTTTAGCCAAGTACTCTATAAGGCTCCCTGATGAAGGATCCTTTGTGATCCGAAACATGTTGGAGCACTTTTAAATATTTTATAATTTTAATTTTATCTATAAATTATATATTGTGCATCAGTTGGATAATAAAGGGTTTAATCGTCATTGATGCACGGTGCAAACCGGAAGATCTAGTTTCTTGGTCCTTATGTGGCACTTTAATTAATAACACAATTTACTTGACCATACCAGCGTGTGAAGTAGAGTCTGGAAAGATGCCACCATTTTCTGCGTGCAATTAATCTTCGCGAAAGAGGATATGTTTAAAAAATTTCTTTGAAGATATTGACGGAATATTTTATATTGCTTATGTTTAGAGAAACCTATTTTGTATTCCGCAGCAGACAGTTGACCAAACGTACCCCAGTTTTTGTTCCGTAGATACTGTGCTGTACAGCGTCTATAGGCGCCTCGAACTTGACAAATATTAATTGTTAAAATATGTAACAATTTTATGTGTTGCTTATTGGAACAATATGTCGAGTTCTTTCGTGGCACAGTACTTAGCGGCGTCTTATTTAACTAAGTCCAAGCAGCACAATCCATCTTGAGGGGCTTGTAGTTTTTCCAACGCACCTGTACAGAGTCCAGACCGACCCTTGGGGCCCACCCTACCTCTTTTACAATGGGTACCGCCTTATTCCGGTGTGGTTAGGCGGCCGAGCGGTGGCTTTGAGCACCCCCCCCCCCCATCCAGCCATGGGGTTAAAGAAAGAATAGAGCTGTATCTCTTTTACCCCTCTGGGTTTGCATGGCCTATTCTATGGTGAATTTACATTTACCTTACTTCCAACACGTCCCCAACTCTCTTGTGTTGCATCTGAAATGAACCCTATAGTGCTCAAAACAGCCCATCACTATGCGTTGTGTCAGCCTGTTGAAGTCAATCCACAACATTAGAGTGTATTTTAGCAGATAATTTTGAATATTACGTTTACATCTAGATGTGCCTGCTATTACCGTGTGAGTCTCATGCTTCTTACACTTCATTTTGCTTGGTCTTATGTTAAATTACTTTTATATGTGTGTGAAGTACAAGTTGTTTCTTATATCACCTGTCATACATAAAACATTCTAATTATAAATTTTAACATTTCTCCCATGAAATACATTATTACATATTTTCTACGCCAGTGGCGAACGTACAAGAGTGAAGATAAAACCCCCCACAGGAAATGAAACCTTTTTAATTGCCTACGGGTTTAATTACGACAAATGTTAAGTCTGGATAGCGCTGTTCGTTGTATTGCCTGGGATTTGGGCCGAATGGGCGCCGAACTGTAATTTAGTTTCCGGCAGGACCAGAATGCTTTTCTCCTCTGCAGCTTCCAGGCCAACCCTAAGCGCACCCGTGCTCCTATCCAAAAGGCACCGTGGCTGTTTCCACTGTGACAAAGCGGCCGGGGCTGTAAGCTGACTACTGTCCCTTGTATAGTGCATAGGTTAAGAACGATTGGAAGTATACCTCTACTTCTCCCTTATGACTTCATGACACACACACACACACACAGGGAAAAATGTACCTTTTAAGGGTTTAATTATTTTACGACAGATGTTGTTGAACCTAAACCTTTCGTTAATACATCTGAAAGCTAATAATAATTATCAGTGAAACGAGGCAAGTTTTAGAACTATGTAGTTCTCAAATTATCGTTTTCAGGGGACCGAACTAGTTATATTAGAGCCCCTCCCATACGACTGTCAATAGAACAAGTAGTGTGGTTGCTGAAGAGGTCTGTCTACCTCCCAAGAATATAACCGGGCAACATCAGCAGCTGTACCTCTCTCTCTCTCTCTCTCTCTCTCTCTCTGTCTCTTTCACTGCTGAGCAGACATTACTTTTAGTACTGGTCTGTTCAGCAATGTAAACGTCACCAATTAGCACTAACCCAGACTCCTTCACGCAGGTTTTCCTGACCAGAAAAGACAGTCATAAAAGTTTCGCCTCATGTCTGACGGTATAATTCATTCTTTCACCCCGCGTCACAACTGTGGCCGTGCCTCTGACCTCTGTGGTTGTCGGACATTGCTGCAGGGGCGTATTTGCTGACAGACAGTAATTGAAGTTGGGCGCAGCCAGTTACTTGACGGTTCGTCACCACTCAAGGGATCAGTATAGTGACATACAAACGCCCTCAATAAAATACACATCATAAAACACAATTTATTATAAATATCGCCCCTACATGTCTCGGCACTGGAGTGTCATCTTCAGGGAGTCTCCGAACACAGATTATTACAAGTCCAGCACTCCACCTCACGTATTAAACCGACTAATATTACATGTATCATCCGCTTTATACTCTTTCAGTCGATCATCTCAACAATATTTGGTGAGAAGTACAAATTTACAACATTGTTCATCCTCCTGGCATTTCGTTCCGACACAAGCATTCTTCCCGACGCTCCAGTCCTCCTCAACGTAGTTTATTCCCTGAATGTGGCAGACGAAACCAAAACGATCACGTGTTTATTATGTTTTAGAAGATTCAAATAAAATTTTAATCTATACAATTAAGCGATTCGTAAGAATTATTTCACTGTGTGTTTCTCATTTGTAATTCCGCACTTCACTGATTCTTTGCCAGTTGCAGGGATTACGTAAATACGGATGGGAAACAGTAGCTTGATTATAGAAAAGAATTGTCAGCAACTTTTCTGCATTTCGGTAATGGCCGGTCTAACATATTGGCTTATTGTTTGCCAAAAGAAAATAATGAGGAAATTAATTGGACATTCGCGGTCTGAACTGGAAGCCCCCAAAATAATTGGATAAGTATTGATATTCATTAAAATGTCATGCTTGATGTGAGGGTTAAAGTAAAATTTTTTACTCTTAACTGGCATTCAAGTTACGAGAACAAAACCTGTAAAAGCCGCTGCTTTCTCAGTATCGCTGCGACTCGGATTTTGTTTTAAGTTAATTTTCTAAACGTGACGTGCGTTTCTTTGCGCTGTGGGGGAGAAGAGAATGAACTTATCGCTGGTTTTAATGTTCGTGAAGGTGCTTAATGTGAGATTAATGGCTGTAGGTTGTGATGCGCTCCATTATTCCAAGTCTAGTTATCTCTCACTTTCTGATTGGTATATCATTTGTATCAGACACTCTTTTGTTTTAAGCCCAATAATCCCATGAGCCACGAAAGAAGAAGGAACAAAGCTCCTTTAAAATTAACAGACGAACATCACTGACGTATAATGTAGGGTCTATTAGCTAACAGAGTATTAATACTACCCGCCCCATCAAAAGAAAAATGAAACACAAAACTTGAGTTCCCTAACGTAATTATGACTTTATACGCTGCTTTGAATGTTAATAGTCCAACGGTTTTTCTTATTCAAAGTTGGAAGGGTATTAAACTCTCGTATTAAGATAGGAGTTCATTATTAAGTATGTTAATAGTAGTATGCGTGTTTTTCAAGACAAATGGTTTATAAAAGTGATGAATTGGAAACTTATCTCTGATTAAGTAGTCATGTAACACTTCGTTCCGGTTCATAGGTGAAGGGACGTTGACCTTTAAAGTAGGATTCTTTTACTTAAGAAGGTGGCACCTCCGTCCTAACTCAAAGCTGGATACATTATATCGTACTTAACAAGTCTTCGCTGCAGAGCGGAAAGAATTTAGTACTCAGACCAGTGGTTCCCAAAGTGTGCTCAGCGTTTCCCAAGGAATCAATGACCATTACCCAGGAGATCCGTCGATACATTTATGTAGTGGCTACTTTGAAGTTTGCTTATTTTTTTAATTAAGGGTGTAATATATTGGTAAAAATAGTCCTAAAACTTCTATAACAGGCGATGTATTTATTTCTTATGACTGTTAGAATGTTAATTAATAAACCCTCTGTACCCACGAAGCGACTGACATTCAGTTAATTCAACTGAATGTCAATCGCTTCGTGGGTACAGAGGGTCAATTCATGCAATGCATTTTTTCTTATGCTACTGGCATGTGTTCATAGCAATCTAAAATAAGTTCTGAGATATAAATTCTTAATTTTGGATATTTATTATCCGGACACTTTATAGTTACGTGAGCAAGGATATTAGGATACGTCGTTATTTTTCGATGCCAAGAGGTTTCAGCGAACCAAAAAGTTTGGGAAACACTGGTATAGGTAGAAAAGCAATTTCAATGTGCAGAGAGCTGCTTCCATCTTGGTAAGAGCCATACGCAATCGTTAGAGCCAGTTGAGTATGACTGTGGAATAGGGAGTATTTTTTTCTGTAAAATAAACCATTTAACGAAGTTTTTCCCAAGTCTCAAGTGTTGGTGAAGTGTCAGAAACAAGGTAATTTTATTTACAAACTCAATACCAATTCCATATTTTGACTATTGGTTTGAACATGTCCTTCTGCTTTGAGAGCGACCGAAATTGCGTAGTTGGTACGGACATGATGGACCAGGGTTCAAATCCCGATGGTGGCAAGAGATTTGTTCTTCTCCTTACGCATTCAGACCGACCCTGGGACTCACACATCCTCATCTGCAATTGGTACCTGGGTCCTTTCACGGGGGATGAAACGTCCGGAATATAAATTTGACAACCCATCCCGTTCTAGCGTCTAGGCTGAGAAGGGGTACAGCTATACTCGTACGTGCACATAACAGTGTGTGCCTACATTGGCATGTTACGCGGTGACCTTTTCATTTACCTTCTCTGAGATCGCGTTTTGTACAACTGGTAACAGATTATTGGGATCAGTGGCAATACCTAGATCATTTTCATTCATGCAAAAGCATTGTATTCAAGTCCCTCTTCAACCACAAATTACTACTGGATAATTGTGTCTTATTTCAAATAATGTCGTATACTGAGGTCTATTTCTTACAAAGTGTCACATGGTGGAATGATTTTAGGCGCTTTCGCAAAATTGCGAAAAACGAACATTAGCTTTGTTATGTATGTATGTCTGTCTCTCTGTCCGAATGGAAAACCTCGCCTCTCACTACAGGAATTTTAATGAAATTCGGTATTTGAAAGATTTTTCGAAAATATTTTGAGAATATCACGTTTCGTTAAAATCTGAGAAGAATAACAGGTACTTTACATGCAGACCTGTGTACATACACATATATGATAAAACGTATGTCACTGAATTCTCCCTAGAGTGAGAAACGTTTCATGTGAAGGTCGTGGAGGAACCAAAACACACATTTTTTGTGCAATAACTTTTTTCCGTCAGTCGTGTCGTTTATGAGATAAAGTACGAAAATACACGTCTGGTAGAGCCATGCTGGCCACAGATGATAGTGTAACACGGCGCAGGAAAGATGCGATTTGCATGGCGCATAATGAAGACATGAATACATTTTTTTTTTCCACTACGACAAAGACTGAATGAACGCTCCTCAGTGTTACGTTATGCGCACACTGCGTGTCTTGTTAATCAATAATTGAAGCTGAGGGACTGACGAAGCTTTTGATAAGAATTAGATCTGATGTCTTGGAGAAGGCAACTGAACGCTGGGCACAATGAATACGTAGCAGATATGCTAATTACTCAAACTCGACGTACTTTATTCCACCGAGCATTATTGTTTCACGCGGTTGGATGGACGTTTTATATATATATATATATATATATTTATTTATATATATATATATATATATATTTGTGGTTCCGTACATCGTAATTCCAGGTTGAAGAAATCCAACGAGATGCAACAGTATGCAGATATTTATTTACTGCCAAATTATTCTACATGTTTCGGGCGTCCATC
>Ga0123352_10022183_pt1 | contig 10123 bp, 7 predicted proteins | sample TergutLab28metaG_FD_89700 | JGI IMG/M metagenome (GOLD analysis project Ga0123352, IMG submission 89700) | Labiotermes labralis P1 segment gut microbial communities from Petit-Saut dam, French Guiana - Lab288 P1 | ecosystem: Host-associated > Arthropoda: Insects > Digestive system > Gut ...
GGGGGGTGGTGTGTGTTGTTGTTACTCGGGGTTGTGGTGTGTGGTTGGGGGGAAGGGAGGGAGGGGGGGGGGGGGGGGGGGGGGGGCGCCCGGGGGGGGGGGGGGGGGGGGGGGGGGGGGGGTCCTGGGAGGTCCCTCCTCTGAATGTGATGATTAAGGCAGAAGTCCAGGCAGGGATCTACAGACTAATGTGCAGCCAGCAGTGGAAACCTGAGTCTACAAATTTGATTGTACTAAAAAATCTGGTTACATGAAGTATGAACCCATCCTACAGATGGGAACTGACAGAATCAAAATATACATATCACAAGCCATTCATGGTCAAGTTCCCTGACGAGTTTGAGTGGCAGAGAGGTTTCGAACTGGTTATTGAATGTGGCTTGTTCTGGTACATGGATGGGTCCAAGACAATAAAGGTACTGGGATGCAGAGATGGGGCTGGAGAAGCAGGCATAATTTCAGACTTGGGCTCCAGATCACAGTATTCCAAGCTGAAATATATGCCATTAAGGCTTGTGGAATGGAGAATGTAGAAAGTGGCTACACAAGAACATCTGTATTCTTTCAGACAGTCAAGTAGTCATTAAGGGCTTTGATAGTTTTCACATAATTTCTGAATTAGTTAGAGACTGCCATCAGTCCCAGGTGAAACTGGCAGGATCCAATTAGTGTGAGTGCTGAGACACATGGGCATTGATGGAAATTTTATAGCTCATCCATTAGCCAGGCAAGTACTTCACATCCACTTATAGGACCTCAGCCTGCCCTTGGCATATTTGCAAAGGTTGCCAGGGTAGTGATCAGGGGTTGGACAAGCGGAAAACATGAGGAGTACTGGCAGTCCATTCAGGAGCAAAGGCAGGGTAATGGCTTTCTTAAAAGAACTTCTGCTAAAAGAGCTGGGGAATTACTCAACTTGAGCAGAAACCAGCCAAGAATAGTGATGGGGCTGCTATCTGGGCACTACCATTTGAAAGGACATTATTTAACTGGTGCTGGCAGGAAGCCTGGGGTGTCGTAGATGCAAACAGTCCTGTGAAATGGTGTCACCTGTTCTGTATGACTGTAAGGCACTGGTGGTACCAAGATTTAGGCACGTGGGCCAACATTTCCTGAAACCCCGTGATGTTACCAACATCTCCATCAGCATGGTAATGCACTTTGTTCGGAGTATGGGGCTGCTGAATGGTTAAGGAAAGAACACACGAAAGATTGGAAATAATTGAGGTTCAAGGGTTACTGCTGTGCCTGCCCTAATGTACTGTACTGTACTGCAGGATAAGGAAGTCTTGGAGGCTGTGGTTAGTCAGACATGTAACTGGAATGAAAAAAGAATGAGATGTATATAGATTTTTTGTAGGGAAACCTCTTGGAAAATGGCCACCAGGAAGACCAAAACAAAGACAGTTTTACCCTCTTGGGACAACACTGCCTCACTCTAATATGTACACCATATTAATGAGCTCATTACGCACATTGGCTTGCATATGCATCTCCCACTCTTGGCCCTGAAAAGAAATGTTCTTTGAACTCTTAATTCCCATTGGCTTGGTATGAGCCTTGTCATCTCTTCTCACTTCCATAGCTCTGATTGGCCAAAATACCTCCAACTTTCCCCTACAAGCAGCATATTCCTTTTTTTCAAATACTTCAGCATCCACCTAAACTGGATTTGCTCACCCTGAAGATGTAGGCAGTATGTTCCTTTGAAAAGTTAGAAGCCCAACCACTCTATGGCACAGAAACCCACCAGAAGACCAGCAGATGGTTGACAAAAAACCTAAAACCTTGTAAATAATGCTAGTTAAGACAATTTTGAGGTAAATAGTTGTGATTCCAGATTGTAGCCTAGAGTGGGCTTGATGTCAGTATTGTTAAACCTATGGAACCTTACTTACACAACGTGACGTGTTGTATATGTGACTGAGTTTGTGAAAGTTATCACTCATTGTAAAGCCAAGGTACACACTTCTCGACAAATAAAGTAGTTATTAGAATCGGTGGTTATATCATGAATTATAAGTAAAGTACTACTCCACTTAACACTGTCCCATTTAGCACTACTTCGTTACAGTGTGCATGTGTGATTGATCAGTAATTCCTGAAAATGGTCAACTCGGCTTCACTGCTAACATTCACTTAGTCATTCACTGCACTTCGTATGGAATAGACGTACTTGGCTGCTGTGTACAATACTTACATCATGTGGAAAATATATATTTTCCAGTGTTCTTCATCCATCATGTCTAAAAAAAACCTCAAAGTGAGTTAGTGCATCTAAGATGCAAAGGAAAAGCATTTCCTTGGATGTTTTTCAGAATTTGTTTATTTCACATTTTTGCCCATCTGGAAACACTATTGTAAGAAACACAACTTTTAACCTAAAGCATTGTTGTTGCTTGATAACAGAAACACTTCAAACTTACGTTCCTGTAGAAGCAGTTTACCTTTCACCCAACATTTCATTAGTACAACCAATGGATTTGGGTGTAATAACAAATTTTATGGCCTGCTGCCACCATTGCATATTCAGGCAACTTGCAGAGGAAACATGGTGAGGTTAGATAATCCATCAGCCAATTTTGAAAAACTACAACATTATGAGTGCCATAGATAATACCAGAACAGCCTGGAATGAAGTGACTGCAAACTGCTTGAATGGGGACTGCAAGAAACTATGACCAGAAGCATGCAGCAACTCGGGAGAAAGTTGAAGAGGAAATAGTCATCCAAAATATTCCCTAACTGACCAGTGAAGTAGGATTGAAGGGAGTTAATTAGGACAGTATTGAAGAACTGCAGCAGTCCCGTGGTGAGAGTGTTACCAATGATGAACTTCAAGAATTAGCAGAGTAACGTGTCCAGGGTGAATTTACAGTCCCTGATGCAGAAGAAGGAAAAACACCAGTGAGGGAACTTTCTACCGAATTCATCAGCAGCAGCATGAACATGATCATGCAAATCATGGACTAGTTCATAGATAATGATACTCATTATGTAAGAGCTCAGTGCATGCTCAATAAAAATTCATTGTGTTTGTATATTTGTATGTATTGTAGTGAGTTTCATAAAAATTTTCTAAAAAATGTAATTATCTTTGTACTTGTTTTTGTATTTTCACCAATCCCCAGTCACATAATGTTTATAATATAATTAGTGCTGCTTTGATTAGCACTATGTTCTAAGGATGTATCGTGAGTGGTGTATTACTGTATAGAACAATAATAGGCTTGTACCTGCAAGTAGGTATGCTTAGTTATGTGCATTACTAGGTGAATACATGATATGTAGTTGATTTTAATGTAGTATTGTTCAATAAGCAAGAGGCACATGAAAACTGAATGTATTTTTGTAGATTATATGATAAAAAATAGGGGCTGGGATGGCATCGACTAAAGTCTGGTCTGGCTGATCCAAGGTTTGATTCCCAGCTGGAGCAAGAGATTTTGCTCATATCCAAAACATTCAGACTGGTTCTGGGGTCCATCCACCCCATCTGTTCAGTGAGTAGTTCTTCCCTTGGGGCATGATGTTGACCATTTGCATCCATCTAGAGCTGAGGTTAAGAATAAGTGGAGCTCTACCTCTTCTCCCCTATATGCCTTCATGGCATGGAGGAGGACAGCTTCACTTCCACCTTTTATTGATGAAACTATTGTGAGTACATGTAACCAGTGCACAGATGTTCAGTGTGACGGCTTGAGTAGCCCAGTGTGTACTGTTGTATTTGTATTGAACTGGAAGGCATTGGAGTGTATATAAGTTGAGTTCACACATGTGTAAGCATGGTGGGTGTAACCATAGCTTTAGCAGCTTGTGTCCTCCCAGAAAGTTCTGGCAAAATATTGGGCAGTGGTGGTATATAAAGAACATTTTTTATGTACACTTAGAATAAGAAATGAGGGAAATGAGGTGGTCAGGTGATAGTGCCATAAGCCAATCCATTTCCATGGAAACTTTGAGTGCAAGAGGTTCTGTACTGCTATATGAAAATGCTGAGGTGTTCTATTTTGCTGGAATAACTTATTATAAGGGTCCTCTTCTGCGAAGTTGGCATGAGGAATTCCTCCAACATGGCTAGGTGCAATACACTAGCTACAGTACATTTGACAAAATATACTGACCTTGGGACTGCTCTGCATATTCATTGTTTCTGCCGCAAGTTGTAGTATTATGTAGGTTAACATGACCAGACAGATGGGAAGTGACCTCCATCAACTACAAAATATTGACTGTGAACAGCTTGTCCTTTGTCGTCAAGTTTTGAAAGAATGTCAAAGCGAAATGTGTAGTGAATTTAAATGTATGGGCTGTTTGTGGCAGTTGGTGTTTTCTGAAAAAATTAACATCAGTGTAGATCAGATATGTGTGTCCCATTCCGTTTTTGCATGGCCTCCATGTTACTTTACCTTCAAGAAAAATAAAAAGAGACCCATGGGTCTTAAATATATTTGCGAAAATTGTTTTGAAGACATTTGGGATTCATCTTTATAACTTGAGCTTGTGAACATTGCTCAGTTTTATTACATAGTCTCCCAGAACTTCTTAACTCTCTGCCCATTATGTGTTGTGCTGTGAGCCCACCTTTTTCCTGCTCATTTCTACATAACTGAGATTTTTCTGTGTTTTACTGTGAGAATTGAGATACCCACAGTGGTATTGTCAATTTAAGTTTTATGGGATATGAGGCTGTAATGATTGGTAGTTACCAATGTTTCAGAGAGCTTGGTGCTGGCACATTTAGGGCCTATTCAGTCCTGGTTGCTTATACCCAGAAGATGGAGACGGCAAGTTTTGAAATGACAGTATCAATTTGCAGAGTGTCATGTTCCAGAAGATGTGAATTATGATGTTTTGCTATATTAGAATGTGGCAGGTCCCTTTTAATTTTTGTGGATTCTAGTCTGTTAGGACAAGATCCCTGCTGGCTTTAACCACTCCAATAGGAACCCCACTTTCTCAGTGTTGGAATACACTTACAATTTCTAAAGCAATAATTTAATTGAACTGCACAGTGAATTCAGTTTCTGAATTGTTAGGTAAGACTGTATCAGCACTTGTCCATGTTTTACCCTTGTAAGTTTACCGTTGTTTAGTGTGTGAGATATCATCATCATCAAGATTTTAGTTCTTCACCTCATTTGCAAGTAAGTGCATGCAGCCAGTGTGACCAGTTTTGTTGGACCTCAGTATGTAGATGTGCACTAAATTTTTTCAGTCATTTGATGGCCTCCTACATTTTATGTAAACATGTCAGTTAAACTAACCTGTTTCTCTCCAGTTTACAGAACTGCATCTTGTTGTAAGTAATTTTCATCTGCGCTCATTGGGATCTTTCTTAGGACATTTTTTCCGCTTAGTTTTCATTGTGCCTGATACAGATCATATTCTGTATTATGTACCTTGTAACCAGTTGTGGAGTCCAGCTGATTTTCAGGTCTGACATATGAAGTTGGTGTTTTATTAAACTGTGACATGATAGTGGCAGCAGTGTCAGTGGGCTGTTTGTGACCAGACTACCCCTTTGTACTGTGCAACATCCCAGAAGATTGAAGACTACAACATGGTGGAGGTGTAAAACCTTTCAGTAGCAGTGACAGTTGTTCAGAAACCCCCTGTTTGTGATGTCTTATGTGAATCTGCTATAGAGATATGTCCATTCAAATAATTGAAAATACAAAGCAGTAAGTTTGTTATTGTAATTCTGAATTGAACAAGTGCATAACAAACCCATACAGATTCAGTTTGTGGTGTTGATTGTGATTGATTGCTTGCAACTCTTATGTGTTGTCATCTGTTCTTCATAACTGCTGTTTGGTGTTCCACTGTGTGTAGTAAGCTTTTTCTTTGATAATTGCATATCTTACACATGCTTGAGTGTATTCCTCTCATTAAAATTCAAAGAATCGCCTTACATGTAGTGTAGATGTAGATAGGAGTGTCAGTTTAATTTGAATGTGACGTTTAACCCTTTAAGGCCCAGTGGTTACTTCCTTCCTTCCATATTCTACATTCAGTCCACAGAGTGCATTTTTCTTATTTTATTGATTTTTAAACGACTATTTTTTTTCTGTATTGGGTAAACTTGTCACTGTGCATGCCATAAAGCCATGCCAGTGAAATAGAACTATAGCACCACTGACTGTGGCACTAGATAAAGGTAGTGGTCACCTCCATGCCCTGGCAACTTTACCAGGGGGAGGGGGACACTAGACACCTGTTGAATTGTAGCCAGTGTGAACGTTTTTTTGGCAGAAAGAAAAATCACTGCTGGGAATTGAACCATGGATCATCCAGTCTGTAGCCTAGGTTCAGTAATGCCTATGGGTATCTCATCTTTTCCAGTTACATCAGTAACTTACTATAACAGGGACAGAGGCAGACAGTGTTGACTGTGTGGTGCAAATTGAATGTTTTAGTATAAATGAGGTTAATTTTCATTCTTAAAGAGTTGAAATGAATAAGGTGAATGTACTTAAATATGGTGGTTCATTTGATGAACTAAAAATTAATGTGTGATGTTTTAAGACAGAATAACTGCAAGTCAGAAGTAATGTTATGAGGCAGACTCATCATGTGTGAATTTACTGACATGTATGCATACCCATTCTCCTTACACTCCATTGACATTAGGCATCTAAAGAACTGAGCATATAATATATTAAGGTGGTTCAGTAGGGTTTGACATGCAAGATTTTGAGGTTCTCACAGTTGTGTGATGATGGACTTCAGTCTTCTTGGGAAGGGACACTGGGTACATGGTTACCAACATTTCAAAGGATCGGGTTGCATTTCTTGGTCTCCGTAACCCTAGAAGATGAAGGTACCACAATCCTCGAAAACCTCGAGAATCACCTACTGGCAACACAGTGCCACATCACAGAAGACATGAATCTTAGGGTTTGACATATTACTTCTAGTCTTTGAAATGATGCAGTTCATTTAAAGGTCTAAATAACCTAAAAACACATGTGCTGCATTCTCCTATTCCATTGTAACTAGTGAGCAAAAAACATTTGGACATGATTTTATTCAGTTACAGTAATTTACATGTAGCTAGCAGCAAGTTCTGGAGGTGTTAGAGAAGTTACAACTTGAAAGAACTTATTTTAGCCAAAAGAGTGTGGAATAACATAAGCGTTAACTTTATTTTGATGTATCATAATGTGGAAAAGGTATATGAAAACTGCTGTGTATTGTCCTTGCTGTCTTTTTGTCTGATAAAATGTGAATGTTGTTTGACCTTGTGTAGGTAGCAATTTAAAAGTAGTGTATTAGTGTCTTGCAGTATTTCTGAAACATCCAACATGACAGGTGCTGTCAGAAAAGTTAATTAGGTGCAAAACTAGTAAAGTAGTGGGAAGATGGTTTAAATTTGCATCTGAGTTTTTAATTTGTAACATGTGAAAATGAATTTGTAAGCATGTTTATGATTTATCTTCGTACATAATTTCACTGGTCTAGTTCTGTCATTTCATTTAGCTGTCACTGTGAAATGGAAAGCTAAATGTGTGTTTTGTGTGGGGGATATGTTGCCATTTTAAATTTTACAGTATGTCCTTTTGTGGCTCTGGACAGAGATCTGTCGTGGGCACCCGTGAATATTGTAATGAATGTTTTGGCTTCGTAAACCATGGGGACTGCTTTGAGTAGATGAGAAGCGGTTGGCTTTTGACAGGACCCAGCTCCATGGAGTTACTCAATATGAATCAGCTTAGTGTGGCCTTTAAATGTCCAATTTGTCAGGAGCCAAGAACAATTACTGTCTGCCGTATACTTCACATGCGTGCCACGTTGGTGTGGTAGCCTATAGATGTGTGGTGTTCACATATTTTTAAAATAGTGTTGTTTATTGCATATAAGATTTGAGGTTTTTACAGTGGTAAAAATGCCACTTATGGTATTGTGGGTTATGAACTGTGTAATGTAAAGTCATTACCTATGAGACTGCATATTGTTGTACAGTCTGCAGTCTGAATTTTTTGTACTTCATGTTTTTGCTTCTGAGTAATAAAATGAGAGTTGACTAAATTGCAAAAGCACTAGTAAATTGGCATTTGTGAAAGGTAAGTGCACCCTTGTACAGGCACTGAGGCTCTGTACAGGCTGTATGGCCCATAGGGGGAGTAGAAGTATAGCTCTTTCTTGACCACAGCACTAGAAGGGGGTGAGGGGTCAGCTTCATGCCCCGGCCACTATTTACCCCCGGAAAAGACCCTTACCCATTGTGCAGGAGGCTGGGTGCAGAAAATCTCGCCCCCACCGGGATTTGATCCCCGGACCGTCCAGCCTGTAGCCAGTCGCTATACTGACTGCGCTACTCAGCCCACATTCATGAATGGACTTAACATGATAAACATTGCCAACAGTGTTGTTAAATACAGTACATGTGCATGTGTTTAAAGTTTTCTTAGTGGACTTGCTTGCTTATTGCATGGATTTGTAGTTTTAGGAATCTTAGTATTATTGTTTTGTTTTCATTTTGTGAAAGACTTAGAACTTAAGTACAAATTCTGTTGAGTTCTGCATCATTGCCATGTTTGTGGTTGGTAATTTGCAGCTGATATTTTGCATGTAGTGTGTAGTTATGTTACTCTGTACCATATCACAGATGTGTAACTATAGTGATTCATTAGTTAACACAACCTGGAAGGTAAAGAAAGTTTTTTGTGGCAGCCATGTTGTAATTTTGCAAACTACAAAAGTAAGATTTGTATAAAAGTTACATTTATTCCAAGATCTTTTTGCTTACATTAATTGTGAATACTAAGGTAAGTGGCTTTAGTGCACTCTGCATCACAAGATTGTGCTGTTTAATGATTCTGTCAGTTGCTAGGATTTTGTAGCATCAGTAACACTGGTTATCAAGTTTATAACAACATGGATGAAGACGACTGTTTTGCACATGTCATTGTAAGGCTGTTGCAATCACATAATTGAAAACTGCCCATCACATAATTTTTTTCAAACTGAATAGATTTTTCGTGTCTGTAAAATTGTAATAATTATATGTTTACCTGGTATTACACTTGTTCTTTGTCATGTGTGATATGAGTGCCAAGAGTTTATGGTAAAATGCCAATGAATTTTTCTACATGAAGTACTGTACAGTGAACATTCTCGCCTTGGGCGTGGCCCTGAGAGGGTGTTTGGTGCACATAGTATTACCTTCCGACTGGGAGAAGTTTATTTTTCTTCAAGAACTGCAGAAAGTGACCATCTATATTCTGTGATACAGCTGTGTTCCCCAGGACGACGAAGAACCACATCTGACCTACAAAGTGAGCCAGATGATCCGGTTCACAACTTGTATCTTTCCGAGCAACAGACAGAACTTCTAGGATCAGGATTGCTGCAGTGGGACTTGCTAAGTAGAGAAGCAAGAACATCCCTATTGAGGAAGAGGCAGGGACCAGTTTTTGGATGGTATAAAATGCATGACTGTCATTGCATCTGCAGTGATATAAATGGCCTGATGGAAGAATTGGGATTTCTGAAGTATCGCAAAGAATGTAGAACTTTTGTTGATTTATCGAAACTAAGCTAGCCTACATTTTTTCTTTGTGTAATGGGAATGCAAAAGCATCGATACCTGTTACCAATTCACTGGCTAAGAAAAATTGTATGAAGGTATGTCACCCTTATGAAATGCAGTAAATTACAAGAAACGTTGTTGGCTGATACTAAGGTGATTGGACTTTTACTTGCACTGCGGATGGAATATATGAAGTGTTGTTGCTTTTTGTGCTTGTGGGAAGTTGAGCAGCCTAAATGTTATGATGTGAAAGACTGGTTAGCCAGAGAAGACTTTGGCCACAGGTGCAGCCTCCACTACAGGTAAAGTTGGAGCTTATGAAGAACTTAGTGAAAGCCTTGGACAAAAGGTGAAGGTTTTTCCTACTTGCACAAGAAGTTTCAAAATCTCAGCGATACCAAATTTAAAAAAGGGATCATTGTCAGCCCACAAATTTAAAAACTGATGTTTGATGAGAATTTTGAAAGGAAATTGAACTCCACTGAATTGGCTGTATGGAAATCTTTATATCATCAGTTTGTGGTCTTCTGGGCAAAAAAAAAAAAAAAACCAAAAAAACCCCCAAAACAAAAAAAAGTGGTGAAAAAA
>Ga0123352_10022185_pt1 | contig 10123 bp, 5 predicted proteins | sample TergutLab28metaG_FD_89700 | JGI IMG/M metagenome (GOLD analysis project Ga0123352, IMG submission 89700) | Labiotermes labralis P1 segment gut microbial communities from Petit-Saut dam, French Guiana - Lab288 P1 | ecosystem: Host-associated > Arthropoda: Insects > Digestive system > Gut ...
ACGGTCCATAGGGGGAGTAGAGGTATAGGTAAAGGTAAAGTGCATCCTTGTACAGGCACTGAGGCTCTGTACAGGCCGTACGGTCCATAGGGGGAGTAGAGGTATAGGTAAAGGTAAAGTGCACCCCTGTACAGACACTGAGGCTCTGTACAGGCCGTACGGCCCATAGGGGGAGTAGAGGTATAGGTAAAGGTAAAGTGCACCCCTGTACAGACACTGAGGCTCTGTACAGGCCGTACGGCCCATAGGGGGAGTAGAGGTATTGCTCTGCTCTTTCTTGATAACGGCACTAGAAGGGAGTAAGGGGTCAGACTCACGCCCAGGCCACTTTTTACCTCCGGGAAAGACACGGTACCCATTGTACAGGAGGCTGGGTGGGCCCCAGGACCGGTCTGGACAGGTACGGAAAATCTCGTCCCCAAAGGGATTCGATCTCCGGGCCGTCCAGCCCATAGCCAGTCGCTATACCGACTGAGCTACCCGGTCCACGAATGGTATACCACCAGTACAGTAAATTAAATGCACGTACGTGTACCTGTAACATTACAATGCAACCGATAGCGGCCACATGACATGTGTGTGCGTTTTTTAAAAATAAAATACTAAGCACTAACAGAAGTTATTTCGCTTATCGGCGTTTACTGACTGGTATTTGTAATGAAGATAGATTGTGTTTCCTGTGAGGTACGTGCTGCATTCTTATGAATTTCAGGCATAAAATGGACAGGAGGCTAATTAGCTAAAGAATGTACCTTAATTAACAATATTTCTATGTTGGCCTGATGATGGCAGGGTAACGGCAGAAACATGTAGCCGAGCTTAACCAATTGTAAAATTACGACTGTTTTGTATGTTGTGTGACGACGGAACATTACAATAAATGAGTTATACGTACAGAACGGGATGGAGCCATTCAAAAATTCAGTGTTAAAACTTACATTCTAATTTACATTAAAGGAAGCATTTTAATGTAAATTTTAATGTAAGTTTTAACATTTTTCTAGAACATTCTATTTGTGCATTCAGTTGGGTAGATAAAAGACTTGATAATATCAAGATGTACGTTACAAGTGAGAAAATTATCAGGCGCAGAAATTTCAAGGTCATCGCATGAACAGCTAGCACTAAAATATAAAAAAAGTAAACGCTAATATGAAAATCCTTGTGTAATTACAAAGAATAAAGTATCTCGTTAGTACAATAACAAAATGTATGTCGATCATCTAAACTGATTATTATTGTAAGTATATTCCTTGTATCAAGCATCTTATGCAGAATTTTAGGTTTTCTTGAACGTGCATCTCGATAAAATCGTGTAAAAAAACCAACTTGATGCACAATCAGTTCTCAGTATACTTCGTCAGCCCCAACACATTTCGGGCGTATCTAGGGCCATCATCAGGAGGTGTAACCGTATGTATACAACAGTTGGTACTTATAGTTCGTTTCAGGTGACTGTCTGTTGTCCTGGTTAGATTGCAACGCCAATTCTTTTTACTGTGTGTTTTGCTGGTTGGATTGGAACTCCAATTCTTTTTAGTTGACTGTCTGTTGTCCTGGTTAGATTGGAATTCCAATTCATTTTACATTACTGTGTGTTGTGCTGGTTGGATTGGAACTCCAATTCTTTTTAGATGACTGTCTGTTGTCCTGGTTAGATTGGAACTCCAATTCTTTTTACATTGCTGTGTGTTGTGCTGGTTGGATTGGAACTCCAGTTCTTTTTAGATGACTATCTGTTGTCCTGGTTAGATTGGAACTCCAATTCTTTTTACATTACTGTGTGTTGTGCTGGTTGGAAAGGAACTCCAATTCTTTTTAGTTGACTGTCTGTTGTCCTGGTTAGATTGGAACTCAAATTCTTTTTAGATGACTGTCTGTTGTCCTGGTTAGATTGGAACTCCAATTCTTTTTACATTACTGTCTGTTGTGCTAGTTGGATTGGAACTCCAATTCTTTTTAGATGACTCTCTGTTGTCCCGTTTGGAATCCAACCAGGACAAAAGACAGTCATCTAAGAAGAATAATAAATACCAATTGTTGTATACATACGGTTGTACATCTGATGTTGGGCCTAGATACGCCTGAAATATGTTGGGGCTGACGAAACATACTAAGAATAATTTGTGCATCAAGTTGGTGTTTCTTTACACGTCCCTATGCAGATCGTTAGGAGTGCATGTGGAGCCAATCATGTGTTTAGATGGCCATAGGTAAGGCCATACAGTATCGTGCATCCGAATATCTCGTCCATCTAGGCAACCCATGCTGTTATTTCAGTGTCGTGTTGATGCAGACTGTTTCTTCCCTACAGCTTGTCATCATCCTGCATATGGTGGTGACAATGGACGTCCTAGCATGTCCCACCCCTCGTAACAGAATATTACTGGCGGTGGGTCGTTTTAGAATTTTCATTGTTATCGTCATATAGGCATATTAAGTAGTGTGATTGGTCAGCTTCACGCCACGGCTGGTTTATCCCTAGGTTGTAATTCCCCGCTATCCATTGAAGACACAGCTTGGTGGCTTCGAGGTCCGGTCTGGACCCTTTGGAGAGGAGATGAACCTCAACAACTGTTGGTAAAGGAACAACAATTCTTGGCACTTTCAGCTTGTGGCTTGTTCGTGGTACTATCTACATTTTCCCGACTGCCCGTGAGCTGAAAGTGGGAAACGTTTTGTCTGTTCCTTGCAGTGTGTTCAAGTTCGTACGTCAGTTAAGACGAAAACGTTTCCTGTCACTCTTTGCGTTCTTTATGCTACCGAGAAGGTCCATACAGTGTAACTGTCTCCTTCGTAAAAATGATGCCGCTACAGGCGCGGTGTGGCCCAGAGGGTGGGTAGAGTTATAGCTCTACTCTTCCATGACCGTTGCACTAGACGGGGGTGAGTGGTCAGCAGCACGCCCCGGCCGCACTTTACCCCCCGGGAAAGACCCGGTACCCATTTTAAAGGAGGCTGGGTGGGCCCCAGGGCCGGTCTGGACGGGCGGAAAATCTCGTCCCCACCGGGATCCGATCCCGAACCGTCCAGCTCGTAGTTCAGTCGCTATAACGACTGAACTGCCTGGCCCAGGTCTCCTTCGTACGATCGTTAAGTGAACATTCCGCCATGTGGACTTTAAGGGAATCTAGGTGTGGCTGTACACATTCTTAACCTTGGAGCAAACGAAGGTGAGAGGTTAGCCTCACGCTCACGCCGCTTCATTCCTGCTAAAAGTGGATACGATATAAACTCGCGGCGGAGAGCAATATTTCAGCTCCTACCGGTCTTCCGGCACATAGCGTAGTCACAAAGCAGTAACAGTTGCTGTAGATCAGTGGTTCCCAACCGATGGACTACGAAACAGTCGGAAGTAGTGGGAGTCTCTCCACCTGGTCAGCTAATATACATTTTGTACTCGGAATAAAAAGCAGATTGTGTCTCACAAATACACAGTATTATTCAGATGTTTGTATATGTTGTTGTGATAAAGTGTAATTGTGTGAAGTTTGGTGAAGTGTGGTGATGTTCCTTTTTTTAAATCGTTGTGTATATGGTTTATATTTTGTATACTTTTGTTTAATTTTGTCAGTTGTGTATTCTTACTGTTATATTTGTGTATTGTTATTGTTATGCACGTTCTGTTCTGTATATTCTGTTTTCATCATACCAACTGACACTCTTCTGCTACCCTGACTGAGGTTTTCCCGTGATTTTTCCTCAGTTGTAAGGCAAATGCCAGGGTACAACTCGCAAAGACGGGGCACGGCCAGCACTATTCCTAATTAGTGAATTGTGTTGTTCTGTGTATTGTTTGTGTCTATTGTGTTGTTCTGTGTATTGTTTATGTGTAAATGTGTACTGTACTGCTGCCACCGGGTGTCAACACAATTGCAGTTAACAAATATATCGTACCATATCATATATCATATCATCATATATAACATCATATCATATCATATATCATATCGTATAATATATTATATCATATCGTATCATATATTATATCATATCGTATCATATCATATCACATCGTATCACATCAATGACATCATATCATATTTATTGAAAATAATTACTTTTACCATAACAATTTACTTGTCACTGAATACTTTGTCGATTATCGAAACCTTGGCATGTGGGGGGGGGGGGGTTCTGTGTGGTTTTGTTCCTAGAAAAGGTAGCTAATTACTCTTATAAATTTTCCTGAGTTATATGTAGTTACAAGTGTAATGGAGTAGTTTACTTAGGACGTCACTAAAGAAACATGTAGTTCCATTTTTTAATAGATTACGGTTTGATAAAATGCAAGAGCGGTCCTTTGTTAGGGTTCTGTATCATTCAACTTTCAGAGGTTTTTACGTACTACCTGCCTGCACATAGTAACAATGGGCAGCAGAATTAATCCATTAGCCTTTTAAAACCAGCAGCACGCGTGTTACTGTAGCACAGCAGTAACATTGGCAACACTGTAGCACAGCGCTAACATTGGCAACACTGTAGTTGAACCGTGGAGCAGGAGACGCAGCCGAAACGTAAAATGCAGCAGTTAATATGGGGCATATGAATAGTACAATAATGTATTATCAAGCATGATTTTTATTTGGAGGCCCTGACTGCCGAATCACCCAATTTCACTTTCAATTTCTTTGTCTTCGGCAGTTTTTTATTTCGGATTTAGGCATATGTATGACTATACACAAATTAATATTTCTAATGTAATTCTTCAAGCTCGCTAGGCAAATTTCCGCATAATTAGACGGCCATTGCTTCCTTCCATATCCTTGCCAGTTCGTTGTTATTTTTCATTTATTTGACACAATAGGAATATTATCTAACATAAGAACATCGTCGTTAAATAAAATATAGACAAGTCTCTGAAGACACTTTCACTCTTCAAGGTTTCCTTCTTCTTCTTCTTCATCTCCTTCTTCATCTTCTTCTCCTCCTCCTTCTTCTTCTCCTCCTCCTCCTTCTTCTTCTTCTTCTACTTCTTCTCCTCCTCCTCGTTTTCCTCCTCCTCCTTCTTCTTCTTCTCCTCCTCCTCCTCCTTCTTCTTCTTCTACTTCTCCTTCTTCTTCATTTTCTTCTTCTTCTTCTTCTGCTAGACAAGTCTCTGAAAACACTTTCACTGTTCAAGGTTTCCTTCTTCTTCCTCTTCTTGTTTCAGACGTAAGGTATAATGAAGAACCTACTTCTAAAACCACCACAAGCTAAATTATTCCTAGCTCCTGTCAGTCTAATATCTTCTTCGTTTTCAAAATTCTGTTTACTGACACTTGGGACCAAACTTTGTTCGTAGTCGACCCTAGCTGTCAACAGCTACGTAGTTTCTTTCGTGATGATTTTCCTATGAGAAGAAGCTGCATGGACGCCACTGTGGTTCTAAGTAGGCCTAATACTTTGTGGTTAGGAGATTTATGCTTCGTCACGAAATTTATTGTTTATTTTCTGATTTATAGCTTGTATAACGGCACTGCTTAAGGGCCAGGACATGTGGTGTCGATTGGAAGGGCAATTGATAAGGAATGCGTTTCAAATGATGCGCAAGGTTACTGTTGTAGCCTAATTTTACGTATTTCGGTATTTGAACATAATAATAATAATAATAATCATAATGGCGCCACTGGAATACTAACGAGAAGCTTAAGGAAAAATTTGGAAACTGCACCAGCAAAACATTCGATAGATTCACTACAAAAGACAGCTATACTTGGAACATCACACATAATACGGAAAGTACTGCAGTGTGAAGCTTGAAGCGTGAGCGGTGGGGATCACCGCTGTTTCAAGAGAAGTACCGGGGAGAAAAGGTCTGTGACAGGAGATATACATATTGTATAATAATAATAATAATAATATGTGGAATGTAAAAGCAAAGGTGATACCAGTAATAATAGGGGCGACTGGGACTATTTCAAAGTCATTCAGAAAATACGTGAGCAACATACCAGGAAAACATGAAGTTAAGTAACTGCAGAAAACAGCCATATTGGGCACTGCACAAATAATTCGGAAAGTACTAATGTAAAAGTACAATAGATTCAGCTGTGAAACTAACGATATAAGAACCATGAATAGTAACAATAGAATAGCTGCAATACTGTATTCCCAGGGGATATAGTTTGTCTCAGGAATATAAGTATAAATACCCCGCATAAAGGAGATGATGATGATGATGACAATGATGATAATAATAATAATCTATTGTGAAATGTATTTAGAGTGAACTGCAGTTCAGTAAGTAATAAAGTAAATAAATAACTCTATAAATACATTATATTTAAATAAGTAAGTTCATTATACGAAATCCTGTTTGTTGCTGTATTTGGTAATTGATAATAAGCGAACAAAATTAAATACATTGTAGTGATCACATTTAGAATTTATTTATTTCTGTTCTATTGCAGTGTTCGGTTAGAATGCCGTACTGTCTGGTACGATGGTCATATCATAGTGGAGGATAATACTGTATCTATGTTATTCTAAAGAATGTTACTAAATAGTTGATAACCATGTACCAGACGAAACGGCGTCAACATGTACTACGCCAGTATAAACCTTCAGCTCTCTGTAAATCAACGTTTCGTATTTTTATCGTAGTATTCTTGCTGACCACGACTGGAATTTTAAAAAAAAAAAAGAGAAATGAAACAATCAGAAATAACGTAAAAACTGGTCAGTATAATTACAACCAGTCGCTGTTGTAAAGCACCACAATCAGATAGCGTATTTTTGAGGCCAACACAATATTATTGTACTAACACGTGTATTGTAGATATTGTAATTTCCAAAGAAGTTTCGATGTTTGAAATTTTGGAGGATTAAACAGAAAGGGAAGAGACGCCTGACATTTCTGTAGACGTACACTAGATGTCAGGCAACGTCGAGGAGAGGCGCGCGCCGCTATCCCAGACAGGGTGCCTCTGCGCCGGAGTCTGCAGTCAGCGAGCTGTCGGTTTACTGTACAGATCACCGCGTCACGTGCGGGCCTCCCAATAACACACACATTATATATATATACACACACAGACACACACATACACTCAGAACCTTGTTGTGACTCTCCATATGTAACCTCTGAAGAGTCTTAAGTGAGTGGTTTATTAGTAACCAGTTACTAGCCAATTTGGCATAATGGTTAAATGATACGTGCTTCAGTAAGGATCTATGAACTTTTATTCAAATGAGTGTTTTAATTTAATTCTTCTAATTCTAAATGCGCCACGCGTGCTACAACCAGCATGCATTTCACTTAGCTGCATCTAGTGCTTTTTCATGGGTGTTTCAAAAAACATTGCCAATATAGAGTCAGTGTTTTTCATTTTGTTTTAGTTTTAACTTCCAATAGTGTTTCGATTGTGTCGTGAACCGAATTTTCGTGATAAGTGTTCTATGGGGGAAAAAAAATATATGTATATATAAATGAAAGTTAAGGATCAAGAATTTTAACTATGATTTCCTTACCGATTTTCAGAGTCGGTATCATACAGCGCAATAACGACAGTAAGTGTGTGTGCCTCTGCTCCGACCAGACGGGATAATATCACCTAGTGCAGTGTGTGACGTCACGTTTCATATCTACAGTGTTCGTATATAGCTTCAGTGTTATCAACTTCAAACGAAGGCAAAACGATATAAATATACATGTATATGTGTATGTGCGCGCTTTTACTTGAAGTGATTATGCATAAATACATCCTTACGTAACGATACGTCATCTTCCGCGCTTGTTTCTCGCTCTGCAACAAATAATGTTGCATTCTCAGCTCGTCCACTAATAAGTGACTAACAAAACCTAAAACCCGCTCTGTGTTTTCCACCTTACGGTTACATGACAGTGAAAACATAGTTATTTCCAAATGACAAGTGAGGTGTTCTGAAGGGTTCAGATTTACTGCGGCATTTGACGGTTGTCAACACGAAGAGTGTAGGGCACTGGAAGAAATATGAAGAGCTTGTACAACGCTGTCAACGGTAGCAGTCCTTTCGCCTGGACTCTCAGCTGGGTTTTGCTCTGGCTGCAACTGTGCATGGGTGAGTCACTACAGACCCTAACGTGTTTTATCAACATAAGCACCGATACCTGCATCTGCAATGGTGTTGTTTACGGTTGTAGGAATTGAGGAGATAGAATCAGTTAACGTTTACCTGCAGTGTATCCGTAAAACTATGAGTTCAGACTTCATTATGATGCTTGGGTTACGTATGCTGTGATGGGAGTGCGGTAAATTGGGCTATTCATCAACAAATCTGAATGACGCTGTTGGTAACAATACTGGTGTTTCTGGGTATGAATGCGCACAGTTATATTCTGCTCGCTATGTCGAAGAAAATGCCCAGGATAGACGGCAGATCTGGAGTAAGTGGATTTAACCTTTTAAAGCCTAGCGGTTTCGTTACGTACCAGCGGGTTTTAATATTCAAAAATTCTACATGGTGCTCGCATCGCGTTGAGTGTTTCGTACTGGTCTCAGAACAAACAGCGACTCTTGCTTTATACATCATTAACTGATTGGTTTTTATACTCTTGGTGGAAAGTGTTTACGGACTGATTCCTTATGTAAAGCAGATTACGTTTGGTCTTTAAATAAACGTGGTGGAAAGTGTTTACAGCGCGGTACGGACTGATTCCTTATATAAAGCAGATTACGTTTAGTCTTTAAAAGGTTAAATTATGGCTTCGATCACCAGTTTTCCTTGTTTAACGATGAAGTACAGAATTAAAATCTTTTACCCCTTCCAAGCTACAAGAACATATCGCTTAAGGTATTTCTGCCGGTTGTTTGCGTATCGGTTTTAGCTGCCTTCGGATGAGAGTGAAATTGCCATTAAAATCATTTGGTCTCTATTTCCGAATATTGCTTAATTTTGAAAGACATCATGAGGGATATCCGAATGGTATATTTATTGCAATGTTGGAGACGACAACTGAATATTGACTTTTTTTAATTTGTTTTAAAAATCGGACGAAAATATCGGGACTTTGCGTGAAGATCAAAGACCAAACGCGTCGGGGTTCTCGAGTTTAACTCGCTAAATACTGAGCCGAAGAGAAGATTATTTGGGAAGAACATGGCGCATACGCTTTTTGCTTTTCATAAATTCTTGCGGATTGCGAGATAATAGAAAAAAATTGAAAATTCGGCTGATATGTTGCCCTGTTTCTACATTCGTCAATGTTAATTGTAAATTGGAACTCAGTTAAGCGATATGCTATGGCCGTCAAATAGGGTAATTTCACGTAATTTTATTTAACATTCGAATTGAGAAACAGACCTTTCTAACGACAGTACGTGATGTCATATTGCCCTTAGATTGTAGCAGTAACACTGGAGTGAGTTTGTTTCGCAGATAACGTGTTCATTTTATTTTAGTATTGAAGCACATGGCTGGAGATTTCAAGTACAAGGAAGGGCTAATGTGAATGTCGAAATCAATTAAAATGCATATTCAATTGTATGGACTTCATGAAGGTTAAATGCGGTTTTTAAACTTATTTTTCTGAAAATGTACAATCTTCATACAACAGTACGTAGTTTCGATTTTGATGCATACGAATTGTGTGCAGTAAATTCATTCAAAATGGCCTCAACTGGTACAAAATGTCGAAGTAGGTTTGTAAGTCTTCATGCCGAATACTAATAATTTTACGCGTTACCGATTGTTTAGTTTACGTCGATTTGATCAGAGCGTCATTAGAATTCATATAAATATTCCGAACTTCGAGTTCGTTATGGAAGTGTCTTGTTTTTATAAAGGTAATTAGCTGCACGTGTTTTGTGTTCGTAAATTTTAAATAAGCACCACACCTTGGACAGTGCGGGGGTTACATTGCTAACTGCCTTACGAGATGGAGTTGCGCATTTGTGCGTAAGATAAAGGGTTAATCAAAATTATTGTCGGGGTTTTAACAACTTGCCATAAACAATACACTTGAGATAGCAGTATATGTATTTTTTTTTTATTTAATAGAACAACACTTCAAGTTTATGTTACATACCTTACAGGTGCTCTATATGTGCACCCTTTGTGATTCTACAAACATTAACACGATAATCGAGCTCGTTCCAAACTGTCTGTAGCATGTCAGCGGTGATGGTTTCAATGACGGTTCTGATTCGTACCTTCAGTTCCGGGA